>AXCI01004220.1_pt1 | contig 23310 bp, 22 predicted proteins | sample 182571 | NCBI WGS metagenome assembly AXCI01 (sample SAMN02359225, study PRJNA218796) | groundwater metagenome | isolation source: Mt. Simon Sandstone pore water sample D5872 at 1.8km depth, Illinois-Basin... | place: USA: Decatur, Illinois | collected 2009-05 | reverse complement strand
CCATCACGCTCTTGGCGTAACTGACGAACCCATTTATCCATGCTCGAATACCCCACATTCATGGCTTCAGCCGCTTCACGAACCGTGTAGTGTTGATCGACGACTAGCTGTGCTGCTTCGAGTCGGAATTCAGGGCTAAAGTTACGTTTTGGTCTTGTTACCATGCTGCCACCTAGTGATGTCTTGGTGCATATTAGCACCTCTAAGTAGGTGGCCAAATTCACTATGCCACTACAAAAGGAGGTTAAGTTCGCTTTTTATATTGTTATTGAAAACTGACTATTTCACCGTCTTGATCGAAGGCGAGGTACGAATCAATATTTCCCACCTTGATCGCTTCTACCATGCGATCCAACTGTCGTTCGGCGAGTTCGGACCCTTGATCGGTCATGGCTGCAACGAACACAATATTCCACTCAACGCCGGTCGCTTTTTGATTCCTCTCGTAAATCTTTCATGTTGCTGAGCCCTTCAAGTGCCTTGTCGACACACAGCATCGGGATGAGCACTCCGCCTTTTCCCTCCTTGAAGTGTAGTCGCTGTTCCACACTGGGGTGGTCTGGTAATTCGGCACGAGTAAAGACAAACAGCAGTCGCTGTGAATCAGGCTGTTGACGCGCCTCGTTGAGAAGGTCGTTATAGCTGGCAATGGTCATGGAGACTCCTAAAGTCATGCTACAAGAAGCAAAAATTATGCTTAAAAATGACGGTTCAAATTTGCCTCTATCGTCATACTTTGCGACATTGGTAAGCGTTAGCGCTGTCGACAGACTCTAATGAGTGAAGACATCGTTCAAAGATGATCTGCATTGGCAGTAATTTTAGAGAAGATTGATTTATCAGTATAAATTTCGTTTTTGATAGATGGGTAGCTCCTACGCTCCGTCCACCACATCCAAATAATCGATACCAGGGTGACCCCAAAGCAGAGCATCCATACCGTAGTAGCAATGCCCGTCAGATCGACCAATACACCAAACATGATAGGTAGCAGAAAGCCCCCTACACCCCCTGCCAATCCTACGATACCGGATACCAACCCCAGGTTTTCATGGTAATCGTTAGCGAGATATTTGAAGACCGAGGCCTTACCAATCCCCCAGGCAATGCCCACCACAAACAGCGCGCTGGTAAATAGCCATACGGGGACACCAAAGCCGAATTCAACCCGTTCGCCGCCGCCAGCTGCTTGCACGCTATAGTAGGTTTCGGGATAGGACATAATGAAGAGTGCAATCAAACTTGACCAAAGGCAGGTCCATGTCACCGTATGAGCACCAAACCGGTCAGAGAGCCAGCCGCCGAATGCACGAATGACACCGGATGGCAGCACAAAAATCGTCGCAATCAAGGCGGCAACCTGAATGCCAAATCCGTACTCATTCATGTAATAGCGGGTTAGCCACAGCGATACGCCTACGTAACCACCAAATACCACCGAGTAGTATTGGCAGTATTTCCAAACCTTAGGGTCATTGAGTACTTTGAGTTGATCGCGCAATGAGACATTTTTGGTATTGCGATGAGTAGGGTCACTAAACGTAAAGAACCAGAAGAGAACGGCGGTGGCGAGCATGATAGCGGCGTAAATGTTGGGGACTGCCTGCCAGCCAAGCATGACAATCACCGTTGGGGCGATGAACTTAGTTACTGCCGCACCGGCATTGCCAGCGCCGAAGATACCCATAGCCAAGCCCTGACGATCTTTCTCAAACCACTTGGCTGTGTAGGTGATACCGACCGAAAAGGCGCCGCCAGAGAGACCCACAAACGCCCCCAGTACCAGCAGTTGCCAATAAGCGGTTGCGAACTGCACCATCCAAATAGCGGGAACAATCACCAGTAAAACGATAAAGAAAACGGGGCGCCCACCAAATCGGTCTGTCATGGCACCAAGTGGCAGCCTCGCTATGGCACCGGTAAGAATAGGCGTCGCGGTGAGAATCCCGAATTGCGTACCGTTAAGGCCTAGTTCTTCGGCAATAGGGACACCAATTTCACCGAACATGGTCCACACCATAAAACACATGGTGAAAGCAAAGGTGTTGGCAATTAATACTGCATTCTGTTTAAAGCGCTGAGTAGCCATGATGACCCTCTTTGGCAGAGCGTATTAAGGATTTTTGATAGAGGCGTTTTTGCGCAGGTAGAACCACCAGTTGATCACAAGGCAAATCACATAGAAGGCGGCAAAGCCGTACATGGCTATTTCCGGAGTGCCTGCCTTAATTTGGTCACCGATCATCACGGGCGCAATAAAGGAGCCATACCCAGCAATGGCGGCCGTCCAGCCTAATACGGGCCCTTTTATCTGCGCATCGAAAATAAAACCAATACTGCGGAAGGTAGAGCCGTTACCAATACCGCTGGCGGTAAACAGCACGATAAACAACAGCATAAATAGCCAGAAATACTGATTGGGATCGGTGGCGTTGTAGGCAAGCATCATCACATAGCCAGCCGAAACCGAAGCGAAAACCATCACCACCGTAATCACTTGAGTCACCAGTGACCCGCCAAATTTATCGGCAATCCAGCCGCCGATAGGCCGAACCAGAGCACCAACAAAAGGGCCAATCCATGACCAGGTAAGCGCACTGGGGGCCTTAGGGTTGGTGACCCGCGTAATGCTACCGTCAGCCGCGATATCCATCATGTTGCCAAAAATAACGGTAATAGAGAGGGGAAGCGCTGCCGAAAAACCAATGAACGAGCCAAAGGTAAGAATATAGAGCAGCGTCATTGACCAGGTATGTTTATCGCGAAAAATCGTAAATTGCTTCTGTATATTTGGTTTAATCTCTTCACCGGGGAGCAGTCGGAGTAAGGTGAGCGTGAGCAGAACTGTCAGTGGTAGCGCCAGCCACATAGAGAGCCATTTAAGAGCGACTAACCCAATGACGGTGGCCAAGATGCCCACCCCATAGAGGCCGAGAATTTTACCAAATGCCTGAAGAGGAGAGCCAGGGTTGGGGCTGATAGGACGTAGGTTGTTCATTCCAAACCAGCCAATAAATGCTAGAGGAATTAGCAGCAGTAGCCATACAAAACCAGCGTTCTGTATCCATGTTTCGGTGCCCGCTTCGATGCGGCCTATGAGTGTGCCGCTGGCGCTCTGTAACTCCATCGGCCCACCGGCAAGGGCACCAAACAAGCCAACGGTCATGACCAGCGGCACCACTATTTGCATCGTGGTGACGCCAAAATTGCCTAAACCAGCATTCATACCTAATGCATAACCCTGCTGATGCTTGGGAAAGAAGCTGGAGATATTGCTCATTGAACAAGCGAAATTGCCTCCACCGATGCCTGAAAGTAGCGCTAGAGCTTGGAAGACCCAAAATGGTGTATTGGGGTTCGTGAGTGCCCAGCCTGTACCACCTGCGGGCAACATTAATAAAGCGGTGGTAAGAAATATTGTGTTACGCCCGCCGGCTAAGCGCAGCATAAAAGCGGCGGGAATGCGAAGGGTTGCACCGGCCAAGCCAGCCGTGGCCGTTAGCGCAAAAAGTTGGTCAGTAGAGAAGGGGAAGCCCAAATTCTGCATCTGGGTAGCGATCATTCCCCACATCATCCAAACGGCGAAACCGACCAGCAGACTGGGTATAGAAATCCATAAATTGCGGTTAGCAATTCGCTTACCACTCGTTTCCCAAAAGTCGCTATTCTCAACATCCCATTTTTCGATGTCGGCATTTTTTCTGGCCATCTTTACCCCCTAGGCAAAAGCGCGCATTAAGCCGCTTTTGAGGCAAAGATACGCGTAAGCGCGCATAGGTGAAACGGGCGAAAAAGCCTATAAAAACACGGTTATACCTAATCAGAGGTATTAGTAAATGTCTTCTATGTTGCTGTTAATTATATGGTTTATGAAAAAATAGGTAGGTAATCTAACAGATTGTTTACCACCAGAATTTTTAGGGGTATCCACTTAGAGTCGACTTCTGGCTACCTGTTAAGTCCTTCTTGAACTGCCCAAACGGCTGCCTCCACTCGGGAGCGCAGACGTAATTTTTTAGTAAGTGTTTAACGTGTACCTTCACGGTTCCTTCGGTAATGTCGAGTTTGCGTGCGATCAGTTTGTTCGACATACCTACAGACAGCTCAGCCAAAATCTCTTTTTCACGTAGAGTCAGCGCGTCCACTGACTGTGTCGGCGGGGAGTTACGTTGATTACGAAGCGCTTCAGCAAGCAGAGCTGTTAAGTTCTCGCTGACAACCATCCGCCCTTTGGCCGCCTGACGGAGCTGGCGTACCATATCTTCCGGCTCCATATCTTTGAGCAGGTAGCCATCGGCACCACCGCGCAGTGCATCAACAACATCGTTCTCCTGGTCAGAGACTGTATACATAATGATTCGGCCGGAATATCCCCCATCACGCAGTTGTTTGAGGGTTTGGAGACCATTCATTACCGGCATGTTAAGGTCAAGGAGCAGCATATCGGGCTCCAGTGCAACGGCCTTTTCAATACCCTCTTGCGGTGAGCCGGTATCGAATATCAAATCCAGGTCGTCTTCCATCTCTAGAAGTTGTCGAACCCCCACGGCGCAATAGGGGATGATCGTCAATGACCATAATAGTGGCTATTTGATCGTGGTTAGCGTTAGACATGCTTATCCATTCCCTTCTTCGATAAGACGTTCAGTTTTAGGGGTAAAACTGAGATAGACCCCAGTGCCACCTTTTGGACGGTTTTAAAAATGAGTTCGGCATCAATATTCTTGGCTCGATCTCGCATAATGATTAAACCGTAATGCATGGGAGGAGAGCGGTCATCTTCAAGCCCAATACCATCATCTTCTATCGCAAGATGTATCGCCGCATTGCTAAACGTCAAACTTACCTTTGCCCATCCGGCGTGTGCATGTTTAAGCGTATTGGCTAATGCTTCCCGGGTGATTTGTAATAGGTGAACCTCTTCGTTGGCACTGAGCAAGTGGGGAGGTAACTGGTAAGCCAGATCGACAGAGAATCCCAGCCGCTGGCTAAATTCATCAACAGTTTGCTGCAAAGCTGGCTGAAGTCCGGGCTTATCTAACGATAAGCGGAAAGTGCTCAATAGCTCGCGTAGCTGACGGTAAGCGCTATTCAATCCTTCACGCAAGTCACTCATTACTCCGCTTTGCTGTTCAGCAGGGAATTGTTTAGCCTGCATCCGTTCTAGTCTGGCGACCTGCATTTTGAGATAGGAGAGTGACTGCGCCAGGGAGTCGTGAAGTTCCCGAGCGATGATAGTGCGCTCGTTAATCAACGAAAGTTGCTGCTGCTCTTCAATCCGCTGCTGTAGATAAATAGCGGTCGCCAGATGATCAGTTAGTGTATTCAATAATTGTCGCGTTGAAGCACTAGGCGCTATCTGATACCCGACCGTCAGGTAACCAAGGGTTAGATTGCCGACAGCGACAGGAAGAGCTAGTGCCTCAGTATCAAACTTCAGATTCGATGCTTTTATAGGGTCTTCCAAACAGGCAAAACAGGCTAAATCACGACAGTAAAGCGGGCGCTCGGAGGAGTGAGTGGCGAGAATTTCCACGTCGCTGGCATCGTGCTCACTGCGTAGCGCCAGCACGATAGGACCTATCTCTAGCAGAATTTCCAGTTCACGAAGCATAGGAGCAGCACTGGCGCACAGATCGTTGCCTCCACCATAAAGCGTGCGACTTCCATTATGAATGATCTGAAGTGCCTTAATGTGGCGCTCCAGCTCCGATTGTTTGAAGAAGACTCGTGCCTCCAGCTCACGGTAGCTAGTGTTGAGTTCGCTAGCCATCTGGTCAAACGTCCGCCCAAGTTGGCCTAACTCATCGTGGCTGCGAAAGTGTGAACGGTGGTGAAAATTGCGCTTTCCTGCTTCCCGGCTTAATACCATTAACTGGCGTAGCGGTGTGACCAAATTGTGGCGAACATCGTAAAGGGCCATTAGCAGCAAGAAACCGATCAAGACTAAAAAGAGTATTTGAATGGCACTGATGAGGCGTACTTTTGCTTCGGAGCTGTTCTCAAGGAGCGTAACGAACTGATCAATATCGACGATAAAGCGATTAAGAGCAGCTTTGGATTGTCTGGTGTCGACCGTATTAAGGGTCAAAACTTGCTCAAGTGCGGGCACAAGAGTGTGCTGCCACTGCTGCTGAAGCTCATCAAGCTGCTCTAAAATAACTTCGTTACGGGAGAAGAGGGGGCCTTGATATAGCGTTGGACTGTCAAGGCGAGCGGTCAAACTCTCAACTAATTGATTAATATTGGTGGAGCTGTTTTCTGCCTCTGCTCGTTCCTGTAACTCTTCAATAATTTGCGCGCTAGTGAGCCTTAATGAGCCAGCCAAATTAATGGCTGTTGCATCTCCTTTGCTGCTATAAGCGATCACCATTGTTAAGCTGATGCTGATAATGGCCATACCGCTGATGGCCAGCAAGTACGCCACAATACGAGTAACGAGTGAGTGACGGAGAGATTTCATGCAACTCCCAGTGGTGGGGGAAAACGTGTTGGCTTTCTTGCAATGCCTATTCTACAAATCCATATCCAAAAACGCTTATTTTACATAATTGTAGTAAGTAAATTGCTTCTTAACAGGTTAAGAGCTTTGCAAAGCGCTACCTTACGCCAAAAGTGTTAGTACCCTAGCGGCTAGTTGGGAAGTGTGAGGGTGGGAATACGCATCAGCGTTGAGAGCTGTGATGTACGATCTGCTAACAAGTCGGCAAGCGTATATTGATCCAACACGTTTAAAAATGCAGAGAGCGCTTCCGCCAGAATCGGCTGCAATCGGCAAGAGGGTGTGATGACACATGTATTATCTTCACGAAAACACTCAACCAGCGCCATCTCATGTTCTGTATCTCGGACCAACGCCCCCAATGAAATAGTTTCTGGCCGTCGACCCAGCAATAATCCACCACTTTTACCGCGTATGGCGGTGAGATACCCCTTCTGGTTTAGCTCTTGAACGATTTTCATCAAATGATTACGTGAGATGGAGAACGTCTCTGCTATTTCATTAACCGTGGTGCGCTCTTCGCCCTTAACTGCGAGGTAGAGAAGTACGCGAATGGCGTAATCGGTATAGCGAGTCAAGTGCATAGAGGGCCATCAGTTCAAGTAAAACGCTATTGTACGGTCTGCGCAGGCCTGCGGAAATGATATTCGACTTCTGTTTACGCCAAGGGGAAAGCTTGATATTTTAAAGATGTATTTTAAATATATCTTATGAGGCGCTTATGTTGACACCAATGCAAGAAGAGATTGTTCAAGCCACTGCGCCTGTGGTGGCAGAACATCTAGACGTGATTACTCAACGCTTTTACCCGCTTATGTTTGAGCGCTACCCCCAGGTAAAGCCCCTATTTAATCAAACGCATCAGCAAAATGGCGGGCAACCCCGCGCACTGGCAGGGATGATTCTTGCCTATGTGCAATTACGCCAGTCGCCGCAAAAAGCCAGAGAGACGTTAGAAATCGTGGTAAATAAGCACGTCGCCCTAGACATTCAGCCGGATCAATACCCCATTGTGGGTGAGTGTTTGATGGCGGCGATTGGTGAAGTACTAGGTGATGCAGTAACACCGGAAGTCGCCGATGCCTGGAGTGCGCTCTATCAGGAGCTGGCTGACCTGCTAATAAGCCTGGAAAAGCAGCGCTACCAAGCTTTTGAGCAGGAGCCTGGCGGTTGGCGTGGTGCTCGACGTTTTCGTATTGCGAAAACCCACCAGGAAAGCCGCGTGATTCGCTCGTTCATTCTCGAACCTGAAGATGGTGGCCAAGTTGCCGCCCACCTCCCAGGGCAATATATCGGTGTCAAACTTACCATCGGTGGCCAACCGGTTTACCGTCACTATAGCCTTTCGGATGTACCCAGCGGGCACTCCTATCGGCTCTCTATCAAACGGGAAGCTCACGGTGTAGCAAGCCGCTATTTTCATGATCAGCTTCGCGTAGGGGACACCATCGAATTGCTGCCGCCTGCGGGGGAGTTGATCTTATCAGGGAATAATGAGCCGTTGATGCTGATTAGCGGAGGGGTCGGTCAAACACCCTTGCTGCCAATTGCCAAGCAGGCGCTTGAACAGGGGCGCAGTGTTACCTACCTACATGCCGCGCTGGATGCTGAGCATCACGCCTTTGCCGATGATTTAGCCGAGTTACGTAATGCATACCCCGCTCAGTTGAATACTGTCACCATCTACGAAAATGAGGCGGGCGGGAATCATCAAGGACGTATTAACGGGAGCCTGCTAGCGGACTATTTGCCGGCCCAGGCTCGTTGCTATTTCGTAGGGCCACACGGTTTTATGGTGCTCATTAATCAAGAGCTGGAGCGTTTGGGTGTACCAGCTTCGAAGCGACACTTTGAGCACTTTGGCCCAGCCGAAGCGTTAAATGCGGCGTAATTCGCAGGGTGCTGCTGAGCAGTGGCGATAGAGCAAGTAGGAGGGGGCTCAAACAAGCTGAGCTCCCTAGTCGATATGCACTATCACTGTAAACCTATCCCCGCTCAATAAGCCCAAATAACGGCTAACAGCACTCCCCACCCTAAAATGCCAGCCGACATAATGGTGTAGGTAGCGGAGATCGTGACGACGTCATGCTCTTTTCTTGTGCAGAGCGCTTGTAAGCCGTGGTAAATCAAACTGCAAGAGATGCCTAGTGCAAAGAGCGCCACTAGCGTATTAAAGAGCAGACTGGGCACCCCCAGCGCCAATGAAGATGCCCAGAGCGGCAAAGGAGCCAAAGCCGCCAGCAGGTAGGCATCTTGATAATTGATGGAGAGCTGCTCCGTGCCATTGACGACGGCGTGGATTACCCAGCCCATGATGAAAAAGGTCAGTAGTTCAGCTAAAAAGAGAATAGTGGTGATGAACCGCCACTCGCGGTCAGCAAAGCCTGTCATGAAAGCATCGCCATAATGCGTGCCAGCAAAGTAGAGCATAACGGGGGGAAGCAGCGACATGGGTAACACCACACACCATGCCAGCAGTGGAATTGAGGGAGACTTTGCCTGAAGTTCTCGCCACCCTTCACGATAGCTGAAAGGCATCTTCATGTAGGCCATTACTTTCATCGTTAACCCCTCCAGTGAACATCGGCTAAACCGTTTTTGCATCACATTGGATAGTATCTCTAGAGTAGCAGCAAATAGGGCATTGTCAGCGGATAGGGTGACAGAGCGATGATTTATCACATAGAACTAAAGCGCGTATACGCCCCTATCGATGAGCAGGATGGAGCTCGAATATTAGTCGACCGGTTGTGGCCACGCGGGAAATCGCACAGCTCCCTGGCACTGGATGAGTGGTGCAGGGTGGTGGCGCCATCAACCCAATTACGCCGTCACTACCATCAGCAACAAATTAACCAAGCAGTGTTTAACTCACGCTACCGTCATGAGCTGGTAAGAACACCCGATAATTTGCTACCGCTAATGACGTATGCGCGCCAGGGGTGCCTGACGTTACTCACTGCCAGTCGCCACATAGAAAAGTCGCACCTTCCAGTGCTAAAGGAAGCGACGCTGGCCGCGCTTGCAGAAGAGGACGCTAGTGATAGTGAACCCTCTTCTCCGCCTTGTTGGGCTCATATGCTACCCACCTCTCGACACGAGCGTTGATGCCTTAGCCTAGCCAGGAGAGTGGGGAACGCTCTACCGCAGCGCCGACTATATACGAGAACACCAAAACCGCGGCGACGGCAGCATAAGCACGAATTTTAGGCGTTTTACCACGCTTGATAGCGACAGTGCCGAGCAAAATATAAATCACAAGTGCAGTGATTTTGGCGCTCAGCCAGGGCGGTAGTGGCCAGAAGTTGAGTATAACAGCCAGTGTTACGCCGAACGTGAGCAATAGAGTATCAATCACGTGGGGTACGACTTTAACCCAACGCGCTTGCAGTAAAGGTGATCCCGTAACCGACCAGAATGCCCTTAGAACAAAAAATACCAGACTTGCATAAGCCGCTGTGACATGCAGGTGTTTCAGTATTAAGTAGTGTTCAATCACCCTCATCCTCCCGTGCTGTTTGCTGCGCCAACAATTGAATGGGCAATAGTTAGCCGTCCTCGCCATCAACACGCGCGCTCAACAGTGGCACAGCGTAGTGCAATACAAACACTAGATAGCTTAAGCACCAGGCGATAATGACAACGCTGTAAACCCAGTGGCTAGATTGAGGAAAGAGCATGAGCCATACCGAGCGTAGCAGCGCAGCGATAAGTAGTACCGCTAACGCGATCCCAATCCCTGGCAGTGTGCGAATGGCGCGACCTGTGTGGCCTAGTGATACCCGTGACATCATTGCCAGCATCATCGTGCCCATGCTACCAATCGCAAGCGCGTGCAAAGCGGTTTCTACCCGTTGACCAGTGAAGATCTGCCACGCCCACATCGCAAGCCCGAGTGGAATAAATGCATAGCTAAGGTGTAGCCCCCAGAGCAGTGGTTCTCTCCAGCTTTGCCACCCCTTCCAATAGCTTAAACGCCAAGCGTTGCTGATAGCCGCTACCACCATTAACGCAGCCAGTAGCGTGTCATCGCGCAGACTGCTGACCATAATTATCACTTGAAGAAGTACGACTGCCGTTAAAGCACCCATACTGGCGATCTCAATCGAGCGTGTACGCTCAGGTTGAGGGATCCCCAGTTTGCGCGACGTAAAAACGGTATGACGCGCCCCCCTAGCAGCACCATCACTAACGTGATGATCAATATCGCTAAGTGCCCCGCCTCCCGAATCAATAGCGCATTGCCGGTGATCACACCTACATGCATGGCGATATTCGTCAGCGCTAGCGCTAGCAGAACGGGAACAAACATCAGGTTCCGCCACATTCGTACCGTGATGACCGGTTTTGCCATGGCTAGCGCCACTAACGGCAAAAACGCACCATCAATTAGTAACAACCACCAAGCGGGCAGGTGAGCAGCGTAAGCGAGGAGTAAGCGAGCGGTCAGCCATAGGCTTACGAGTGCTAATAGTGGCCAGCCAGAAAGGCCAGGGCGCCCTGTCCAATTCTGAACCGCCGTGAGTAGAAATCCGGCAATAATGGCACTGCCAAACCCAAACAGCATTTCGTGCTGATGCCACCACAGCATGCCACCGTAGGGGGTGAGCCATAGATTGCCATGCCAAAACGCCAGCCAAACGAGCAGTGAGAGTAGGCTAAACAGTGCCCCCAATAGAAAGAAGGGTCGAAAGGCAAGGCGTATAAAAGCGAAGCGTTTAGGGTTGTGGCGTGCGGTCATGGTAAGCCTATTGGCGAAGTGCCGGAGCGTTGTTCAGGTTTAAAGAGCATACAAAACTTGTGTTTAGCATCGATGACGTAGATCAATGACAGCAAGCTATTTCAGCCCTCTATCCCCAGTGACTTTCCTGACTATCACCTAAGAGGTAGAGAGAGGCTATATAGGGGTAACCACGCAGTAATTGCCGCTTTAATCCCCCAGAATCGATCTCCAAGGTGCCTGTCAGCAGGCAATCGCTGTATTTTGAAAAGCCTGGAGATTGTCCATGAGTCATTTCATTGACCGGCTGAATTTTTTCCGCAAAGCGCGAGAGCCTTTTGCCAATGAGCACGGCGAACTGCGCAGCGAGTCGCGCGATTGGGAAGATAGTTATCGTGCCCGCTGGCAGCACGATAAAGTGGTGCGCTCTACCCATGGCGTAAACTGTACCGGCTCCTGTAGCTGGAATATCTACGTTAAGAACGGCTTGGTCACCTGGGAAACCCAGCAAACTGACTACCCACGCACTCGGCCTGATCTGCCTAACCATGAACCGCGTGGCTGTCCACGCGGTGCCAGCTACTCCTGGTATCTGTACAGCGCCAATCGCCTGAAGTATCCATTGATCCGAAAGCCGCTGCTGGCGCTATGGCGCGAAGCGCTTAAGGCCCATCCCGACCCAGTCGATGCCTGGGCGTCTATTGTCGAAGACCCCGCCAAGACCAAACAGTACAAGCGTGCTCGCGGCATGGGCGGCTTCGTTCGCGGTGACTGGGAAGAGCTCAACGAGCTGGTCGCTGCCTCTAACGTTTACACCGTCAAGCAGTACGGCCCCGACCGCATCATTGGCTTCTCTCCGATTCCCGCCATGTCGATGGTCAGTTACGCAGCAGGCAGCCGCTACCTGTCGTTGATTGGTGGCGTCTGCATGAGCTTCTACGACTGGTACTGCGACCTGCCACCGGCCTCACCGATGACCTGGGGCGAGCAGACCGACGTGCCCGAGTCCGCAGACTGGTACAACTCCGGCTACATTATCGCCTGGGGCTCCAACGTACCCCAGACGCGTACCCCAGATGCCCACTTCTTTACCGAAGTGCGCTACAAGGGCACCAAGACGGTTTCGATTACCCCGGATTACGCCGAAGTCTCCAAGCTGACCGACGAGTGGCTGTCCGCCAAGCAGGGCACCGATGCCGCACTGGCGATGGCCATGGGGCACGTGATTCTCAAAGAATTCCACCTCGACAAGCCTAGTGCTTACTTCACCGACTATGTGCGCCGCTATACCGACATGCCGTTCTTGGTTGAATTAGAGGTACGTGAGGGCGGAAGCTTTGTGCCGGGCCGCCAATTGCGGGCTAGCGACTTTGATGCTGCCCTGGGCCAGGAAAACAATCCTGAGTGGAAAACCATTGCATGGGACGAAACTCGAGACCAGTTGGTGGTGCCGCGTGGTTCGATCGGTTTCCGTTGGGGCGAAACCGGCGATGAAGTGGGCAAGTGGAACCTGGAATCGCTGGATGCCGAGGGCACCGAGATCAAGCCACTACTCACTTTGGCTGAACACTACGATAGTGTGGCGCGCGTGGCATTTCCGTACTTCGGAGGTATTGAGCACGAACACTTTAAGCACGTGAAAGGTGCCGGTGTAGGTGCCGCTGATGACCTGCTGTTCCACAACCTGCCCGCCAAACGACTGAAACGAGTTGATGGCAGTGAAATGCTGGCTGTCACTGTTTTCGACCTGATGTGTGCCAACTACGGTATCGATCGCGGTTTCATTGGAGAGGGTGAAGATGATGGCGCGACAGCGTATAGCCAGATTCGCCCCTATACCCCGGCGTGGCAGGAGAAAATCACCGGCGTCTCGGCAGAGCAGTGCACCCGTATTGCCCGGGAGTTCGCTGACAATGCCAATAAAACCAACGGGCGTAGCATGATCATCGTTGGTGCCGGTATGAACCACTGGTACCACATGGACATGAACTACCGCGGTCTGATCAACATGCTGGTCATGTGCGGTTGTATCGGTCAGAGCGGTGGTGGCTGGGCGCATTATGTTGGCCAGGAAAAACTCCGTCCGCAGACTGGCTGGACGCCGCTGGCCTTCGGCCTTGACTGGCACCGCCCGCCGCGCCATATGAACTCTACCTCGTTCTTTTATAACCACTCCTCCCAGTGGCGTTACGAGAAGCTCGAAATCAAGGAGATCCTCTCACCGTTGGCTAAGGCCGAGGATTACCCCGGCAGCCTGATCGACTTTAACGTGCGCGCCGAGCGTATGGGCTGGTTGCCGTCAGCACCTCAACTGGATACTAATCCGCTGCGCCTGGCGAAAAAAGCCGCAGCCGCGGGCATGTCGACTTCCGACTATGCGGTTCAGCAACTCAAGAGCGGTGAACTGCGCTTTGCCGCGGAAGACCCGGATGCGCCAGAGAACTTCCCACGCAATATGTTCATCTGGCGCTCCAACCTGTTGGGCAGCTCCGGTAAGGGCCATGAGTACATGCTCAAGTACCTGCTGGGTACCCGCCACGGTATTCAGGGCAAAGACCTGGGCGACTTCGGCGGCCAGAAGCCCGAGGAGGTCGTGTGGCATGACGAGGCACCGGAAGGCAAGCTCGACCTGCTGGTGACGCTGGACTTCCGCATGTCCACCACCTGCCTCTACTCGGATATCGTGCTGCCTACGGCCACTTGGTATGAGAAGGACGATCTCAATACCTCCGACATGCACCCTTTTATTCACCCGTTGACCGCGGCGACCGACCCGGCATGGGAGTCGCGCAGCGACTGGGATATTTACAAGGGCATCGCCAAGGCATTTTCCCAGGTATGCGTGGGGCATCTGGGTGAAGAGACTGATCTGGTCACTTTGCCTATGCAGCACGATTCGCCTGGGGAGTTGGCTCAACCGGCGGTGATGGATTGGAAAAAGGGCGAATGCGCGCCGATTCCCGGCAAGACCATGCCATCGCTGATCGAGGTCAAGCGCAACTATCCAGAGACCTATGAGCGTTTCACTTCCGTTGGGCCGCTGCTGGAAAGCATCGGTAACGGCGGCAAGGGCATCGCCTGGAATACCGATGCTGAAGTTGAGCTGCTAGGTAAGCTTAACCACCGCAAACTGGATGGCCCACATAAAGGACGTCCACTGATTGACAGCGCTATCGATGCCGCCGAGATGATTCTGACCCTGGCACCGGAAACCAACGGCCAAGTGGCGGTAAAAGCGTGGGAAGCGCTCTCCAAAATTACCGGGCGTGATCATACTCACCTGGCGAGACCCAAGCATGAAGAGAAAATTCGCTTTCGCGATGTCGTCGCCCAGCCGCGCAAGATTATCTCCAGCCCGACCTGGTCCGGCCTCGAAGATGAGCACGTCTCTTATAACGCCGGTTACACCAACGTTCACGAGCTGATTCCCTGGCGCACCGTGAGTGGTCGCCAGCAGTTCTATCAGGATCACGCCTGGATGCGCGCTTTCGGCGAAAGCCTGCTGGTCTATCGCCCGCCCATTGATACCAAGGCGGCCAAAGGCTTCCGGCTTCCCGCCGACAACGGCTTCAAGAGCAAGGCGCTGAACTTCCTCACACCGCACCAGAAGTGGGGTATCCACTCTACTTACTCGGACAACCTGCTGATGCTGACCCTCAACCGAGGCGGCCCGGTGGTGTGGCTCTCCGAGGCGGACGCGGAGGAGATCGATATCGAGGACAACGACTGGATCGAGGTCTACAACGCCAACGGCTCGATTGCCGCGCGAGCGGTAGTCAGTCAGCGGGTCAAGGCGGGCATGGTAATGATGTACCACGCCCAAGAGCGCAACGTTAACGTGCCCGGTTCTGAAATAACCGGCACCCGGGGCGGTATCCACAACTCTGTCACCCGTGTCTGCCCCAAGCCCACTCACATGATCGGCGGCTACGCGCAGCTTTCGTACAGTTTCAATTATTACGGAACGGTCGGCTCCAATCGCGACGAGTTCGTGCTGGTACGCAAGATGAAACACGTTGACTGGCTGGATGGTGAAGGCAGTGACAGCGTTCAGGAGGCCGTGAAATGAAGATTCGTTCCCAAGTAGGCATGGTTCTCAACCTAGACAAGTGTATCGGCTGCCACACCTGTTCGGTGACCTGCAAAAATGTCTGGACCAGTCGCGAAGGTATGGAGTACGCCTGGTTCAACAATGTCGAGACCAAACCCGGTATCGGCTACCCCAAAGAGTGGGAGAATCAAGCCAAGTGGAAGGGCGGCTGGATGCGCCGTACCGATGGTCGGATTGAACCGCGTATTGGTGGCAAATGGCGGGTGCTGGCGAATATCTTCGCCAACCCCGACCTGCCCGAAATGGATGACTACTATGAGCCGTTCACGTTCGACTACCAACACCTGCATACCGCCAAGATCGGCGAGCACCAGCCAGTGGCGCGTCCGCGCTCGCTGATTTCCGGTCAGCGCATGAAAAAAATCGAATGGGGCCCCAACTGGGAAGAGATCCTCGGCACCGAGTTCGCCAAGCGGCGCAAAGACGCCAACTTCGACAAGGTGCAGGCAGATATTTACGGCCAATTCGAAAACACCTTCATGATGTACCTGCCGCGACTGTGCGAGCACTGCTTGAACCCCACCTGTGTGGCATCCTGCCCCAGTGGCGCGATCTACAAGCGGGAAGAGGATGGCATCGTTCTAATCGACCAGGACAAGTGCCGCGGCTGGCGGATGTGTATCTCCGGCTGTCCCTATAAGAAGATCTACTACAACTGGAAAAGCGGTAAGTCCGAGAAGTGCATCTTCTGCTATCCACGTATCGAAGCCGGTCAGCCGACTATCTGCTCCGAGACCTGTGTGGGGCGTATTCGTTACCTCGGCGTGCTGCTGTATGACGCCGACCGCATTGAGGAAGTGGCAAGTTCACCCGACGAGCGTGACCTCTACCATCGCCAGCGCGAGATCTTCCTTGATCCCAATGATCCGGAAGTGATTGCCCAGGCCAAGCGGGATGGTATCCAGGATAACGTCATTAAAGCCGCCCAGGCCTCACCGGTCTACAAGATGGCTATCGACTGGGGATTGGCGCTGCCGCTGCACCCGGAATACCGCACGCTGCCGATGGTGTGGTACGTGCCGCCACTATCGCCGATTCAGTCCGCCGCCGAGGCGGGGCATGTCGAGTTCGACGGTATCCTACCCAAGATCGAATCGCTGCGTATCCCCGTGAAGTACTTGGCCAACCTACTCACCGCTGGCGAAGAGGAGCCCGTAGTGTTGGCACTCAAGCGCTTAATGGCGATGCGCGTTTACATGCGCGGCAAGCATGTGGAGGGTGCCCCCAACGCCAAAGTGCTCGACGCTGTGGGGCTGAGCGTCGCCCAGGTAGAGGAGATGTATCGCTACCTGGCCATTGCCAACTACGAGGATCGTTTTGTGATTCCCACCAGCCATCGGGAAATGGCCACCGAAGCCTTCCCCGAACGGGGGGGATGCGGTTTTACCTTTGGTGATGGTTGTCACGGTGAGAGCCAGCCCAGCCTGTTCAATGGCCGTAAGCAGACTAGCGTTTTGGTAAAACCGGTAGAGGTCTTCGAGCCGCAGCCACAACTTGAGGATTCTCGTCATGACTGAAGCCGCTATCGAATCGTCGACCCCGGTAGAGCCGTCGTTCGAGCCGTTACTGGGCATGCGCAGCCTGCGTGTACTGGCCCGCTTGCTCGATTACCCGACACAGGAATTGCAGGATGCTTGCGGTGAACTCATCGAAATCCTCAATGCCGAGCGCCGCCTGGGGGCGGCTCTCAAGTCGTCGCTAATGGAGTGGTGTCAGCGTCTCCAAGATGGTGATTTGCTTGAGCTGCAGGCCGAATACGTCGCCATGTTCGATAAGGGTCGGGCTACGTCGCTGCTGCTATTTGAACACGTTCACGGCGAGTCCCGTGATCGGGGTCAGGCCATGGTGGATCTTATGGCCGAGTACAGCGCGGCCGGGTTCGAGCTGGATGCCCGTGAACTGCCCGATCATCTGCCGGTGTTCCTTGAGTACCTTTCGATGTGCGACGAAGCCGAGATTGGTCGCTGGATGGGAGAAATACGCCATATTCTGGCACTGCTGACCGCACGGCTGGAGGAGCGGGGAGCGGATCACGCGCTAGTACCGCTGTCACTGTTGGCGTTAATTGGGGCTGAGAGCGATGTCGAGGAGCATCGGCCCCAGGTCAAGAAAGAAGCGCCTGATAATACCCCCGAAGCATTGGACGCCGTATGGGAAGAAGAAGCAGTACGCTTCTCGGCGACCTCTGATGAAGACTGCGCGCTGCAGTCTGCGGAAGGGCGGCGGCTTGCCGAGCGAAAAAATGCAGTGCATAGCGACCCCGTCAAAATCATGCCTTCCGCCTGGAGCGCTGCCCCTTCCTCAACCGTGGCCGATCGCTAAAAGGAGAATCGCCATGTTCATAGAATACTTGCAACATCTTATCTACGGCTATTACCCCTACCTGGCCGGTACGGTGTTCTTGGTCGGGAGTCTCATGCGTTATGACCAAGGTCAGTTCACCTGGAAGACCGGCTCCAGCCAAATGCTGTCCTCAAAAAACATGCGACTGGCCAGCAACCTGTTCCATATCGGGATTATCGTCATCTTTTTTGGTCATTTGGTGGGCATGCTCACGCCGCACTGGGTCTACGCGCCTTTTCTGCATGCCGGTACCAAGCAGCTGATTGCCATCGTGGTCGGCGGTATCGCCGGTGCAATGTGCGTGGTGGGCGGTGCCATGTTGCTCTATCGGCGACTGTTCAATCCTCGCGTAAAGGCGTCGTCGAGCTTGATGGATAACTTGATCCTGGGTTTGATCGTCTTACAGGCGTGCCTTGGCATGGTGACCATCATTTTCTCGCTAGGCCATATGGACGGTGAAATGATGCTGACGCTCTCCAGCTGGGCACAGTCAATAGTCTTCTTCAGCGGCGGCGCAGCGGATTACATGCAGGAAGTGTCGTGGGTCTACAAACTGCATATCTTTATCGGCCTGACCATCATTCTGCTGTTCCCATTTTCGCGCCTTGTGCATGTGTGGAGCGTGCCTTTCGGCTATGTGACTCGTCGCTATCAGCTTGTCCGCCGTCGCGCCTAAACACTTGCTGTGCTTGCCCAGGACTAAAGGAGAAATAACATGCAGATGATTGATATCGAACAACTACCTGGAGGCATCGCTCCGCCTCCGGTACGCGTCGGCGACGCCAGTATCGATGAAGAAACGATTGCGTTCGAGATGCAGTATCACCCCGCTGAAACGGCGGGTGAGGCCCAGCTTCAGGCGGCTCGTGCGCTGGTGGTGAGGGAGCTGCTGCGCCAGCGAGCTAACGTCCTGGGTCTACTATCGACACAGGAAGCCAGCGAAGCGCAGGAGGATGCGGCGATTGCTGCCTTGCTTGAGCAGGAGCTTGAGGTGCCCGAACCGGGAGAAGCAGATTGCCAACGCTTTTTTGACACCCACCGTGAGCGCTTTAGCGAGCCGACCCAGTTACGGGTAAGGCATATTCTGCTAGCAGCGGCGCCTGATGACTCCCAGGGCCGCGACGACGCGTACCAGCTTGGCGAAAAACTGCTTAAAGAACTTAATTCTATACCCGAGCGGTTTGCCGAATTTGCGCAAAACCACTCCGCGTGCCCTTCAAAAGAGCTGGATGGTGATTTGGGCTGGCTAGTATCAGGCCAGACTGTTCCAGAGTTGGATCGCGCTTTGCAGCACTTGCCCGAAGGTCTACACGAGCGCCCCTTGTCGTCTCGCTATGGCTGGCATGTGGTGAGTATTGACGAGCGACGAGAAGGGCGAGCGTTACCTTTCGATCAGGTTGCCGACCGAGTGCGCCACAGCCTGCGGGAGCAGGCAACGCGACGCGCGTTGCGCCACTATTTGCTGGCGCTGGAAAGCGAAATAGGCGTCGAAGGGATTGTTCTGGATGACAATGCTGGCGGCAGCTTGATGCAGTAGAGAAGCTATGAGGAGAGACTTGATGTCCCATGTTCCTGTAGATGCTCTTTTCACTCCGCTTGGCATCGCGGTGCTAACGGTTTCCGATACGCGTGGTTTCGATGAAGATGGCAGCGGTGACCTGCTGGTTAAACATCTGAGCGAAAGCGGCCATATCCTGGTGGAGAGACGTATCGTCCCTGATGATATTTACCGGGTTCGCGCCGTGATCTCGGAGTGGATTGCGCGAACAGATGTCCAGGCGATTCTGGTTAATGGCGGCACTGGCTTTACCGCCCGGGATACCACTCCCGAGGCGTTGATACCCCTGTTCGACAAAGCGATTGAAGGGTATGGGGAGCTGTTCCGCCACTACTCCCTGAAGACAATCGGCACAGCGACGATCCAGTCTCGCGCCGTCGCGGGGGTAGCCAACCGAACGATGATGTTTGCAATGCCTGGCTCACCCAAAGCGTGTGCGTTGGCGTGGGACAACATTATCGCTTTGCAGCTGGACTCCCGTACTAGGCCCTGCAACTTCGCCGCCATGGTACTGCCTTCAGTGACCCCGTGCAGTGGACGTCAGGCAGCGACTTCTTTCACTGAGGTGGAGCGCTTATGAACTGTCACTGCGCAGAAATAGTCACGCCCGGCTTGTTAGATTTGTTTGATGCACGCCAGCGGCTTATCGACGCAGCCACGCCCATTAATGCAGTAGAAACCATCACCCTTGAACAATCGGCGGGGCGAGTGCTGGCAGAAACGGTGGTCGCACCTCTCGATATGCCAGGTGTGGACAATAGCGCTATGGATGGTTACGCGCTGCGTCTAGCTGACTACCAAGCGACACCTCCCGGCGCAGGCTTACCCATTCTTCAACGCGTACCGGCGGGCGCAGGCGTCATGCTGCTACCGAAAGGAGGCTGCGCGCGTATTTTACCGGCGCACCGGTACCCATGGGGGCAGATGTTGTAGTACCTCAAGAGCGGGTAACCCTTGATCAGCACGGGCATATACACCTTGAGGGTAACGTGGTGGTAGGCGCTAATATTCGCCGTCAAGGCGAGGAGACCGGCGTGGGAACCCCGCTACTCGCCGCGGGTGAATATCTAAACGCTGCTTCAATTGCGCTGTTGGCCAGTCATGGTATCAACACGGTTTCCGTCAAACGCCGCCTGCGGGTGGCGCTGCTCTCAACCGGCGATGAGTTGATTGCCTCTGGCACGTCGCGGTCACCGGGGCAGGTGTACGACAGCAATCGCGCCATGCTTAACGTACTGCTAGGGCAAGCTCAGTGCGACGTGCTGGATTTGGGCGTCATCGCTGATTCGCCAGCGCCATTGCATCATGCCTTTGAACACGCACAAACCGTTGCAGATGTGGTGATGTGCACTGGGGGCGTTTCGGTAGGCGAAGAGGACCATGTTCGCCCGGTGATCGAGCAGCGCGGCGGGCTGCATTATCATGGTGTCGCGATGAAGCCTGGGAAGCCCTTTGCGTTCGGTTATCTAGGCGCGGAACCATCTTCTTCCACACCGTTAATGGCGCTGCCGGGTAACCCCGTGGCATCCCTGGTGGGCTGGCAACTGCTGGCGCTGCCGTTTATTCATGCCATGCAAGGTAGAGCTGTAGCGGCTCTACAGCGTTACCCGGTAAAAGCCGGCTTTTCTCAGCGTGGGCCTCAAGGGCGCTGCGAGCTATTACGGGTGGGGCTGGATTGGTCACAGGGGACTCCCGTGGCGCAGTTAGCGGGCGGGCAGGGCTCGCATATGCTCAGCGCGGCTAGCCAGGCCCATGGTTATTTGATGATTAATCCTGACACCGACGTGACAGAAGGGGGCTCATACCCCTATTACCCGATCAGTCAATTCGACGCTTGAATCGCTTTTTCTGGCGTGACCGCTGACGTCGTTTGCTTTTATAGGAGAGGGTATGTCTTCACATCATAAACCGCACACACTGATTTATGCCTGCTCCGGCTGTTCTGATGTGGCGCCACTGGCCAATAGTGTTGCTCTGCGTCTTGACCATGCAGGAGAGGCAGAAATGTCCTGCATTGCCGGTGTCGGCGGTGGTGTGCCCGGTCTGGTACGCATCGCCCGCTCCGGGCGGCCTATCGTAGCCATTGATGGGTGTCAGATGCATTGCGCCAGCCACTGTCTTTCCAAAGCGGGCGTTATACCCACTGAGCACGTCAAGCTGTATGAGAAAGGCCTGTGCAAGCGGCGGGGCCAATTTTATTATGAGAAAACCATTGAAGAGGTCACCGCCGAAGTGAAAGGGCTCATAGCTCGACTACCCGTTAACGCCAGTGCCCAAGCTGAGGAGCCCTCAAAATGAGTGCGCTAGTCGATGGGTTTGGCCGTAGGGTGCGTTACCTGCGCATATCGGTGACTGATCGTTGTGACTTCCGCTGCGTTTATTGTATGGCTGAGAAGGTGACCTTTCTGCCTCGCGCCCAACTGCTTACTCTTGAAGAGATAGCCATGCTATCGCAGGTCTTCGTCGAGCTGGGCGTAGAGAAAATTCGTCTAACTGGTGGGGAGCCGTTGGTACGCCAGGGCGTACTAACGCTAGTGCAAAAACTCGGTGATTTGGAAGGCCTGCGCGAGCTGGCCATGACCACCAACGGCTCAGGGTTAGTTAAACATGCCGAGGCCTTACGTTTAGCCGGACTTGATCGCCTCAATATCAGTCTCGACTCACTCAAGCCCGAGCGCTTTAAAGCATTAACTCGGACAGGTGACCTTAGCCAGGTGGTCGCAGGTATCCGTGCAGCTCGCCGCGCTGGCTTTCAGTCGATTAAGCTCAACGCCGTATTACTTAAGGGGCGAAATGACGACGAAATCCTCGACTTGGTGAACTTTGCCCGCAATGAAGAAGTGGATATCAGTTTTATCGAGGAAATGCCGCTAGGCGCTATCAGCGAGCATAACCGTGGCGAGACCTTTCTTTCTACCGATATGGTGCGTGAGAACATAGAAAACCATTATCAACTATTACCTACCACCGAAACCACCTTAGGGCCATCCCGTTATTACCGTATGGGAGGCAGCCAATCACGCATTGGATTCATTTCTCCCCACAGCCATAATTTTTGCGCCGACTGTAATCGCGTGCGAGTGACCGCCGAAGGGCGTTTGTTACTCTGCCTGGGTAACGAACATTCGGTCGACTTGCGTGCGGTAATGCGCCGGTATCCGGGTGATACTCAGCGTCTTAAAACGAGCATTTTAGCTGCAATGGAGAAGAAGCCTGAGCGTCATCACTTCACGACTGATGGTGATGTTCAGATAGTGCGATTTATGAATGCAACAGGCGGCTAACCCATTATATGCGCTAGAAACTGCGATATCTTTACAAGCATTGGTCGATTGGTCATGCCGTCAGATCACAGCTGGTTAGATTGTCGAAAGTCTACTGTGTATAGGGCGCGAAAGATTTTGAAAAGCCAAGGCGTTAACAAGTATCACTATTTGCGCACGGCCTATACTTGTCGCTGTTATAAAGAGATCACAGGCTTTGATGTACCGTTAATTGACTAGAGTAATCCTGAATTCAAGCTGCAAAACCGTGGCGAAGTTGCTCAAGTAACGTTACTACCGCTTTGTAACCAGGTGAAGTCGCAGTAGCTTCCAATGCAGTTCTTCCACCTAACGCTTTTCGAGGTTTTAGAAGCCATCTAGTCGACTTTTTTTGATTGCCAAAAATTGAGGTTGCAAGAAGTATTGCCAGTAAAGCACGGTAAAGTCTGTCGCCCTCGCATAGGGTGAGAGGTTTTCCATGCTGGTATCTTCGCCTAAGAGCACTTGTACTGATAATGCTGAGATCTGAGGCATTTATTCCATAGGTGGCAACAATGTCGATAGACGACAGAGGGATTCCCTGTCGAATAAGTACATCTAAACTGAAGTTGTCGTTAGCCCCGAGTACCTCAGCCACTTGTTTCTCAAAATTGCTTTCACAGACGATTGTCGCTGGCATGTCCATTTCCCTTGAAGAGTCGCTAACAGTAAAGGTAGTCGATCCAGTTTGGAAAAGGCTGAGATAATGTTAAGCAATAATGGCTCTATAGTTGTTACAGGGCTAGTGAGACCTGCGAGGGATTCATAAGCTAA
>AXCI01000309.1_pt1 | contig 23360 bp, 20 predicted proteins | sample 182571 | NCBI WGS metagenome assembly AXCI01 (sample SAMN02359225, study PRJNA218796) | groundwater metagenome | isolation source: Mt. Simon Sandstone pore water sample D5872 at 1.8km depth, Illinois-Basin... | place: USA: Decatur, Illinois | collected 2009-05 | reverse complement strand
TCGCCCCGGCATGAGCGTTATCGACTACATCGAAGGCGCTGGCGGCTTCACGGATCGCGCAGATGACGACCACATTCTTATCGTTCGCCAGAACGGCGCGGTTGAAAACGCACGCAACGTCAACCTTCGCGCCGGCGATGAAATTCTGGTCATGCCCGCTGCACCCACCCACAACCTGCAGCTAGCCTCTACCATCACGCAGATACTCTACCAGATAGCAGTCGCCACCCGCGTAGCGGTTGATTTGTAGGAATTGTGAGTGGTGAACAGTTAATAGTAAGTAGCAGGTTTCGTAGCGCGGCGTAAGCGTAAGCGCACCCGCGAACCAGCTCAATGGAGGCGCAGCTATCCGAGTGCGCCTCCATAAGCTTAAGGACACAGTCTTGGTATTTTTAAACGAAATAATGTTATGGATAACGTAAACAGCGGCCCTCGCCGCACCCGCACGCCATGGCAGGTAACCCGCAGCGTTTGGTATGCCATGTTTATGCGTGAAGCTATTTCACGCACCATGTCAGACCGGATGGGTTGGTTTTGGATGGTGTTTGAGCCGGTTGCTTTCATTGGCATTATGGTGGGTATACGTAGCTTTGTAAGTGGCGATAAACTCATTGTCAACGCACCTTTTATACCCTGGATGATTGCTGGTTTAATGGGGTTTTCACTTGCCAGGGAGGGAATGCTGCGTGGAATGGGGGCGGTTGAGGCTAATAGTGCTTTGTTTGCCTATCGCCAAGTACAGCCTGTCGATCCTGTATTGGTACGTAACTTCCTAGAGGGAATGTTACGCAGTTTTGTTTTTTACTCTTTATATGTGGAGGCCTGTTACTAAGTCTTGATATTTATCCGGATAATGCATTACGTGCAATATATGCATGGTTATCACTCTGGAGTTTAGGGTTAGGAGCAGCATTAGTTACATCAGTAGCTGCTACATTGGTGCCAGAAGTAGGGAGGGTAATTAGGATGCTCTCTTTGCCTTTATTAATATTATCAGGTGTTATTTTCCCTTAAATAACCTGCCGCATTGGTTGCTTGAATATCTTATGTACAACCCCATTCCTCATGGTTTAGAAACCTTACGCCTTGGCTTCTTTGAAAATTACAAAACAATTCACGGCACCAGCATGCTTTATTTCTGGCTGGTCACGCTTTCTCTTAATGCCCTGGGGCTGTTGATGCACCTGCGCTTTATCGATCGTTTAAAGGCAAAATAATCTATGAACCAATCGTTACGCCGATTTTTAGTTAAGTCCCCTCAGTGGGCGTTAGCTATTGCCGCTATTTTACTGGTCTCGTTTTATTGGTTTGTGATTGCAGAAGAGCGTTATGTATCACGTGCTACGGTGGTATTGGAAAGCCCACAAGTCGCAACCCCTGAAATTAGCTTATCATCAATAATGGGCGGGGGAGGCGGCAATACTCAAGATCTACTTCTACTGCGTGAACACTTACTCTCAGTTGATATGCTGCGCCGACTGGATGAAGAGCTTGGCATTCGTGAGCACTATACCGAGCACGGCGATATTCTTGCCCGCTTGGGCGATAAAGAGGCTCCCATTGAAGACCTCCACAAATATTACCTGCGCCGGGTAGAGGTAGAGCTGGACGAGTACGCAGGTGTGCTGAACATTGAAGTGCAAGGCTATACACCTGAATTTGCTCATCAGATGACTACGCTGCTGTTGGAAGCGGGCGAAGATCACATGAATGAAATGGGGCACCGCTTGGCTGACGAGCAGGTGCACTTTTTAGAACGGCAGATGGTGCGCTTAGATGAACGCTTTACCGAGACACGCCAAGCGTTGCTGGAGTATCAAAATGAGTACGGACTGGTGTCGCCAACGGATACCGTGGCAAGCATTAACCAAGTAGTGGCAACGTTAGAAGCGGATCTTGCCCGCCTTCAAGCCCAGCGCAATGCGCTTTCCAGCTTCCAAAGCGCGCAATCGCCTGAACTGCGCCAAGTTGAGCGCAATATCACTGCACTGAGAGACCAAATTGTCGAGCAGCGGGACCGTATCGCCCAGGCATCGGGTGACTCACTCAACAGCGTCTCAGCGCAGTATGAAACGCTAGAGCTACAGGCACAGTTCGCCCAGGAAACCTACTCCAGCGCGCTCGCCGCATTAGAGAACACCCGCTTAGAAGCCGCCCGTCAGCTAAAACAGGTAAGCGTACTGCAAAGCCCGCTAATGCCGGAATACCCCACAGAACCAAACCGGCTCTACAACAGCAGCGTATTCGCCATCATCACCATCTTCCTAGCCTTCATCCTCAGCATGCTGCTCATGATCATCAAGGATCACAGGGATTAAATGACTGGTGAAGGGCGAGGTTTTTCGTAGCGCGGCGTAAGCGTAAGCGCACCCGCGAAAGGCGTCGGCACGACGCCCCAAGGCACGTTACTCAACTCCGCCACAGCTACGCGCATCACTTTGAGTGGGAGGATAGGTAATGCGAACTACCTACGATGAAGCAGATGACATCCTGGTTCTGCATCTATCAGATAAACCTACCGTAAAGGAGGTTTCTCAAGATTGGAACACACATATTAGTTACGCAGAGGATGGCACAATCAATGAAATTGTCATTCTGGAGGCCTCAAAACAAGGTGCATGGCCACTCTTAAAAAGCCAAGCCGCTTAGCTAAACTAACCCCGGCACCGCTCTGCGCTGCTCCCGCGGGTGCGCTTCGCTTACCACGCGCTACTCGATCACGCATGCACATGACTCTGTGGAAGCACACCCCGTAGCGCGTGGTAACGAGTCTGCGAGGAACGAGCAACGAGGCACCCGCGGAGGCGTCTGCAAGACGCCCAACGGCACGCAACCCGACCACGGCACCGCCTCTCACTGCTCACAAATTACTACCCAAAATCACGGTTTCAAATGCTCGAAATAATCCACCACGGCGGTGCCACTGGCGTCACCGGCAGCTGCCACCAACTGATTTTGAATAAAAGCGAATCCCTACTGGTAGATTGCGGCCTCTTCCAAGGCGAAGACGCCACAGAAGACAGCTTCGAGCAGCTACAAATCGAATTCGATATAAGCACCGTTAAAGCCCTAATCATCACCCACGTACACATTGACCACGTGGGCAGGCTGCCTTACCTGCTGGCCGCAGGCTTCACCGGCCCCATCATCTGCTCAATCCCCACAGCCAAATTGCTGCCCCTGGTCATTGAAGACGCGCTAAAAATCGGCTTTACCCGCAACGCCCAACTAATCGAGCGCTTCCAAGCCCAGCTCGAAAAGCAGATTGTTAGCGTGCCTTACGGCAAATGGCACAACATAGGCTCAGGCAGTGATGTAAGCAGTCACTCCGGTGCTGGCTCTGGTATGGGCGGAAAGGGCACCTCCCGCGTCAAACTCAAACGGGCAGGGCACATTCTCGGTTCCAGCTATGTGGAAGTGAGTTACCAGGATGCCAAAACCGGCGAAAAAGAGCGCGTGGTCTTCTCCGGTGATCTAGGCGCACCTTACGCTCCATTACTACCCGCGCCCAAATCACCCTACGGCTGTGACCAACTGGTACTCGAAAGCACCTATGGCAACCGCACCCACCCAGACCGCCGCCAGCGCCGCGCCACCTTAAAAGCTGCCGTGGAGCAAGCACTCGCTAACGGCGGTACAGTGATGGTGCCAGCATTCAGTATTGGCCGAACGCAAGAACTGCTCTACGAACTAGAAACCATTATTAATCAAGCGCGCTCACCGCAATGGCAATGGCTGGAAATCATTGTCGATTCCCCGCTGGCCGCACGCTTTACCAAGGTATACCGCGAGCTAAAACCCTACTGGGATAAAGAAGCCCAGCGCCGCCTAAGCAGTGGCCGCCACCCGCTCAACTTTGCCAACCTTTACACGGTGGATAGCCACGAAGAGCACAAACAAACCGTAGCGTACCTAGCCAAAACAGGTCGCCCGGCATTAGTAATTGCCGCCAGTGGCATGTGCGCAGGCGGGCGCATTATGAACTACCTAAAAGCCATGTTGGGCGATGAACGCCATCAAGTGCTATTTGTAGGCTACCAAGGGGCAGGCACCCCAGGGCGAGATATTCAGCAGTACGGCCCACAAGGCGGCTGGGTAAACATTGATGGCGAACGAATTGATATCAAAGCAGGCGTAACCTCTATCAGCGGCTACTCAGCCCACGCCGATCAAAAAGACCTGCTCAACTTTGTCAAGCGCATGAGCCGCTGGCCCCACGCCATCCGCCTGGTGCACGGTGAACAAAACGCACGCGCAGCGCTCAAACATGAGTTAGAAACGTTATACGTTCGTAAGGGTAAGAGGGTGAATGTAATATCTTACTCTTAACACGGTTAAACGCACGTACCCGTAGCGCGTGGAAACAAGCGTAGCGAGGCACCTACGAAAGAAGACGCTCAGCGGCTTCCAAAGGTGCCAGTTGAACCATCAACGGCCATTAATTCCAATGATCGAAATCCGCAATCTCTACAAGCGCTACCACAATCACCATGGTAGCGATTGGGTACTTAAAGACATCAACCTCATAATCCCCACCGGGGTTAGCGTGGGCTTGATCGGAGCCAACGGTGCGGGTAAATCTACTCTATTACGCTTAATCGCCGGTATGGATACGCCAGAACGTGGGGAGGTCGTTCGCCATAGTCGCGTCTCATGGCCAGTAGGGCTTTCCGGCGGCATGCAAAATAATATGACTGGGCGGCAAAATGTAAAATTTGTAGCACGTGCTCAGGGGAGTAGACCTGATGAGGTAAAGCGTATAATTGACTTCGTACAAGATTTTGCTGAAATAGGGGAGGCATTTGATGAGCCGGTGAGAACCTATTCATCAGGCATGCGTTCGAGGTTATCATTTGGTTTGTCTCTATCTTTTGATTTTGATGTGTATATTTCTGACGAAGCTACTGCTGTAGGGGATCGTGCTTTTAAGGCTAAAGCAAAAGCCTTATTTAAAGAGCGTGTGGATAACGCATCGCTGATAATGGTTTCTCATAGTGAGGGAATACTGAGAGATTTATGTCAATCGGGGATTTATCTTAAAAATGGTACGGCATTATGGTACGACGATATTAATGATGCTATTGAACAATATCATATAGATTCTGATAAAAAGTATCAGTTAGTGTTGAGAAAATAACTCATAGTCAAACTGGTGATTTTGAGGTTTCCAATAAAGAAATAACAAACATAAAACAAGAAATAAAATAATTAGAAATAATTTAAATGGCATTCATATAGCCATTCAGCTTGCTAAGGAAGAGAAGTGGAATAGAGAAGATTTGAATGTTCTTATTCAAGCCCATGCTCTTGTTAAGGAAAACATGCTTTCACTGTCTAGACTTATTAAATCAACTTCAAGTGAAAAGAAAATTTGATTAAAAATAAAATGGGTAAAGTAGAACGTTGCCTTTCTGGTTTAAATTACATTGAGACAACAATTTATAAAGATGAATTTCCAGAGAAAGATCGATTGGTAATTGAGAATGCTAAGCGACTTGCTTACCAAGAAAAAGCTAACAATGAGGCTTTGATTAGCGATTTTGAAAATTAAAAAATTAGTGAAACTTCCTTTTTCTGTGTGTCCAATAATGCTTTGTTATAAGTTTATGATAAGGAGTAAATATGAAAATAACTGCTTTCAATATACCATCTGAAAAGATTTTAACTTGTATTATACCATTAAGAATAGGTAAGGATCGAGTAGATGCTATTGATCGATTAGAGTTTTTTCTGCTTGATGAGCTAATCCCAGATAATATAGGCTTTTTAGTAATAGATGATGGATCACAAGAGCACGAAGCATCAAAACTTAAATCTAAATGTGAACGGTTAAATATTGGCTTAGTACGAGTTGAAAGTTCATTAAGAGAGTTCTCTGTTGGACGTTGCAGAAATATAGGTGCAATGTATTCAGAATCAAAATATATATTAATGCAAGATGTCGATTTAATGCCTTGGTCGGGTTTTTATGCTTCTATATTAAATGAAATAGAAGTGCAAGGCTTAGATGATGATGCTAAGAAATTTTTGATGGTGCCCTATGTATTTTTAACTAAAGAAGGTACTGAGGAGTTTGAAAAGTCAGACCATAAAATAAGAGCTCAAAAATTTCTATACTATGCTTGGATTAATGATGAACGCTATATTGAGAAAATATCAACGGGTACGTCAGCAAATTTGTATAATAGGTTATGGTATTTAAGTTGTGGAGGAAACAGTAGCGATTTTGAAGGTTGGGGTTACGAGGATTTAGAATTTAATACTAGGACAATAAGGCATTTAAATTTTTTTCCAACACCCACTAATTGGCAGCTACAAAAATATAACTTCAATTCAGTATTGAAATACGAATCTTGGAAGTCTGTTTATCGCTTGTTTGGTGATTTGTTATTTAATAAAGGTATAGCTTTTTTTCATGCATGGCACCCTGTAAGTTCGGGCGGCACTTATATGCAAAGAAGCGAGTACAACCGTGTTCTTTTTGAAAAGAAAATGAAAGAATTTATAATAAGTAAGGCTGAGCCACAGCCGATTCCTGATATGACTCAGGGAAATAGTTTAGTTTTAAAGAGAAATGCATTTACATTTGCACGAACAATACAGCCTCTTTTGGGAAATATTGTTGATCCTTCCTCTGAACTTATGGAAGGGAGTGTGGGGCTTAAAGAGTTTGTGGAAATAAATAAAATTGATCGCATTGTTTTCCACAATCCATATTTAGATGACAGGGTATTTAAAATCTATACTGAAGCTCGTCATTTAAATTACAATTATATTGTTTGTGAAAGAGGCTCATTGCCTGATTCTACTTTCTTTGATAATACGGGCTTTTTAGTTGATGGAACTACATATGAATCAGAAAAGTGGGATTTTGATTTAAATGAATGTAAAGTAACAAAGGCTCTAGATTACATTAGAACATTACATAATTCGAACGATGCTTTAGAGGATCAGCCAGCTAGGATAGGTGCTGATAAAACAAAGAAGAAATTAGGCTTAAAAAAAGGAAATAAAGTTTTATTCGTTGCGTTTCAAAGGCCTGGTGATACCGTAACAAAATACTTTACTGATAAATTAGGAGGGTATGAAAATTTTGTAGATATGGTTAATGAGCTGTCACATCAGCTTCCGGAAGGCTGGGTGTTAGTTGCAAAAACGCATCCCCTTGAAGATGATGATTTCAATTTATCGAATAAAGCTATTTTCGGAAATTCATTTCACATTAAAGACCTGCTTGACATCAGCGATAGCCTTTTAACTTTTAATTCCGGTGTTGGTGTGTTGGCGATGGCATGGGGTATACCAACTATGATTGCAGGTAATGCCTTTTATTATCATCCAGATATTAACGCAAAAGTATCTAGCAAAAAGGATGTCTTGGATTTTATAAGTGAGCCTGATTTTCCAAAATCAGAAAAAGTTATCAGGTTTTATAGTTATTTGATTAATGTTGTTTATTCATTCGGTAATCTATTGGAAAAGAAAGTAAAAATGCCCGATGGATCGAGAATGACAGCAACTACAGATATTTCATATCGTCAAATTCGCTGGGTCAATGGAGATTGCTACTGCTTTTCAAATAATGAAAAGCCTAAGGTCTCGTGGGAGGCATTTTTATTCGATCGATACAGATTTGAACTGTCGACTAAAACTAGCAGTCAAGCTAACGCTGTTGTTAAGAATCAACATTTAAATCAAGGTGCTAAACAAAAAGGTAGTTTGAGATCAAGAAGGCTTAAAAAAGCTCTTCAAGAGCCCACGACGTTATCTACTAGATTCCCAGCATCGTCTTTTGCGCGCTTTCGGACGTGTTTTAAGTTAATTAATATTGATAATAAGGATTTGAATATGAGAATTCTTTTCTATAGGCAAGGTGATGCATCTTTTCTTAACAATTCAGGTGTTAAATACTCTGGGGGTGTAGCTGCAAACAGTTCTAGTATTTTACAAGATCATGCCGCAGTTAATAATCTTACTGGGAATAAGGGCAATATGATTCATAGAGAAGCTATGCCTAAAATTCTTGAATATGACAGAAATGCATCTGGTTATGTAAACTTGGTTAAGCTAAGAGATGACTGCGCTTGTCATGAGGAATATGTAAAAATAGTTGAAGATAATTTCGATTGCTTAGTTTTGTCAATGGCCAATTTTATTCAACCCGGTGAGCAAGAGACCCGTTTATACGAATTAATTAGTGACTTGAAAATTGATGTTTATGTTGTTGGTGTGGGCCTTCAGGTTCCCAAGGCTATTAATTATTTAGCCAAAAGCACTCAGGATCTGCTTAAATTTTTTAATGACAAAGCTAAGATTTTTGCTGTTAGAGGTAAACGTACGGAGTCTTGGGCGCACAAAAATGGCTTGAATAACGCTATAGCTCTTGGTTGCCCAAGCATGTTTGTCTATCCTAGAAATATTGTTGACTTAAAACTGCCAGAGAATTTTGTATCGCCAAAAATAATTTCTGCTGGTCACATTCATCAGTCTTTTTTAGTAAAAATGATAAAAATCGAGCTTTTGTTTTAATGAATGCCTTTAAAGACTATGAAGTTGATTATGTATTTCAAAGTGAAATTTATACATTTAAAGAAATTCTTGCTTTGGAAGGGGTCTTCAATGAAGCTAATTCTCAGTTTTCATCGGATATTATAAACTCATATGTTTTTAAAAAAACAGGAATAATGCCTCCATTTAAGAAGTACTTCCAATTCGATAGTCCAGCCGCATGGCGCCAAGCAAGTTCTAGTTACGATATATACGTGGGAGATAGGATTCACGGTGCAGTTGCAGCATTGCAGTCAGGTATACCTGTTCTTATCATATATGATGATATTCGTGTCAAAGAGCTGGCAAGTTATTTCTTTCTCCCTTCAGCGAGTGTTGAAGAATTAGAAACGCTTGGTTTAAAGGCTTTAATTGACGAAAGGGTAAATCAGGAGTGGCTTGTAGCATTTAAAAATCGCTATCAGAAAGTTATTTCTAAATTTGTTAGAGAAACTGAGCGAGTTGGTTTAAATATCTCTCATACAAAAGATGTAAATTATTCTTTGAAGTACAAGAGCAGTTAATTGATATGAAAAATTCAAATTTTTTTACTTTGTTGGGTGGCATTAATGTTCTTGAGTCTAGAGACTTTGCCTTAAGGGCTTGTGAACATTATGTAAATGTGACAACAAAACTTGGTATTCCTTATGTATTTAAGGCTAGCTTTGATAAGGCGAACCGCTCTTCTATTCACTCTTACCGTGGGCCTGGTTTAGAAGAAGGACTGCGTATTTTTGAAGAGATAAAAAAAGCGTTTGATGTGCAGGTAATTACGGATGTTCACGAACCCTGGCAGGCGGCCCCTGTGGCGGAAGTGGTGGATATTCTTCAATTGCCTGCATTTTTAGCACGCCAAACAGACCTTGTTATGGCACTAGCTAAGACAGGAAAGCCCATCAACATTAAAAAACCTCAGTTTTTAAGTCCTGGGCAAATGGTTAATATCGTCGATAAGTTCAAAGAAGCGGGCAATGATCAGCTCATGTTATGTGACCGTGGTACCAGCTTCGGTTATGACAATCTTGTTGTGGATATGTTGGGTTTTGGCGTAATGAAAGAGACATGCGGTGATTTGCCTATTATTTTTGACGTTACCCACGCATTGCAGCAACGCGACCCGTTAGGGGCCTCTTCAGGTGGCCGCCGTAAGCAGGCACTTGAATTGGCCCGTGCTGGTATGGCCGTGGGTATTGCAGGCTTGTTCCTTGAAGCCCATCCAGACCCAGATAATGCTAAGTGCGATGGTCCAAGTGCATTACCGCTGTATTTGCTAGAACCTTTCCTTATCCAGGTAAAGGCCGTTGATGATGCAGTAAAATCCATGCCCGCCCTGGAAATTAATTAAGGAGTTAACTGTGCTTGAGTTTAACCGTGTGGCGTTGGTGATTCCTGCCCGCTACGGCTCCAGCCGCTTACCAGGAAAACCGTTGGCGGATATACTTGGTAAGCCAATGGTTCAGTGGGTGGTTGAGAAGGCACAGCAAGTACCTTCAGCCCATACTGTCATAGTGGCCACTGACGATGAGCGCATTATGGAGGTAGTCAGCGCGTTTGGCGGTAATGTCGTTTTAACGTCACCTGACCATCCGTCAGGAACCGACCGTCTGGTAGAAGTTATGAGGCAGGTGGATGCTGATATTTATATCAACTTACAAGGGGATGAGCCGCTCATCCGCTCTAACGATGTAGAACAATTGGCACAAGGTATGCTGGCCGATGCTTCAATTGATGTAGGTACTCTCTACCATTCGATTGAGGATGACGAAGCACAAAATCCCAATACTGTGAAGGTAGTACTTGGAGACCTTGGTAATGCGCTTTATTTTAGTCGCTCCCCTATTCCTTACCCACGTGAAAGCGATAAACACCCAGGCTTTAAGAAACATGTCGGGGTTTACGCTTATCGTAAGCGCATTTTAGAGCAATACGCCACTTTACCTGCTTCAACGTTGGAACAAACCGAGCAGCTTGAACAGCTTCGCTTACTCTCGGCAGGGCTGCGCATTCGTGCCTTTGAAGTCGAACGTATTGGACCGGGAGTAGACACTCCAGAATGCCTGGAGAGGGTGCGCGCTATTCTTTCTGGCCAAACGGATGTGTCGGTTTCTCCGCTAGCTAAGATTAAACTGGTGATTACCGATGTAGACGGAGTGCTGACCGATGGAGGTATTTATTACGATGCCACTGGCGAATGCCTAAAACGCTTTCACGTTCGTGATGGGTTAGGCATGCGTTTACTAGAGCAGAGCGGTATTCGTGTGGCGGTGCTTTCAGGCCGTGATTCTCTCACCTTACGTAAACGAGTCTCTGATCTTGGCATCACGCTATGTGCACTTGGAGTTAAGAATAAAGAGGCTGCATGCCAAGAACTGATGGCGCAAGCAGGGGTTACTTCAGAGCAAACAGCATGCATAGGTGATGACTCAATTGATCTTCCAGCGTTTGCTGCTTGCGGCCAGTCGTACGCTGTTGCTGATGCTCCTAATTATGTAAAACAGCAAGCGACCTGTGTTCTAACGCTTGCGGGTGGGCAGGGTGCTTTTAGAGAGCTAGCAGATGCCATATTAACAGCGCATGGCAAATCTGAAGTGTTTAGCACAGCAGTTGGGTTTCATTCGGTTTCTAGTGGGGCGGCGCAATAACGTGATGAACAAGGAAAGTAAACACATGTCGAGTATTTCTATCGGTAAAGAAGTTTTTGAAGTACAGGCCAGAGCATTGGAGGCCACGGCTCACCGACTTGATGATGCTTTTGATGAGGCTGTCAATATGATTCTGGAAACCTCAGGCCGAGTAGTCGTCTCTGGTATGGGTAAATCAGGAATCATTGGTAATAAAATTGCCGCTACCCTCGCTTCTACTGGTACCCCTAGCTTTGCAGTTCACCCAGCAGAGGCATATCACGGCGATCTTGGTATGTTCACTTCTGAAGATGTAGCGATATTGATCTCTTATAGTGGTGAAACGGAAGAGGTCATTCGTCTGATTCCTTCCTTGCGTCACTTTGGAGTTAAAACGATTGCTCTAGTAGGAAACCCCGCTTCTACATTGGGGCGTAATAGTGACCTAGTGCTTGATGTTTCTGTTGAGCGCGAAGCTTGCCCAAACAACCTGGCTCCCACTACCTCTACGACAGTCTCCCTCGCGATGGGGGATGCACTTGCTGTCGCATTAATTGGTCGCCGTGATTTTAAGCCTCTTGATTTTGCAGCTTTTCATCCTGGTGGAAGCCTAGGGCGACGTCTCCTAACGCGGGTCAAAGACGTTATGCATACTGATCTGCCTATTAGTTCACCAAAAGACAGCCTTAGGGAAGTCATTATGACGATTAGTCAGGCTGGTCTGGGAATTGCCATTGTAGTAGATGCCGGTGCAATTCAAGGAGTTATTACCGATGGTGACCTGAGACGTGCGTTGTTCACCCATGACCGTTTGGATGGGTTAACTGCTGCCCACGTTATGACACCGATGCCGATAACTGTGAATGAGAGTGAAATGTTTGCTGACGCGGAAAATATCATGCTGAAAGCCGAGGTAACCTCCTTACTGGTAGTTGATGAAGGGGGCGCCTTGAGTGGGGTGTTAAAGCTTCAAGATGCTGGGCGGCTTGGCTAATTAATCGTTATCTTAAATAAAGAGTTTATTTAAAAAGTATGGATCATGTATGTATGTTTTAGTTGCTGGTGGAGCCGGATATATCGGGGCTCATATGGTGAAACAACTGACACGGGCAGGGCACCAAGTGGTGGTGCTGGATAACCTATCAACTGGTTTTCGCCATTTGACAAAGTATGGGAAGCTGGTGGTGGGAGATCTATCCGACACAGCCCTGCTAGATCAGCTGTTTAATAACCACCAGTTTGATGGCGTCATGCATTTTGCCGCGTGTAGCTTGGTGGGGGAGGCTGTGACTGATCCCGGCAAGTATTACCGTAACAACATGGCAAATACCATTAACTTACTAGATGCAATGACTCGCCATGGTGTGGAGCACTTCATCTTTTCTTCGACGGCAGCTACTTTTGGCGAGCCTGCGTATATACCTATTGATGAAGCACACCCGCAGGAGCCAATAAATCCTTACGGAGCTAGTAAGCTTATGGTCGAGCGAATGCTTAAAGATTATCACGCCGCTCACGGCCTGAATTCGATAGCACTACGATATTTTAATGCCTGCGGTGCTGATCCAGAAGGTGAGCTGGGGGAATGCCACGATCCTGAAACCCATCTGATTCCGTTAATTCTTCAAGCAGCTTCTGGTCGTCGTGCGGCGATTAAAGTATTTGGACGTAATTACGCTACCGAAGACGGCACCTGCGTGCGTGATTATGTCCACATTGAAGATCTTTGCGACGCCCATTCTTTAGCTCTAGAGGCATTGGTAGCGGGTAGCAAAAAAGGCGCCTTAGGTTACAATCTTGGCAATGGTCAAGGTTATTCGGTGCAAGAGGTTATAGAGGTTGTACAGCAAGTGGTGTCGAATGAGGGCTACAACATTACAGTAGAAGAAGGATCGCGCAGGGCAGGAGACCCGGCCCGCCTAGTGGCAGATTCAACATTGGCTAAGTGTGAGCTTAACTGGCGACCTCGTTTTGCGGATTTATCCACAATCATTCGTCATGCTTGGGCTTGGGAAAAGAAAATTTTAGGGCTGTAAGACATATGTGAGAGGATTGAGCTGATGAGGTGCGAGTAATGATAGTTTTAGGACGTCACGATTAATTTTTAATAGTTATTTGAAAATTTTCGGTATCTCACTTGCAAATATATAAGAATATCGTGAATCTATCATTAAGTCTGGAACGACTTTTTTAGTGAAATTTTCCATACTTATTAGTAAATCAAAATCATAGAAATGTAGTGCTATTTTAATAAATAGTCCCTGGCTATTTTAAAGGTTACGTTGTGTTAATAACCACTTCTAAGCCCATTTTAGAATCTCCAATTGTTCCTGTACTGCTAGGAGAAGTTTTCCCCTTGGATAAACATCTTCCTTATAGGTATAGATTCTCAGCAGTGGTGGAATGGGGAGTAAAAGTCAGTGGGAATTGTGCTGAAACCCTGGCAGTTACTCAACAATTACCTTGCCTGCGACTGGAGGATGGATTCTTACGTTCGTTTAGGCCAGGCGAAGGTACTCCAAGCTTATCATTAGTGGTTGATGCTCTAGGTATGTATTTTGATTCGACGCGTCCTTCTGATTTGGAGTCGCTATTGGCTTCAGGTAAGAATTTGTTGGAAGGGATTGAAGGACAGGTGGAACTGGCTATTGAGAAAATAATTACTTATGAGTTAAGTAAGTACAACCATGCGCTGCCTCTGTCAATTACCTCTTTACGAAGTAATGATTGTTCTCGGGTTCTTGTCGTTGATCAAATCCAAGGAAGTGACAGCGTAAGCCTGGGTATGGCTGATGAACAGACCTTTCATAATATGGTCGAATCCGCCTTGACAGAAAATCCTCAAGCAACAATTTACATTAAGATGCATCCTGAAGTTTCTAACGGCAGCAAGATGGGGTACTTATCCCTCTGGCCTACTCATCCCCGTATTGTGATGTTAGTCGAGGCTGTTAATCCAATCAACCTATTAGTGCATATGGATAGTGTCTATGTAGTGAGCTCTAACCTCGGTTTTGAAGCGTTATTAGTTGGAAAACGCGTGACAGTATTCGGTATGCCTTGGTATGCAGGCTGGGGAGTGACGGAGGATCGTCAACATTGCTCCCGGCGTGTTTGCCTTCGTTCTGTGAAAGAGTTATTTGCGGCAGCTTATTTTCACTATACTCGCTACGTGAATCCTGAAACGCATAAGCTTGGTGATATCTTCGATGTTATACGTTGGTTAGTTCGTCAAAAGGAAGAGGAGAGCAAACTAAGCGGTCGAATCATAGGTGTAGGATTTCTTAAATGGAAGGCAGCAAATTTAGCTCCGCTGTTAAGTATATCTCCTGAAAGATTAATATTTGTTAAAAACGCCAAAGAAGCTAAAGCTCTTGTTATCACTTCAGATGATAGCATTGTCGCATGGGGCCGCGATTCCCCCGAAGGTGTAAACTCTTTAGTTGAAGAGACGGGTGCTAAACAATGGCGTCTTGAAGATGGTTTTGTACGTTCCGTAGGCTTAGGGGCGCATATGGTCGCACCGTTATCATTAATACTTGATGACGAAGGCATCTATTTTGATCCTTCACAGCCATCTACCTTAGAACATTTGTTGGCAACAACTGAGTTTTCTGAAGAAATATGTAGCCGGGCACGTTATGTTAGAGAACGCATAATTAAATATAGATTAACAAAGTATAACGTAGAGGCACACATTCAACCATCCTGGAGTAAATTAGATCGGGAGATAGTGCTAGTGCCAGGTCAAGTTGAGGATGATGCTTCTATCCGCTATGGAACTAGCGTTGTGAGTACTAATATCGCGCTTTTAGAGGCAGCGCGCGAATACCATCCTAATGCCTTTATTGTCTATAAGCCTCATCCCGATGTCCTGTATGCTAAGCGTAAGGGTAGTATTCAAACAGCCAAAAAATGGGCCGACTATATTGAAACAGAGTGTTCGGTCGTTAGCTGTTTGGAATACTGTGATGTTATACATACCATGACGTCATTAGCAGGCTTTGAAGCCCTATTAAGGAGTCGTCACGTAATAACTTATGGCGAGCCTTTCTATGCTGGTTGGGGGTTAACCGAAGACCGTGTTGCCAGGGGGAAATCATTATATAGGCGCCAAAGACTTTTAACTTTGGATGAATTGGTCGCCGGTGCAATGCTGTATTATCCGCGTTATTGGGATCCTGTGTTGAAAGGCTATACAACGTGCGAAGCTGTACTTAATAATATTATAAGCAATCGTTCTGCTTACGAAACATCAGCGGTGATAGGTGACATGAAATTAGGTTATTGGAGGCGAAAATTTATCAAATGGAAAATTGTTAGGCAAAGTGACTATTTTAATTGATTTAAGTTTGTTTTGTCTTTATTAAATTGTAGAAAATTACTGCAGTTATTATTGGCATTGTAGACGATAAAGTGACAGAACTCCGTACGAACAGTGCCGTTGAACTAAAAATTTTAATTTTCAATTATTAATAATGAGATTTTACTATGAGTGCAGTAGCAGAGAATTGTCTGGTTAAAAATAAAGATTTTTCAATTCACAGATATTTACCTCAGAATAATGAAAATAACTTGGTTGTTGTATGTTTCGATGAAATACATGGTGGGCTAAAGAAAAAAGGTTTCGGTACAGATTTCTTAATTAAGAACAATATAGAAAATTTTTTGTTTCACACCCTATCAAGTCATTTTATCAAGGTCTTAGCGAAGAAGATATTTATTATTATTTAGGTGATTATATAAAGGTAAGAAAGTTTCACATATGGATCCTCGTTAGGTGGATATGCTGCGTTATATTTTTCTTCAGTTTTGAATGCAAAAGCTATAGCTTTTGCACCAAGACTAGATATTGATCCAATTTACCATAATTGCGATATGTGGAATGTAAACCTTTTCCACATATTGTTAGACAAAAAAATACCGGAAGTTATAATTTAAAGCCGGTAGTTATCTTAGACCCAAAGCAGCCTAGAGACAATCTTTATTACAGTAAACGCATTCTTCCTCATTTTGGAACTTATATTGATACAGTCAAAGTTTATGATGGAACCCACGAGGTTGCTAAAGCGCTAGCAAACCAAAAAGTTCTTAAGGATTTTACACTTTCAATTATAATTGAAAATAAAATTCCAGAAATAGACTTTAAGCCTGAGGAAAACTCTGTTTCACTATCTGAAATGGCGTATAGAAGTGCTAAAGAGAAAAAATATGATTGCGCCAATCGATTTTTAGAAAAATATTATTAGTTGGTGGTGAGCCCCTCAAAGATAAACGACTTATAACCTATAGGATCTTGATTAAAAACGATTCTCTTGACCACGTATTTGATACGAAGTCAATTTTTTCAAGCGAAGTAGGGGTTGCAATTAAAAACATTCCAAAAGAATTAGGGAAAATAATCACACTATTGGAATTCTAAAAAGTCAGTTTGAATTTCATATGGAGCTTATGGAATATGAGCAAGCAAAATCAATAGCTGAAAAAATAAGTAGGATTTATCCTCATATTGAGTCGAAGCTAGGTTTGATTTTAATTTCTAATGATTTCATTGAAAAAAGTAGAAAATGGCTAATTTAATTCATTACTTCGTATTTGTGAAGATCTTCTGAAGTAAGGTAAAAAGTGATCAATAATCTATGAAGCAGTTGAATCTTAACGGGCTCTCTAATTACAGAAGCGACTAAGATTTGTATTGATCAAACGTTATTAAAGAGTATTGAACGCATTCCTCACGAAGCAGGCGACGCCATTATGAGCATTTACGCTCGAGAGTTCAGCGTAGAAAAAAGGCGGATCAAAGCCCATTAACCGAAGCGGACAAAGCTGCCCAGGTAATCCCCTTGAAAAACCAGGGTACTCAAAAGTAGAATTTTCCGTAAGCTAAACGCGGGGAGATTCTGCATGAAAAAAATCACGTTTTTCTGACAGCCAAATACTGTCAATTCTCAAGCAAGCCGAAGGCGGTGCGTCGGTTCCAGAGCTATACCGTGAACATGGCATGAGCAGTGCGACTTTCTAAAAGTGGCGAGCTAAATTCAGCGGGATGGATGCGTCCATAATGGCCCTGCTGAAAGAGCTAGAGGATGAAAATCGACGGCTCAAGAAGATGTACACTGAGGAACAATTGAAAGCGGACATCACATCCTCAAGGAAGCCATCGAAAAATTGGTGAAGCCGTCTCGACGACGTGAGATGGCGCAGAAATCCGTCAATGAGAGGCGCATCAGTATTCGACTGGCTTGCTGGATGTTCAGCATCAGCGAGAATGCCGAGATCGCCGACTGGCTGATCCGGTTGAACCATAACCTGCGAAATTGAAGCTTCGGCCTGTGCTTTTTGCACCTGAGAAACGTCAAAGGGTTTGGCTGGAATCACAAACGGGTTTACCGAATTTATCGGGAGCTGGAACTGAACCTGCGGATAAAACCCAAGAAACGCTTAGTTCGTGAAAAGCCGGAGCCATTGGCCGTACCGGAAATGATTAATGACAGTTGATCGATGGGCTTCATGCACGACCAGCTTAAGGACGTGCGCAGTTATCGACTGCTGAATGTGATTGATGACTTCAACCGCGAAAGTCTTGGCATTGATGTGGACTTCTCGCTTCAGGCAGAGCGTGTTATCCGATCACTGGAGCAGATCATTGAGTGGCGGGGAAAACCACGTTCTATTCGCTGTGACAATGACCCCGTGTACATCAGCGGCAAGCTAGCGAATTGGGCGGAGAACCATGAAGTTTCTTTGGCGTTTATTCAGCGCGACAACCCCCAGCAGAATGCCTATATCGAGCACTACAATCGCACGTTGCGTTACGATTGGCTGGAGTATCTGTTCGACAGCACCGAATAAAACCAGGATTATGCTACTCGCTGGCTCTGGCACTACAATCACGAACGACCCAATATGGGACTCGGAGAAATCACTCCTAAACAGAAGTTGGCCATGATGGTCTGAGGTCTAACTTTGAAGCCCTCTAAAATGGGGGGATTACCCTGACACCGTAGGTTTACTTATCGCGATTAACCTTCTTGGCCGCGAAGCGGGTTATGACGCTTCATTAAGCCAGTGGGGTGGCGGCGGGCTCTGACGCCTTTCGCACAGCTTGGTTTACCATTCCCTATTATTCCATTACTGTGCACGGCCTTTCGGTAAGCACCTTCACGTACTGTTATATTTTAAGGTAATGTCTTGCATATATCGCTATTGTAAGAATGATTGTCGACTTATGCATTACTTTTTATTTTTATAACATATGTTTAAAATTTTAAAGGATTTTGGCTGCTTTGGATAATTATAGCTTATATGTCTTGACCATGAGGAATGCTGAGCGGGTTAGCTCAATTGAGCAACAGCTTTCTGAACTATCTCTTCAGTTTAGTTTTATTGACGCTACTGTTTATAAAGGTTCAGAAGTTAGCGAAAGTGTTAGCATTGCAGAAAATGTGGTTAAAGAAAGAAACGGTCGATTTCTTACCAATGGAGAAATTGGCTGCTTTTTAAGCCATAGAGGTATATGGGCAACGATACTGACAGAAAATAAGAATGGCGTCATTTTTGAAGATGATGCCCTTGTCGATAACCGCATCGTTGATTTTTTAGGTCGACTTACTGACAGCGATCTTGAATTTGATGTCGTGCTTCTTGGTCACTCTAAAAAAGATCCAAGAAAACGTAAGCTTTATCATTTTTTAGAACCTCTTAAGAAAAGTGAAAAATTAGGTCCTTTTTTATTAGGTCGAGGTTTCAAAACTTGGCCTTCCGGAGCTGTTGGGTATGTTGTTACACCGCGGGGAGCCGAGCGGCTTTTAAAAGCTTCTGAAAAAATTCAAAGCGTTTTAGATGATTGGCCGCTTTTTGAGAGCCAGGGTGTGGTAGTCAAAGAGGTTAGACCTTTGCTGGTGTGGGAAGATTTTATAAACATGCAAAGCGCTCTCGAAGATGATAGAAAAACACCCTCAAGAAAAAAGATTTACTTCACTGCGCGCTTGATCCGAGGCGTTATCAGAAATGTCGTTTCTAAATTAGGATGATGATTATATGAAACGCACTTCTGCTCTATTTGATCGCAGTCTACCTTTTTTGACAGCCGCCACTCCTGGCGGCTTTAGAATTTTTGTGTTGGCTTTTTCTGGTTTTTTTATGGCCAGAGAAGATATGACCTATTTTTCAACTGAATATACACTGGCATCGTTCTTCGTCATGATGTCAGGCATAGGTTTTGCAACAATCCTTATTAAAAGTATGGCAGAAAAAGATAGTTTTTCTCTTTTTCTACGTTATGCGATGTCTTCAGCTTTAATAGGCGGATTGCTATCTTTCGTCTGTTTGACTTTAATCTCACTTGTAGTGCCGGTGCCTGATTTTTATTCAGTATTTCTGTTGATAGTAATTACCTCGGTTTATCAGGTATTTAGGAACTATTTAGTTTTTAAAAGAAGTTTTTTAGCTTTGCTAGTCAATGATTTTTTAGTGGGGCTTGTTTTTGTGGTGTCAGTTTTATTCATCTTTTTAAGCTATGGGGCTTTAGAAGTCTCTGACTTTATAAATCTTCTGTCAATTTCATACATTGGCGCCTTTTTTTTAATGCTTCTATTTATGGCGTTAACAAAAAGAGTTTCGTTCTACGATGGGTTTGGATTAATTTCTAAGAGAAATATAGCCTCCAGCTTAGTGGTTGGCCTATCAAACTCGGCAAGTAGCGGTGTCAGTTTTATCCTCCCTTCACTTTTTGTTTCATTAGGTGGTAGTGACATAGCAATCGTCGCATCGCTTGCAGCTGCTGTTTTTAGCGCCATGTCTGCTCTGCCTAGAGGGATGATTAATAACAACGCTGCATCGCTGTCGCGAATGGTTATGGTCTGCGAATACTCTAAGGATCTAGTCTGTAACTTAAGATACAAAATTAATAAGCTAGTATTTTTCTTGGTGCCTTTGCTTTCTTTTTATGATCTTTTATTTTATATTATTGGGAGTGTGGATGAGTTTTTAATAGTGATCTTTTTTGTAGGTGCGTTTGGATTTAATGTGGCTTCCGGGCAGTTAGGCGTTGTTGAATCTGTGCTCATTAACTTTTGTGGGTATGAGCGTCTTTCTCTTTACTTCAATACAGCCGTCTTTGGTTTTGTTATAGCTTTGTTTTTGGTTGTTAAGTTTTTGCCTTTTGCCCAAGAATTGTTGTTCATGGTTTATATGATACCTGTTTTGTTGGGTGTGATTAATATCATGAGAATGTATTGGTACAGGAAATTAGTTAAACGATTTTTCGGAGCTACTTATCAGGCTTGTTAATATAAAGTAGTTAAGCATGGCGTCAGAGCGCACGCGTATGGCTCCATTAGCGCTCTTACAAGCGCTATGCAGGGGGCAGCCCTCTTCTACGTCGCCAAATCTGTTTCAGCGGCCCAATTAAGGACATGTCTGTGACTGTGATTAACCAAGCACTTCTGGATGCCGTCGAGCGCATTGCCTATGAAGCGGGCGAAGCCATTATGGGCATTTACGCTCGCGAGTTCAGCGTAGAAAAGAAGGCGGATAAAAGCCCGTTAACTGAGGCTGATAAAGCTGCTCACAGCATTATCGTACGGGGCTTGCAGGCGCTACCGCAGCAGTTTCCGATTCTCTCGGAAGAGGATATCGAAGGCTTTACTGGGGTTGATGCGAATGGTCGCTACTGGTTAGTAGACCCGCTGGATGGCACTAAGGAGTTCATCAAGCGCAACGACGAGTTCACCGTCAATATTGCCCTGATCGAAAACGGTAAGCCGGTGCTGGGCGTAGTGACCGCCCCGGCGCTGGATGTTGGTTACGTGGCTGCCCAGGGGCTAGGCGCGTTTAAGGTAGAAGCTAATGGCCAGCGTAAGGTTATTTCTGTCGCCGGTAAGCCTAAAGCGGGCGTAGCGTGGCGGGTAATGGGCAGCCGTTCTCACCCCAGCCCTGATCTGGCTGCTTGGCTGGAAAAACTGGGCGAGCACACCATGTTGCCGATGGGCAGCTCGCTGAAGCTGTGCATCATTGCTGAAGGGTTTGCCGATGCCTATCCGCGTTTAGGGCCTACCTGCTTATGGGATACCGGTGCCGCTCACGCGGTAGTGCTTGAGGCGGGTGGCCGAGTGGAAAGCCTGGAAGGCGCTGCGCTTAGCTATGCCAACCCCAGCGAAAAGCTCAACCCCTACTTTGTAGTGTGGGGCCATTAAGGCGTTACGGCCAAACTAACATGGGTGCTTATCTCGCTTTGGTCGTTACAATAAGATACATTAGCCGTTAATATTAACGATTAACTGCCGGTGAAAATACTATGTGTGGGATAGTCGGCGCGGTGAGCGCAAAGGATAGCACTCCCTTTTTACTTGAGGGGCTCGCAACACTAGAGTACCGCGGCTACGATTCCGCAGGGTTAGCGCTATTATCAAGTGAGGGTGTAACTGGCTTGCAGCGTGCGCGTTCCAAGGGGCGTGTGGCCGAGCTGGCTGCGAAGGTGGCCCAAGAAGGTTTAACCGGTAGCGTGGGTATTGCTCATACCCGTTGGGCTACCCACGGTGTACCTGCCGAGCGCAACGCCCATCCACATATTTCGGGTGGTTTAGCGGTAGTGCACAACGGCATTATTGAGAACTACGAAGCGCTGCGCGAACAGCTGCAGGGTTTTGGGTATGCGTTCACCTCGGATACCGACACCGAAACCATCGCCCATCTTGTTCAAGCCTGCTTTAAAGGTCAGATTGGCGAACCTGCTGAAAATCTGTTTTCTGCTGTGCAGTGTGCTGTTAAGCACTTGAAAGGCGCTTTCGCGTTGGCGGTCATTAGCGAAGAAGAGCCGGAGTGCGTGGTAGTGGCTCGCGAAGGCTCGCCGTTAATGCTGGGTATTGCGGATGATGGGCACTACGCCGCCTCAGATGCTTCCGCATTGCTGTCAGTGACCAAGCGCATGATGTATCTGGAAAACGGGGATGTGGCCCGTTTAAGCCGTGATGCCGTGGCGGTGATGGATAAGATCGGGCAGCCTGTAACCCGTGAAGTGGTCATTTCTAGCCTGAATGCAAACGCAGTGGAGCTAGGTGATTACAGTCACTATATGCAGAAAGAGATCTTTGAGCAGCCCCAGGCGTTAAGTAATACGCTGGAAATGATTAGTGGGGCGGGGCAGTTGCAGCCGGGTATTTTCGGTGCCGAAGCTGCCGATATCTTTAATCAGGTGGATTCCGTACTGATTATTGCCTGCGGCACCTCCAGCTATGCGGGCATGACGGCGAAGTACTGGATTGAGCAAGTGGCCGGTATTGCCTGTAACGTGGAAATTGCCAGCGAGTATCGCTACCGCCAAAGCGTTCCTAATCCTAAGCAGTTGGTGGTGGTGATTTCTCAATCCGGCGAAACTGCCGACACCCTGGCCGCGCTACATCATGCGAAAGCACAGGGCCATGCGTTCACGCTGGCGATCTGCAACGTGCCGGAATCTGCCATTGTGCGTGAAACCGCGCTGCGCTTTATTACCCGCGCCGGGCCGGAAATTGGCGTGGCGTCTACCAAGGCATTTACTACCCAGCTAAGCGCGCTGTTCTTGCTCACCCTACTGCTGGCTAAAGCTAAACAGCGGTTAAGTGAAGCAAATGAAAAAGCCTACCTTGATGAGCTCCGCCACCTGCCCATTGCGGTTGATAAGGTGTTGGCGTTAGAGCCCAGCATTAAAGCGTGGGCGATGCATTTTGCTAATAAACATCATGCCCTGTTTTTAGGTCGTGGGCGGCATTACCCCATTGCGCTTGAAGGGGCGCTGAAGCTTAAAGAGATCTCTTACATTCATGCGGAAGCCTATCCCGCGGGTGAGTTAAAGCACGGCCCTTTGGCGCTGGTCGATTCAGAAATGCCGGTGGTGGTAGTGGCGCCTAACGATGAGATGCTGGAGAAGCTCAAAGCCAACATGCAGGAAGTCAGCGCCCGTGGCGGCCAGCTGTATGTATTTGCCGACGGCGGAAGTTCGGTGAAATCATCCGAAGGTGTGCATGTTTTGCAGATGCCGGAGCATTACGGTCTTCTTTCGCCGGTGTTGCATGTGGTGGCGCTGCAGTTGCTTTCGTATCACGTGGCGTTGGTGAAGGGTACGGATGTGGATAAGCCGCGCAATCTTGCTAAGAGTGTGACGGTAGAGTAGTGCCAGTGGGCGCCATTGTGGCACCGCTCGCGGGTGCCTCA
>AXCI01000253.1_pt1 | contig 23554 bp, 23 predicted proteins | sample 182571 | NCBI WGS metagenome assembly AXCI01 (sample SAMN02359225, study PRJNA218796) | groundwater metagenome | isolation source: Mt. Simon Sandstone pore water sample D5872 at 1.8km depth, Illinois-Basin... | place: USA: Decatur, Illinois | collected 2009-05 | reverse complement strand
GGGGCTTGGATGGGAGCAAGCACTTACACATCGCCAAAGTAGTGCTGCAGCAGCGAAAGGGCCACTACTGGTGCCGTCTCCGTGCGCAACACACGCGGGCCGAGTGTCAGCGGCGTAAAGTCAGCGGTTTGCGCAGCGGCGATATCACTCTCGCTCAACCCGCCTTCAGGGCCGATAAGCAGCGCTACCGACGCAGGGCGCTCGTGGCGATCAAACGCATTGCCGGTCGCTAGATGCAGCATCAAGCGCAGCGGCTCCTGGCGCGCTTCAAGCCATGCCGATAACGGCAGCGGTGAATGCACTTGGGGCACCACCGCACGGCCACTCTGCTCGCAAGCACTGGCCGCCACCGCCTGCCAGTGGGCGAGCTTTTTATCTTCACGGTCGCCCTTTAAACGCACGTCACCGCGCTCGGTGTACAGCGGAGTAATCGCCGCCACGCCCAGCTCGACGGCCTTTTGAATGGCGTAATCCATCCGATCGCCCTTAGAGATGGCTTGGCCCAGATGGACAGAGAGCGGGGACTCGCCGCTGCCGGACCATACCCCCTCCACATTTGCCACTGTTTGCTTGCGACCCACCTCTGACAGGCGAACGCCCGCCTCAAGCCCTTGGCCGTCAAACAGTACCAGCGGCGAACCTTCTCCCATACGCAGTACGCGGGTGATGTGACGCGCGGGCCCCTCAGGCAATACAACGCCACTGCCCACTACAAAAGCAGCAGGCACATAAAAACGGGGCATTTTGCCATGTCGGGCGTACCAATCAGCGGCACTCATTACTTAATGAGTGTTCTCTGCGGCTTGCTGTGCTTGCTGCGCTTCGCGCTGCTTGCGCTGGGCGTACATCGCTTCGAAGTTAACCGGCGCCAGCATTAACGGCGGGAAACCACCGCGGTTGACCAGGTTATCCACGCACTCACGGGCATACGGGAACAGCAGATTAGGGCAGAAGGCACCAAGGGTCTGTTCTAGCTGGGCACCTTCGATACCGGCGATACGAAACAGACCGGCCTGTTCAACTTCCGCCAGGAAAGACGTTGTGCCCGTTTCGCTATCGTTAACCTGAGCGGTCACTTTGACGACGACTTCGTACTGGTCGTCATCAATTTGCGTGCTGGTGGTGTTCAGATCCAAATTTACCTTTGGCTTAAACGACTGCTTAAACACTGAGGGCGAATTGGGCGCCTCAAAGGAAATATCTTTTACATAAATACGCTGCAGCGAAAATTTAAGCTGCGGTTTTTCGTCTGCTGCCGCACCGGCCTGCGGGGTGTTGTTATCTTCCGCCATGAGAAAACTCCTGATTATTTATTAAATAGATGTAGCTATGGTTACTTCTTAACCACCGGCAGGCCATCGCCCTGCCACTGCGCCATACCGCCTCTCAACTTATAAGCGCGCTCAAAGCCTGCCTTGGCGAGTTTGGCCTGAGCGGCACCAGAACTCTGACCGTGCTTGCACACCACAATGATCGGCTGGGCTTTCACTTTTTCCAGTTCGTTCATGCGGCTATCGAGGTTACTTTGCGGAATGTTGCGCGCACCTGCGATATGCCCGGCTTTGAAATCCTTGCTTTCACGGATGTCCAGCACCACCGCATCTTCGCGGTTAATCAGCTGAGTGGCCTGCGAAGCAGTCAGTGCATTTGTCGAGGCGCTACGCGTTTCATAAATAATCCACGCAATTAACACCAGCAAAAATGCCCCAACCAGCAGGGGGTGGTTCTGTACGAATTCGAACATCTGATCGATCATCGCGAACACAATCTCTTGGTCAATGCAGAAAAAAGCGGGCTCACCGCTGCCAAAACGCGACAAGTATACACGTCAGATAGCCTCCCGCGCAGGCCTAACTCATGACGCCTGGCAGTTGCCTGCGTTATGATGCCCCAAGCGTGCGCGCGTCGCGACCCCGAATTATCGAGTCACTCGGATTGCCAATCTTAACGAGGTTTTTATGGATACTGCTCGTACCCCGCGCCCGGTGGCGCTGATTATTCTCGACGGCTACGGCCACAACCCCGAGAGCAACCATAATGCGGTGGCCGCGGCCCATACTCCGACCATGGATAACCTGTGGGAGAGTCGTCCCCACGCCTTCGTTCACACCGACGGCCTTCATGTCGGGCTCCCCGAAGGCCAGATGGGTAACTCTGAAGTCGGCCATATGAATATCGGCGCCGGACGCATCGTTTATCAGGACTTCACCCGCATCAGCAAAGCGATTGAAGAGGGCGACCTGGATGTTAACGACAACCTCACCCAGCCAATTGACGAAGCTGTCGCCAACGGTCGGCCGGTACACTTACTTGGCCTGCTCTCCCCCGGCGGTGTCCACAGCCATGAAGACCACTTTATTGCCGTGGCCGAACTGGCAGCACGTCGTGGGGCACAGCGCATTTTTATTCATGCCTTTCTCGATGGTCGCGACATGCCACCGCAAAGTGCGCTGGCCTCAGTAAAGCGCGCCAATGCTCGTCTGGCCGAGCTGGTGGGCGCTGACAATGGCTTTGTCGCTTCGATTATTGGCCGGTTCTACGCCATGGATCGCGACAACCGCTGGGAGCGTGTAGAGCAAGCCTATCGCCTGCTAACCGATGGCCACGCGGCGTACTACGCCACCGGCGCTGAAACGGCGCTGCGTGACGCCTACCAGCGTGGTGAAACCGATGAGTTTGTCGCGGCCAGCAGCATACCGCTTGGCGAAGACCCAATCACCCTACAAGATGGCGACGCCGCGATTTTTCTTAATTTCCGCTCTGACCGCGCCCGGGAGCTAACCCGTGCCTTTGCCGAGCCAGATTTTGACGGCTTCGAGCGGCTGGCATGTCCTAAGCTTGCCGGTAAAGGGCTGGTCATGATGACCCAGTACGCCGCTGACATTCCTGCACCTGCCGCCTTTCCGCCGTCAGACCTCAACGACACCTTGGGAGAAGTCATCGCCAAGCGCGGCTTGAAGCAGCTGCGGATTGCCGAAACCGAGAAGTACCCTCACGTGACCTTCTTCTTTTCAGGCGGCAATGAAGCTGAGTACGAGGGCGAAGAACGCATCCTGGTGCCCTCACCCCGTGATGTGCGCACTTACGATGAAAAACCTGAAATGAGTGCCTTTGAGATTACCGACAAGCTGGTAGACGCCATTGACGGCGGCAACTTCGATTTCATCGTTTGCAACTACGCCAACGGCGATATGGTCGGCCACACCGGTGACTTTGACGCGGCGGTAAAAGCCATTGAGACCGTGGATACCTGCGTGGGTCGTGTCGTTGAAGCCATCGAACGTGCAGGCGGCGCCTGCTTAATTACCGCCGACCACGGTAATGCCGAGCAGATGGTTCATCCCGAAACCGGCGCACCGCAAACCGCCCACACCACCTTTGTGGTACCGCTTATTTACGTTGGCGAACGTGCGGCCTCGCTTAAAGAGGGCAAACTATGCGACCTGGCCCCCACGCTGCTGACCATGATGAATCAGGAGCAGCCCGAGGCGATGACCGGTAAACCACTGATTCATTACAAGTAGTGACCATGCGGCCGCATTTAGCACTTACCCTTCTGCTGGCGCTAAGTTATGCGCCAGCGGGATTCGCCCAGCAGGATGAAAGTGCGGCGCGCCAGCATTGGATACGATTGGCCAAGCGCTCGAGTCTGCTGCCCAGCGCCTCAGCGCCACTGGCGCGGCCCGGGACAGTGCCGAGCGGGAGCTCAAGGAAGTCGAAACCAAACTTGCCGAGACTCACCAGCGCCTAGATACGCTTCAAGCTGAGCGCCGCCAGCTAAGCGATGAAACGGCCCAGCTCCGTCAGCACCGTGACCGCCTGGAGAGCGAGCGCGCCGATCAATATGCCGCCTTGGGTCAGCAGCTTTCAGCGCTATACCGCCTGGGCCCAACGCCGCAGCTCAAGCTACTGCTTAATCAGGGCGACCCGGCCGAACTTGATCGCATGCAGGCGTATATGAATCGGTTGACCGAAGCGCGCAATCGCCGCTTAACGGCTATCGTCCGCCTCGATACGGCACTCGCCGATACGCAAGATGAACTCAACGAGCGACAGGCCCGCCTCGATAAATTAGCCGACGAGTTAGAAGAGCAGAGCGCGCTGCTAGCCCAACGCACCACCGAGCGACGAGGCGTTGTTTCCAACCTGGATGACCGCTACGGTAGCGAAGAGGAGCGGCTGGCGGAGCTTAATCAGAGCCGCGAAGAGGCCGAGAGAGTCCTGCGCAATATTCAGGCAGAGATGGCAAAACTTGCTGAACCCACGCCCACTACGCATATTGTCAGTACACAAGGTGATCTGCCTTGGCCGGTTCAAGGTTCAATCAGTAGCACTTTTAACCACCGCGACGGCGTGCACTATAACGGCATCGTCATTCAAGCCAGCGCGGGTACCTCAGTCACTGCGGTTCATACGGGCCGCGTGGTATTTGCTGACTGGATGCGCGGATTTGGTAATTTACTGATTATTGATCACGGCGATCAAATCATGACCCTGCATGCCCACCTCCAGCAGTTTAGTGTTAGGCCTGGGCAGCAGGTCAGCCGCGGTGATGAGATTGGCCGTGTGGGCAACAGTGGTGGTCAGAACCGTGCCGCGCTTTATTTTGAAGTGCGTCGGGGCGGAGAACCCATTAACCCCCAGCGTTGGATTGCGCGCCGCTGACGGGATAAGCTGCATGACTATTATGGTTTTAGCTTTTACGCTTGTGTCAGCGAATGTTTTAACTCATGTTCCATCTTATTTATGCTTCAACTTCAGGATAGCGCACTACGACGCTACCTATCGCCTTGCGGAGTCTGCATGACGCTATCTGTTACCGAGGTATCGGCCCCCGCCAAGCGCCTCTTGGCTACCCTGCTGCCGATTGCTCTATTGTCGGCCCCGCTACCGCTGCTCGCCCAACCGACCGGCAGCAGCGTGGCGGATGAGTCAATCTATGGCGAACTACCCCTGGAAGATATTCAGACCTTCGCCGAGGTGTTTGAACGCATTAAGCGTGCCTACGTTGAGGAGGTCAATGACAGCACACTGCTACGCAATGCCATGCGCGGCATGCTGAGCGAACTGGATCCCCACTCCGCCTACTTGGATGAGGAGGAGTACCAGAGCCTGCGCGAGTCGACTCAGGGCGAATTTGGCGGCATCGGTATCGAGGTGGGCACCGAGAATGGCCAGCTCATGGTGATTACGCCTATTGATGACACCCCCGCTTCGCGCGCGGGGCTACTTTCTCGCGATATCATCGTCGCCATTGATGGCACACCCACCGATAGCATGTCGCTGCAAGAGGCCGTCACCCTGATGCGCGGCGAGCCGGGCACCGATCTACGCATTAGCGTGCTGCGCTCCGGCGAAGATGCGCCGCGGGAATTTGTTCTGACCCGCGAGGTTATTCGCAGCGAGAGCGTTAAGCATGAGCTGCTCGAGCCCGGTTATGGCTACCTACGGGTCAGCCAGTTCCAGTCGCGCACACCGGAGCAGGCGCGCGAAGCACTTGAGCGAATGGCTCGCGAACAGCCGTTAGAAGGATTGATACTCGATTTACGTAATAACCCCGGTGGGGTGCTACAGGCCGCCGTCGGCATTGCCGACCTGTTCCTGGATGAGGGCTTGATCGTGTATACCGAGGGGACGCCTCTCAGATACCGAAATGTCGTTCTCAGCCTCATCCACCACCCCCGCTGCCGATGTGCCGCTGGTCGTATTGATCAATGGCGGCAGTGCCTCAGCGGCAGAAATTGTCGCCGGTGCGCTGCAGGATCAGCGGCGTGGCGTGATTATGGGCACCGATAGTTTTGGTAAGGGATCAGTCCAGCAGATTATGCCGCTAGGTAATGGCGAAGGGCTCAAGCTCACCACAGCGCTCTACTATACCCCCAATGGGCGCTCTATTCAGGCGCAAGGCATTGAACCCGATGTGGACGTCGTCCGCGGTCGTTTAGAAGTCGCCGAGAGCCGCAGAGAGGTTCGCGAAGCCGACCTCGAAGGGCACCTAAGCGCTCAGCAGGCACCTCGAGATCGCCAGGAGATGGCCGAGCGGCTACTCAATGATTACCAGCTCAGCGAAGCGCTCAACCTGCTTAAAGCGCTTAATGTGGTAGATCGCCAGCGGCGTTAAAGACGTTTTGTTGTTAACGGCAAGTCAGTGGCAGGCGGCCGCGCTCCCCGGTCGCCTGTCGCATCAATACACGCTTTAGCGGTACCAGCTGGTTCATGCCGCTCATGCCCAGGTTACGCGCCAGCGTTAGCGCCGGATCGTGGCTGCCAAATAGCACTTTAAATCCCTTCATGAGCCCTAACATGGCGCTGTTATCAAAGCGTCGGCGGCGCTCATAGCGCCTTAGCGTACTCAGCTCCCCCCAAGGGGCACCACGCTGCCAGGCATGCACGACTTCCTCAGCCAGCACCGCCGCATCCATCAAGCCTAAATTAACGCCCTGCCCCGCCAGCGGATGAATGCTGTGGGCAGCGTCGCCCACCAGGGCAAAATGCGGCTGCACATAGTCGCGGGCATGACGCTGCACTAACGGAAACCGGTGGGCTTTATCGCAGGCCGTTACCTCTCCTAAGCGCAGACCAAACGCCTCACCGAGCGCCTCCCCCAGGGCTTGCTGGGAAAGCTTTCCAAGCTCAGCGGCGTGCTCTGGCGTGGTTGACCATACAATTGAGCAGTAACGGTCATCGCCCTCTACCGTTAAGGGTAAAAAAGCCAGTGGACGCCCATCAATAAACGCCTGGCGCGCTATGCTGCCATGGGGCTGCGAACAGTGCACCGTCGTTACCACCGCCTCTTGCTGCATATCATCAATGGCCACTTCAATACCCGCCATTTCGCGCAGCAACGAGTGGGCGCCATCGGCGGCGATGATGAGCGGCGCGTGTAACTGGCGACCATCGTCAAGTAGTAACCAATCGCCACTGGAAGCATTAACGCTGGCCCGCTGCAGTGCCTGCAGGCGAGCGCCAAACAGGGGAGTGACATTGGGGTGTCCCATCACCCGATCATTCAGCGCGGCCAGCGTAATCGAATTCTCAACAATATGCCCTAGCGCTGCTACGCCCGCCTCATCCGCGGAAAAAGCGATCTCTCCGCTCCCTTCGGCATCCCAGACCTGCATACCTCTATAGGGCGTTACCCTCGTTTTCTGCATAGCAGGCCAGGCACCCAAGTGGGTCAGCAGGCGTTGAGAGACTGGCGTCAATGCACTCACCCTGGGGGCGGGAAGCGGTTTAGTGGCCTTCTCAAGACTCAGCGGTGCGGGCAGAGCCTCGACAAGGGCTACCTGCATACCCGCTTGCGCTAACAGGGCACATAACGCAGTGCCGACCATGCCACCGCCCACAATAATCGCTTCAAAGCTTTCGACCGGCGCCTTCGCTGAAGATCTGTCCATCTGCATAACACTCCTTTTAGCCGCATAAGTAGGCCTGTGAATAACCCAAACCGTTGCCTGAACGCCAGCAATCAAAGGGTAGTCTAGCGCTCCAACCCCATTGCGCGCCTGGCGAGCCCCCTTCGCAGCGGCCCCACCAGATTCAGACCGATTAATCCAGCGGCGCGGGCATGCGGCAACAACGGCAAAGAGAGCCCAAACAGCCGCACTAAACCATCGCTAAAGCGAATCACGTTGGCGCGATCTCGGGAGCGCTGCCTTTCAAAGGCTTGCAGCGTACTCATATCGCCCAGTGGCCGCTTGGCCTGCTCGCCCTGGGCCAGGGCTTCGACAAGGTCCATAACCCCCCTTAAAGCGAGGTTAAACCCTTGACCTGCGACCGGGTGCAAGGCGTGTGCCGCATTACCTAATACCGCCAACCCTGGGCGCACCGGCTCTTCAGCCGTCACCAGCGAAAGCGGATAAGCGTATCGGCTACCCACCCGGGTAAAACGCCCCACTCGATCGCCAAACGCGCGTTGAAGCTGGCCTAGAAATTCGCCCTCGGGAAGCGTCATGCGTGCGTGTTCGCTACCGCTGGGGTGCGTCCAGATCAGCTCCATGGCTTGACCCGGCAAGGGCAACAGCGCCATGGGTCCCTGGGCGGTAAAGCGCTCATAGGCGACCCCGCCATGGGGCTGGCTCACGCCCACATGCGCGATGAGCGCCGTTTGTTCATACGATTCACGACGGCTGCCAATCCCTAGCTGCTCTTTGAGCCCTGATCGTCCGCCATCGGCCAGCACGGTTAACCCTGCGCTAAGCTGGCTGCCGTTGGAGAGACGCAGATGGTGTCCATTCGCCACAGGGGTAAGTTGCTCGACCGTGGCGGGGCAGTGCCACTCTAACCCTAGCTGGGCAAGACGACGATGAAGGACGCGCCCCATCCAGGCATTGGGGATGACGTGGCCGAGTGCCTCCACGCCTAGCTCTTCAGCGCTTAACCGAGTCGCTCCCAAGCGGCCACGCTCACTGATATGAATGCGCCTGATTGGCGTGGCCTCTTCGCGCATTGCTTCCCAAACGCCTAACCGCTGGAAACGCTGGGCTGAGCCCTCGGCAATTGCACTGGCACGCGCATCGAAACTGGGTTGCCATGTACTCGCTAACGACTGAGTGGTTAAGGCCGATGACTCGATGACCGCAACGCGCCAACCGTAACGCTCAATCAACGGTGCAAGCGCACAGCCTAGGCTAGCCCCGACTAACCCACCGCCCACAATCACAATGTCATGGGTTAGCGTCGACGCCCGAGGTTGATCAGACGCTTGATTAGACCCTTGCATGGCTTCTCCCTCTTATGCAGCCGCCCCTAAAGACAACTAATAATTCGTAATGTAATTTACATAAGGGCTATTGATGGCACTCTTCGCTGGTTACTTTTTAGCCATTAATGCTTCAATTTCGTGGATCTGTTTAGGCACATCGGCCGTCAACACGTCATGGCCTTCGTTAGTCACGACCACATTGTCTTCAATACGAATACCCGTTCCGCGGAATTCGCTAGGAATATCATCATCGCTGGGGATATAAAGACCTGGCTCTACCGTGAGCACCATGCCAGCCACCAGCGGCCGGGGTGTTTGCTCATCCAATCGATAGGTGCCGACATCGTGTACGTCCAGTCCTAGCCAGTGGGAAGTCGAATGCAGGTAGAAGCGGCGGTAACTCTCGTCATCAATGCGCGCCTGAATATCGCCAGCCAGCAGGCCAAGCTCGATCAGCCCAGCGGTTAAATCGTGCACGACGCCCTGGTGGATATCGGCAAGGGTGGCTCCCGGCTGGACGGCGCTAATAGCGTGCTGCTGGGCATTGAGAACCACTTGGTAGAGGGCTCGCTGGGCATCACTGAATCGCCCGGAGACCGGGAAGGTGCGAGTGATATCGCCAGCGTAGAGATCAAACTCGGCGCCTGCATCGATCAGCACCAAGCCCTCTTCACACAGCGGCGCGCTGTTTTCAATATAGTGCAGGACGCAGGCATTGGCACCGCTGCCCACAATCGTGCTGTAAGCAGGGCCGCTGGCCCCCTGCCAGACAAACGCATGCTCTAGCTCGGCCTGAAGCTGAAATTCGCATAGCCCTGGGCGCGATACCCGCATAGCGCGTCGGTGGGCATGGGCCGATATCAGCGCCGCATGTCTGAGCAGGGCAATTTCAGCGTCGCTTTTAATTAGCCGCATGGCGTGAATCAGCGGACTGATATCATGCCAACCCTTCAGTGCTGGTCGCCCGCGCCTAAGCCCCGCCTGAGCGTTGCTTAAGGCCTCTTCGGCCACCGCCACTGCGTCGCCATTATCCAGCGGCAAGTAGAGCAGCTCACGACCGGCCAGTAGGGCGAATAACTGCTCATCGCGTACGGCGTTCTCGAACGCCTGATCAATGCCATATTCAGCGACCACGCCTTCGGCACCTAAACGGCGCCCTGTCCAGGCTTCCAGGGTGGGGTCACGGTCCAGACAGAACACCACGCTCTCCCCTTCAGCGCGTCCAGGGAGCAGCACCAGTAGCGCATCCGGTTCACGGATACCCGTCAGGTAGTAGAAATCGCTGTTCTGGCGGAAAGCGAATTCGCTGTCACGGGAACGGGTCTGCAATCCGGCACCGGGAAGCACTACGGCACTCTTCTCGGGCAACTGGGCGATTAAGGCGTCACGGCGGCGGCGATACTCGGCCACGCTGATCGCTGGGGGGCGAGGTAGCAATGAAGTCAAAACAGGATCGGGCAGCATTGCGGCTCCTATCAAAGCAGCGTGATTAGTGGACCGGCGCGTCAGTTTGTTCGACTTGCGGCATCCCAGGGTGCTGTTCGGTATACAGCAGCATAGCGGCCATACGGGCATGCTCGGTCAACGCAAACAGATCGTTTTCGTTTTCGGGGCTGTCGTCGATATCGGTATCTATCCGCCCTAGCGCCTGCAAGTCATCAATCGCCTCACGGAGCGCCTGGGACCAGCCCTCGCGCATCTCGCTGTCGGTTACTTCATCGACCACTTCGATAAAGCCCAGCGTCCACTCTTTAAGACCCTGCGCCTGCTCACCCAAGGAGAACAGTTCGTCAGGGAGCAGCGGCGTATAGTCCAGGTCGCTGGCGCTGAGCGCCTCTACGGTCTGTCGCCGCCAGCCTAATAGCCGCTCTGCGCTTGCCTGATCGCGGGGCTGCTCGACGCCAAGGCTCTGGCAGACTTCATCCAACCAAGCCTCTGCCGTCACATCGCGTAGCGCCAGCAACGCACATAAGCGGCCATCCAAAAACGCCGGTGACTGCATGCTGCCATGCAGGAGAAAGACATCGGCGACATCAGAGAAATCCTGACGCTCATCAATCAATGACATAGTCGTTAATAACCTCTTATTCACTGGGTATGTGGGGGATAGGGTGGCGGCAATGGTACGCGATGCACTCGCTGCGCGTTGACCGCGCACAAGCGCCTCTCTTATAGTGAGCGACACTTACCTTCCTATGCTGTGATGTTAACGCATTGGGCCCCTTGCTGGCCCGTGCTGGAGTCTTTGATGAGCAACGCCAAGCGGCCAACCAAAGAAATAACCCTATTGGGACGCGGCTATATCATTGCCTGCGATACGGGCGAAGAGGCTAAACTGGAGCGCGCCGCGCGCTACCTGGACCGTGCCATGCAGGGTATCAATGCTCAGAGTAGCGTGCTGGGAAGTGAGCGTGTAGCAATTATGGCGGCACTCAACATCACCCACGAACTTCTTGAGGCGATGGATGAACACCGTGCCGGTGAAGAGAACCTGAACCGCCTAAATAATCGCCTTGAACGGGCGTTAGCGAAGACGCGCCAGCCCTGAACACTCTCTATGCGCCCTTTGAACGCTCAAAAAGAGAGTGCGAACGTTTAACCCAGACCTTTGGCATTAGCCCTCGCTCTGTTAGGATGGCAGAGTTCTCTGGGGTGTACGCCAGTCGTTATAGTCCCTCGAGCCTATGCGTAATACCCAGGGGGCCAAATGCTAGCCAGGCCCGTGTGCATGTCCGTGCGTCGGAAAGCCTGACGGTCTGGCTGCGGCCACCCACCTGAACCAGTAGGTTCAGGGCCAGAATGACAGCGGCACTCTGGAGAACACCTCTGCAAGAGAACCAACGCATGGAAAATGTCCACCGCGACGAGGACAAGCGTGCACTTCGCCGCTTTTTACGCCGCCAACGCCAAGCACTTTCTCCGCATGAGCAGCTTCTTGCGTCTCAACGCCTGTGCCAGCATCTTAAAAAGCTGCCTGAAATACGGCGTACACAACGCTTAAGCCTCTATCTGCCTGTTAACGGCGAAATCGATCCGACCCCACTGATTCCCTGGCTAAGCCAGCGAAGGGTCAAACTCTATCTGCCGGTATTACGCCCTTTTAGCGACAATATTTTATGGTTTGTCGCTTACCGCTCGGACACCCCGATGGTGCGAAATCGTTTTGGTATTTTGGAGCCTGATAGGCAATTCAGCGCTCAACGGCGTAATCGCTTGCCCGCTTGGGCCTTGGACACGCTGATTGTGCCTCTCGTGGGGTTTGATGCTAACGCTAACCGCATGGGGATGGGGGGCGGATTTTATGATCGCAGCCTGGCGTTTATGCGCCGTCCTGGTCCGTCGCCTAGCTTAATTGGCGTCGCCCATGCCTGCCAGCAAGTCGCTTCGCTACCGGTGGAACCATGGGATGTGCCCTTACAGGCAGTCGTCAGTGACCAGGGCTGCGTGCGCCGCCCATAAACCGCCCATGAAAAGGGCTGACCCTAAAAGGATCAGCCCACACACTGATATCAGTTATCCGGGTTAACGGCGTTGTCACTACGCAGCGTTGGAATTAATTTCCTGACAACGCCTGCGCATAACCAGTGGCGAGCACCCCTAATGCAAACACCACCATCAACGCCATTACCATATCAGGTTTCCTACGCCGCATGCCGCTTCTCCAACGCCCTTGCCGTGATCGAATGTATTAAACCTGCCCCATCAGTTGTTACAAAAGTTGTAGCAAGCAGGTAGGCAGATTTGAGTAATTTCGCTGACGACTATAGGGCTATATGGGCACTGCTGACAACTGCCTGAGCATCATTTTTTACTCTCTTTTAATCTGTTTTGGTAACGTTATGTTACTGGTAGGTCTGGCGTAACGAGTAAGCAACCACTTACACACTTATAGGCCCATCCCAAGCAGCGCTAGGCCATGAACAGACGATAAGCAGGATTATCGCTCTCGCGCCAGTAGCGGTAGCCAATCGCATCTAAATACTCAGCCACGTGGGTACGGTCATCGTTAGGCACTTGCATACCCACCAGCACGCGGCCATAGGCGGCACCATGATTGCGATAGTGGAAAAGCGAGATGTTCCAGTCGTGGGGCAGTTGGGTTAAGAAGTTCATCAACGCGCCCGGGCGCTCAGGAAACTCAAAGCGATACACTTCTTCTTCAAAACGTTCGCTGGGACGACCACCGCTTAAGTGACGAATATGCAGCTTCGCCAACTCGTTATCGGTGAGGTCTTCTACCTGATAGCCTCCCTCGCGCAATTTTTCGATCACCGCTAGACGGTCTTCACCGCCGGGTTTCACCTGAATACCGACATAAATATGCGCTTCACTGCTATCGGCATAGCGATAGCTAAATTCGGTCACCATGCGTTTGCCTAGCGTGCGGCAAAACTTTTTAAAACTGCCTGGTTTCTCATCAATGGTCACCGCCAGGATCGCTTCTCGCTGCTCACCCAGCTCCGTGCGCTCGGCGATGTGCTGCAGACGATCAAAATTAGTATTAGCGCCCGAGTTAATGCACAGCAGCGTCTCACCTTCAGCACCGGTCTGCTGCACGTATTTTTTAAGCCCTGCCAGGGAAAGCGCGCCCGAGGTTTCTGCCACGGCACGGGTGTCTTCAAAAATATCTTTCACCGCCGCACACATTTCATCGGTATTGACGGTAATAACGCCGTCGATCAAATCCCTGATCAATGAAAACGGCACCTCGCCGATTTGCGCTACCGCCACCCCTTCAGCAAAAACACCGACCTGGTCGAGGATGACTCGCTCACCGGCTTCCATAGCCGCTTTTAAACAGGCGCTATCTTCGGCCTCGACACCGATCACTTTGATATCCGGGCGTAGGTACTTCACATAGGCCGCGACACCAGCAATTAATCCACCACCACCCACCGGCACGAAGATGGCATCCAAGCGCCCAGCGTGTTGGCGCAGAATTTCCACGCCGATGGTGCCTTGACCGGCGACCACGTCAATATCGTCAAACGGTGGAATGTAGGTATAGCCGTGCTCTTTGATCAGCTCTTGAGCGTGCTCGGCGGCAGCGGCAAAGGCATCCCCTTTGAGAATGACCTTGGCCCCCCGGGCGCGCACCGCCTGCACTTTGATATCCGGTGTGATACGCGGCATGACAATGACCGCTTTAACGCCCATCAGCTTGGCGGCCATGGCTAACCCTTGAGCGTGGTTACCGGCAGAGGCGGCAATTACGCCCTTATCTTTTTGCGCCTGGGTGAGCTGTGCCATTTTGTTATAAGCACCGCGAATTTTGAATGAAAAAACCGGCTGTAAGTCTTCGCGCTTAATCAAAATCTGGTTGTTGAAACGACGCGACAAAAAGGGTGCAGGGGAAATCGGGGTCTCACAAGCGGCTTCATAAACGCGGGCTTGGAGAATCTTTTTGACGGTTGCTTCTAGCATGCGGATATCCCAAGGGAGGTACGTGAACGGACAAAGCTTTTATTGGTAGCAGATTACCCATGGCGGCGTCTAGCCGCATCTCCATCGGCAGGCAGCGTTTAGCTCGCTATACTAGCACCTCTAACCCTTTTATCTCGCTCTCACCTCTAACGCTTCGCTGACTCACAAGGCCCCTTATGAACCAAGCTATGCATCAGGATGAATTGAAGGCCGCCGTGGCGGACGCCGCCATTGCAGAAATTAAATCTCAGCTGGAAAAGGAGACCATCTTAGGCATCGGCACCGGCTCGACGGCTAACCTGTTTATTGATCGACTTGGTCCATTACGCGACCGTTTTAAAGGTGCAGTGGCGAGCTCTAAAGCAAGCGCTGAGCGCCTTGAGAAACTGGGTATTGAGGTGTTTGAGCTCAATAGCGTTGGCACAGTCCCTTTTTACATCGATGGTGCAGACGAAGTAAATGCCAACTTACATATGATTAAAGGCGGCGGTGCTGCGCTTACTCGCGAGAAAATCGTGGCTGCCTGTGCCCAGCGATTTATCTGCATTGCCGACGGCTCAAAGTACGTGCCCAAGCTTGGGCATTTTCCGCTGCCGGTTGAAGTCATCCCCATGGCGCGCTCTTATGTCGCCCGCGAACTGGTAGCGCTGGGTGCCGAGCCGGTTTATCGCCCGGGGGTGGTCACCGACAATGGCAACCAAATCATCGACTGTTTTGAATTTATGATCGAAGACCCGGTAGCCATGGAGGCGCGTATCAACGCTATCGTCGGTGTGGTGACCAATGGCCTGTTTGCCGCCCGGGGCGCCGATGTCCTGCTGCTGGGCAAAGAGGAGGGCGTGGAGCGCATAGTGCGTAAATAAGCACTCTTCGCTACCGGCACTGACTAACGAGCCAGCAGCGACGCCAATCCTGCCAGGGTGCGGTCAAGTGCGCCTTTATGCGCCTCAATCACCGCACGACCAGCGCGTCCCGCCTGGTGGGCGCGCTCAGGGTTAGCAAAATAGCCTGCCACAGTGTCTGCCAGGGCCTCCGGACTCTCGACCAGCGTTAGTGCACCTGCCGCTTGAAGCGGTTCAGCCACATCGGCGAAGTTCTCAATCGAGGGACCGCTCAGCACCGGCCTGCCGACTGACGCCGGTTCAAGCACATTCTGCCCGCCCAAAGGCACTAGACTGCCCCCCACAAAGGCCACACGGCCCGCCGCATACAGCATGACCAGTTCGCCAAGCGTATCCCCCAGGTAAACCTGAGTTTGCTTTGTGGCGGGCTGCTGAAGGCTGCGGCGGCTTAGCGCCCAGCTTTGTGACTGGCAAAGCTTAGCGACCTCTTCAAAACGCTGGGGATGGCGGGGAATCAGCACCAGCAACGCACTCGGGTAACGCTTGAGTAGCTGACGATGGGCTTGAAGTATCAGCGCCTCTTCGCCATCTCGGGTGGAGCCCGCCACCCAAACCGGGCGTTCTCCCCATTCTTGAAGTAAGCGCTTACTCTCTTGCTGCGCTTTATTTTGACACTCCATTTCAAATTTCAGCGAGCCAACGATGCGGGTGATATCCTTACTGCAGCCAAGCGCATTAAAGCGCTCGGCATCTGCCGGTGATTTTGCGGCTAGCCAGTTAAGATGGGTGAGCGCGCTGGCCATTAGCGGGCGCAGGCGCTGGTAGCGCTTAAAGGCGCGGGGCGATAGGCGCCCATTCACCACCGCCACCGGCACGCCCTGCTGGCGGCAGCTATAGATCAAATTGGGCCATAGCTCGGTTTCAAACAGGATCGCGAGCTCGGGCTGAACGCTGCGTAAAAAGCGTTTAGCGGCGCCAGGAAAATCCAGCGGTAGAAAGCGATGGGCTAGCCTGGCTTGATCGATCGGTGGTTGCTCACTAATAAGCGCTTGGGACTGCTGGGCGCCGGTTGCGGTCATGGTAGTGAGCACCAAACTATGGGCTGGATAGCGTGCTAGTAGCCCCTCAATCAACGGTCGAGCGGCGCGGACTTCCCCCACCGAGGCGCAGTGTAGCCAAATACGTGGCGCGGCAGGCAGCGGCTCAAGGCGTAACCCCAGCCGTTGAAGGCGTGAGTAAGTGGGTACTTGCTCACGCCATATCCGCCAGCCAATCAGCGGCGCAAGTGCATACAGTGTCGCTGAGTAGGCAAGTCGGGGCCAAGCGGGTGAAGCCATCAGAGGTTTCTTAGCGCTCACGATCTAGAATCGAACTAATCATCGCCGACGTCGACACGCCATCTTCAAAGCCCAGTACTTTAACCTCGCCACCATTAGCGATAACCGCCGCGCCCCCGGCGATATCTTCAGGACGATAGTCGCCGCCTTTGACCAAAATATCAGGTAGCACCGCTTCGATCAGCGCCTGGGGGGTGTCGTCACCAAACGGCACTACCCAATCGACGGCACCCAAGCCCGCCAACACCTGCATACGCCGATTAAGCGGATTAATCGGCCGCTTGGGCCCTTTCAGGCGACCAATAGAGGCGTCGTCGTTAACCGCGACGATCAGACGGTCGCCCAGGCGCTTAGCCTGCTCCAGGTAAGCGACGTGCCCCGCGTGCAGAATATCAAAGCAGCCGTTGGTCATGACCACCCGCTCACCGCGCAGTTGGGCAGCACGCACCGCCTCGATCAATACCTTCGGTTCAATCACCCCAAACTCAGCCAGCTTGTCGCCGTGTAAGGCAGTGTAGAGCTCGGCGATAGAAAGCGTGGCGGTGCCCGGTTTAGCGACAACCAGACCAGCCCCCAGGTTGGCCAACATCATCGCTTCGGGAAAGGCGTGGCCCGCTGCTAGCGCTAATCCCATTAAGCCAATAACGGTATCGCCCGCCCCTGTTACATCAAACACTTCTTGAGCGCGGGTAGGCAGGTGTAGCGGTGCGTGCCCTTCGCGAATCAGCGTCATGCCCTTTTCGCTGCGGGTAATCAGCAACGCTTCCAGCGCAAGCTCAGCGCGCAGCGTTTCGCCGCGACGGGATAACTCAGCATCGGTGGCACAATGGCCCACCACGGCTTCAAATTCGGTGAGATTGGGGGTGATTAAACTCGCCCCCCGGTATTTGCTGAAATCCTGCCCTTTCGGGTCGATTAGCACCCGTTTGCCCTGGGCGTTTGCATTGGCTATCAGGTTCTCTACTTGGTTCAGCGTGCCTTTACCGTAGTCGGAAAAGATCACTATATCGCAGTCGGGGAGCGCCTTTTCAACCTGGGTCACCAGCTCACTGGTATCGACACTGTCCAGGCGCTGCTCAAAATCCAGACGCAGCAACTGCTGATTACGACTCATCACCCGTAGCTTGGTAATCGTTGGTATCTCGGCGCTACGCTGAAAGTAAGTACTTACACCTGAGGCGGTTAGACTGGCTTGAAGGATGTCCGCGTTGTCATCGTCTCCGATCACACCCGCCAGCACCGCGTGGCCGCCCAAAGAAGTAATATTCAATGCCACATTGGCCGCCCCGCCTGGGCGATCTTCGACATCTTCCACACGCACCACCGGCACCGGCGCTTCGGGGGAAATCCGCGAGGTACCGCCATGCCAATAGCGATCCAGCATGACATCGCCGACCACTAGCACGCGGGCATGTTCTAAAGCGGTTAAATCAATTTTCATCACTGCTCCCTGCGCTGGCGGCAGAGACGCTATGCGCCAGCAGTGTGTCCAGTTTAGCGATAACGTCGTCTGCTTTAATCAGCATCATGGCGCTTGGGTGGCGCACCCGCTGCCCCCAGCTCACCTCGCCTACCGACTTATGCAAATAGGTACGCACCGCTTCGGGATAGGCGTTGACCGCAAACTCGCGCCACAGATAGGGGGCGGCACGCTGGGGATTGGTGGAGGCATAGAGGCCCAGTGCAGGCGTTCCCATGGCGTTGGCCATATGAATCGGACCAGTATCCGGCGCTATCACCGCTTGGGCTTGATCGATCAGCGCTAAAACCCCTTTCAAAGAGGTGCCGCCAATGGCGTTAACCACACTGGCTGGCTGGCAAAGCGCTTCGATTTGATCGCCGATCTCTCGCTCCAAAGCACTACCCCCGCCGGTCAATACGCTTTTAAGGCCGTGCTGCACCCAAGCGTGCTCAATCACGCTAGCGTAGCCCTCTACCGACCAGTTGCGAAAATTACGCAGGCGCACGTTACTACACGGGTTTATGACCAGGTAAGGGACCTCACCGCTGATTACCTGGGCCTCATTACGTGCCGTCTCGGGCACCGCTAAATCCCACGTTAAGCGGTCATCCTCTACCCCGAGCACTCGGGCGAAGTCCATAAAGGACTCCAGCACATGGGCATTGGGGTGCGGTGCAAGCTGATGCTGGGTGAACCAGTGCTGAGCATCTTTCGCGCGCGCCTTGTCATAGCCCACGCGGACGTTAGCCTTCAGCCCAAGTGACAGCACACTGGCACGAATGGCCTGCTGCATATGCAGCAGCACATCGAAGCGCGTATCGGCAAGCTGGCGCCATAGCGCACGCATACCGGCAATGCCGGTCGACTTGTCGTAAACAACGAACTCGACCCCGGAAAGCCCCGCCAGTAGACTGTGCTCCCCCTTACCGATAATCCAGGTAATGCGCGCATCGGGCCACTGGCGCTGCAACGCCCGCACCGTGGGCACGAGATTGCACACATCTCCTAGGGCGGAGAGGCGCAAAATGGCAATGTGGTTAGGCTGAACAGGCAGAGAGGGCTTCATGCGCTTAGCGGCACTCCGGCAGAGAAATTGGCTGATTTTACATGATGTAGACAGTTTATGTGACGCGCCGGGCACACACCAAATGGATCCAGACCTATTCACTCGCGATTACTGGTGTGAACGCGGATTAATTGTGGGCGAAGCGCCTGGCCGGGGCAGTAGTCTTTTTTTACAGGCAACGCCGACCGAGCAGTGGGTATTAAGGCCCTATCGCCGGGGAGGCATGATGGCTAAATTAAGCCACAAGCGCTACTTATGGATCGGCGCTGAGCAAACCCGTGCATTTCAAGAGTTACGCTTGACGGCGAGGCTCTTTGAGCAAGGGCTGCCAGTACCCCGCCCCGTAGCCTGCTGTGTAACACGCCATGGGCTTACTTATGAAGCCGCGCTGATGACCGTGCGCATTGCGGGAGCCAAACCCCTGGCGGAGCTACTCGTCAAAGATTTGGCCGATGAAGCATTATTGAAGCGTGTAGGAGCTATGATTCGGCGCTTTCATCAGGCGGGACTTGATCATGTTGACCTGAACGCGCGCAATATTTTGATCGACCCTGGCGGTGAGCCTTGGCTGATTGACCTTGATCGCTGCCGGATTCGTAGCGCAGGAGAGTGGCAGGAAGCTAATCTAAAAAGGTTGGAAAAATCGTTAAATAAATTTGTCTATCGAGAGTCTCAGGCAGCCATAGGCGCTATTCGTGAAGGGTATGAAAAGTGATCACCACAAATCTAATTTAATAGGCTCACACTGCCCGGTTTTCTCCAAATATTTTTGTAATACTAATAAACCGATTAGATGTTCTTGACGTTTATCTTTAAAGGTATTCACGTAGGCATTAGCATTTTTTATAATGTTAATCGCTTCATCAGAGTGCTCAATGTAATAGTTTACCTTCTCCTCTAAGTCGGAGTAATCGTCAGCTAACGCGACATAATGATAGCCCGGCACCAAAGCGCCCTCCATAAACCAAGTCTCGAATTTAGGTCGAGTCATAAAGCAGAGTGAATTAGAACCCATAATCCATTTCAAATTGGTGGCTACATCATTACCTTCAATGCTTAAAATGAACTTATATTCCAGCTGTTCCGATACGCTCATTACACCTAGGTGCCATGGTTTATGTTTAAATTTTGGATGGCTATCACCCACGTTACACAGCGGATTATCATAGAACCGGCTTACAAAAGCCTGCCGATGCGGCCGATGACAAGCGCCCCGCCAAACCAGCTGGTTTTTTTTCTGCGCAAAAGGTATTGCATCATTTACAAAAAAATAATGGCGTATACGATTAAGCTTTAACAAAATAGAATTCGCGTTATCCTGAGATATAGGCCGACTTTTTAACAGCGTTGGGTGTTCAGGCACGCTACGCACATCACCGGGCATATAGAAAAAATTGAACGTTGGATCGAAAGCGAGCAGATATTTTTTCATATCTATGTAGTAAGCCCAGCTCTTCCCCCGGGAAAAATTGGCAATGGATTGCGCGTCTGACGATAATAACGTGGGAGATGAAAGCTGATTGTAATAATTCACTCGGCGAGCAAGGGCTTGTCGCTTTTGATCATCCTGCTCGGAAATCTCCTGAAATAGCGAGGCTTTCTGTTTGGAATAGAACCGCCTTGGTAAGCCAATCTCAGCAATACCTTGAAGATAAAATTTAACTTTGTGACGGTTTTTATTCCATTTATCAGCTAGCAAAAGTGACTCCACACACGTTAGTTGGCAAGAGAGTGATAAACATCACAGTATTTTTGCGCCATCGTATCTGGGCTGAAGAGCGTTAAACGTTGGTAAGCATTTTCAGCTAGGATGGTTCTATACTCTTTAGATTCCGCTAATTTAACAACAGTATCACCCAACGCTTGAGCATCGCCAGCGTCTATCAGTACCCCCGTCTCTTCATCGTTGATCAGATCGGGTATCCCCCCCACCCGAGTAGCCACAATGGGAACCTTAGCCTGCATGACATCAAGCAGTACGGACCCTAATCCTTCATTACGTGACGGAAAAACGAAAAGATCCAATCCCGCAATAAAATCGCCGATGTTAGGTTCGAAACCAGCCCAAACGACATTCGCTAAATACTGGCTTTCTGAACGCAGCACACTTTCATCTTCGCCCTGACCAAAGAAGATAAACAACAAATCTGGATGACTTGCCTGTAATTGAGAAGCCGCCTCTAAAATTACCCGCTGTCCTTTGTGACGATCCACCAGTGCGCCAATATGTCCTACAATAAAACGCCCAGAATACTGAGCTCTAAAGTGGCTAGTCACTTGGCTATTGGGAATGAAATTAGACATGGCACTTGGGATGAGCGGTACGGCGTGTTGGGTCCAAGGGGCCAGTTGCTGTTGAATAATGGATGAAATAGCCACACAGCAGTCAGCATCACCGTAGAAAAGACGATTAGCCCACTTATCCTTAATCATTGTATCGACACGTCGCGTTACCACATAAGGCGTCCGGTATAAGCGCTTATGCAGCCATGCCCAATGAACTGCTTTAGCTTCGTGGGCATGAACCACTGCAGCGTTACCTACGCCCTTGTGGCCTGCCAGTTGATGATTGGCATCCACCCGCTTGAGATTGGCAACGTCCTTCAGCTTATCGTGTAACGGAGAATCCTGACGACATACCAGCGTTTGCTCAGCCACTTTATTTTCAAGCGACTGGATAAGCAACACGGTTTGGCGTTCACCCCCCCGAAAGCCTTTAGCCAAATTGACATGGATGATGTGCAAAAGCACCTCACTGAAGATTTTATAGGAAAAAAAACGCTACAATACCACTCTTAATCTATTCTCTCACACTCCAGGATCGATACTCATGCCCGCTGGTGTTAGCGTTGTTATCATCACTCGAAATGCTGCCGCAACGTTACAAAATACGCTGGATGCTGTGCAGTGCTTTGAAAATGTAGTGATTTATGATAATGGTTCTAGCGACGATACCTTACGCATTGCAGCGAGTTACCCTAATGTTTCGCTACACCAAGGTGATTTTCTTGGCTTCGGGCCCACCAAAAATCACGCTGTTTCCCTAGCCAAACATGATTGGATACTCTCCCTGGATGCTGACGAAGCACCTTCTTCTGAACTCATTGCATCAATCTCTGCATGGGTTAACGGGGCATCACCCAGTGACCTTGGGGAAATATTGCGTGAGAACTGGATGATGGGTCGGCCGGTACACTACTCTGGATGGGGTAATGATTGGCTCATTCGTCTATTCGATCGCCGAGGCCATAATTTCAACAATGCCATGGTCCACGAAGCGATATCAGTGAGCAGTCTTAGCCGTGTTCAGCGCTTATCGGGGACGATCAAACACACCGCGGTAACCGATTTGTCGCAGTTTCTGGAAAAAATTAATCGTTACTCAACCATTCGAGCTGAATCTGGAAAACTGAAGCGTTATTCAGTGCCCGTTATCTTTTGCAAAGCGCTCTTTGCCTTTCTTCGTACTTACTTGTTTCAGCATGGCTGGCGCGATGGCTGGAGAGGGTTAGTCATAGCCGTGTCGAATGCCAATGGCGTATTTTGGAAATATATGAAAAATTTCCTGAAAACCTAATATTAAATGTTAAAAATTATGACAGCGGGTTCTATCATGGAAGACATGCCAACGGCCGTTATTGCTATCCGTAACTTGAACAAAACAACTGGCGCGGCTAGGATCGCCCTACAACAAATTTCAATTTTAAAAAATATGGGCTATCGCGTAACCGTTATATGTGAAAAAGCCAATAAAAAAACAATTACTAACCACGGATCAGATTTAAAAATTATTAATAAAATCCCTCTTAATAGCTATTTAAGAAGACGGTGGTTCAGCAAGCGAGCAATGCATGGTGTCGCCGTAACAAACCCACTTTAATTATTAGTCATGGCGACACAGAAAATGCAGATATAACATTTATGCATAATTGCGTTGACCTTGCACAAGAAATAATTTATCCGAACTCTCTTCAACACAGATCAAGTGTCTCGAAAATACATAAAATTGTCCTTACAAAAAATCGTCGTCAGCAAATTGTCGCCAACTCTCAATTAATGGCTAATGATCTAATTACTCGTTATACCATTCCTGCTCAAAGAGTGTGTGTGTGTTACCCTGGTTTTGATTCACAACAGTTTAACACTTCTATAAAAACAGAATTTAGGCAGAAAAAACGAAATGAACTTGGTATTAAAAAGGAAGAAAAGCTAATCGGCTTAATCACCTCTGGCGATTTTAAAAAAAGGAATGTAGATCTATTTATTGAAATCGCAAGAAATTTAGTAGAAACAAGTAGTACTTCATATCGATTTTTGATTATAGGGCAGGGTGAGATAGAAACATATAAAGAAAAAATAGTACGCCTCGGTATTTCTCAATATTTTATCTGGAAAAAAACGGTTTCAGACGTTGAGCATTACTACAGTGCTTTAGACCTTTTTGTACTGCCTGCGCATATCGAAGAGTTTGGTTGCGTTGTATTAGAGGCGATGGCCTGTTCAACACTAACACTTATCTCCGAACGTGTTGGCGCTGGAGAACTGCTTACAGGTGATTTAAGGGAATTAATTGTAAAAGGTTATTCTTCAGATCAGTGGGCACAAAAAATTGAGCATTTTATGCTTAACAACAATACACCTCTTACTAATCAACTAGTTGAAACGGCTAGTCATTATACGTATGAATATCAATATCAATCGCTGCAGCTCTTAATTTCG
>AXCI01002570.1_pt1 | contig 23579 bp, 12 predicted proteins | sample 182571 | NCBI WGS metagenome assembly AXCI01 (sample SAMN02359225, study PRJNA218796) | groundwater metagenome | isolation source: Mt. Simon Sandstone pore water sample D5872 at 1.8km depth, Illinois-Basin... | place: USA: Decatur, Illinois | collected 2009-05 | reverse complement strand
TCTGGGCGCTATTGGCAGTGGTGTCGCCAGCGCGTTGCGACAGGCCGGTTTTCCGGTACTCGGCTGGAGCCGATCCCCCAAGCGCATTAGCGGCGTGCACTGTTTTCACGGCGATGACGGGCTCGCCGAGCTACTGGGCCAAGTGCAAAGCCTGATTACCATTTTGCCTGATACCACTGCCACCAAACATATCCTTAACGCTGAGCGGCTGGCTCTATTGCCTAAAGGGGCCAGCGTTATAAACCCAGGCCGGGGCAGTTTGATCGATGAAGAGGCACTACTGAAAGCGCTGGGAAGTGCCCGTCAGCCGGGGCATTTACGCGGCGCGCTGCTAGATGTCTTTCAGGAAGAGCCACTGCCTACGAGCAGTCCACTATGGCAGCATCCAAAGGTTATCATTACCCCGCACATGGCGGCGCCCACACCGCTTAACGAAGCTATTGATCAGGTGATTTCCTACTTGCACGCCTTTGAATCAGGTGAAAAACTTGCCACTATTAGCCCCGAAGCGGGCTACTGACGACCCGCTACTCACCGGCTATAATCGCGCGTTGGGAACCAAACGCTGGCTAAAGGCTCTTAGGAAAACACAGTTGATGGAGTAACAGCCTTGGTCAATAGTTTTACACGCCAGTCTGGGCGCATGCTTGCGGGGGCGGTTTCGAGCCTTGCCGCTTTTTGGCTAAGCGGCATGGTATTTGCTGCAGATGCACTCAAAGACCCGCGTCCCTTTGAGGCACAATACCGGCTCGAAGTGCGCGGTTGGCCGGGCGCGAACATCACCCATAGGCTCACGAACGAAGGTAGCCACTGGTTAAGCGACATGCGGTTTTCCATTACCGTGGCACGTGGTCAGGAATCCAGCCGTTTTACGGTGAATGGTGACACCACCCAGGCGCTGCTCTTTACTAGCAGTTACTCAGTGCTAGGCGTCGGTGATAGCTATGAATTGAACGAAAGTGATATTCCAAGTTTAGATCGGCAAACGGCCCTGTTTGATTTATCGCGCCGGGCGGGGCATGAAAACTGCACTGAAAGTGCCCCCTGTGAGGTTGAGTTCGTCGATCAAAAAGGCCGAGATGAGCACTTTCAATATTATGTTAATGAACCCAGCGTCAACGCACCTAACACCATCCGTGTGCCTGCCGGTGAGTTTGAAGCACTGCGGGTATCCTTGATTGATATTGAGAAGCCCGACCGCCTTCTGCAACTTAACTTTCACCCAGATTGGCCAGGCTTGATTCTATCGGCGGTATATCAAAAAGAGGGTAGCCGCGAGACGCAGCTTACATTGACCAACTTCAACCCAAATGGGGGCGCGACGCCCTAAATGTTTTCCGGTTTATTGATTGTCTTATTGCCATTAGTGCTTGGCTACTTGGTGCCGGTTCGCTCTTCTCGCGTACAGCACCATATAAACCGAGCAGTAAGCAGCTCGGTTTATTTGATTTTACTGTTTATGGGCGTCAGCTTGGCGGGGTTAGAAAACCTTACCAGCCAACTTTCCCGTTTGGGTGGTAACGCCCTTCTGCTTTTCAGTATTACCACAGCGTTTAACCTAGTCGCACTGTGGTGGCTATCGCAGCGCCTACCCTTTAAGGCAGGCGACTCACCGGTGGTTAAAAATGCACCCACCAGCAAGCTGGCGGCCATGCAGGGCTCGCTATTGCTGGTTGCCGTGGTGGTAGGCGGGGTTATTTTCGGCCTTTTGACAGGCCCTCTCCTCGGTGAAGAGCTTTTCAATACAGCCGATTTACTCGCCGAATGGGTACTCTATTTGCTGCTGGCGTTAATCGGCTGTCAGTTGCGAAATTCTGGCATGCCTCTTAAGCAAATCTTGCTCAACCGTATGGGATTAGCCATCGCAGTTACCCTGGCGTTCAGCTCTTTACTAGCAGGCTTAACCGCCGCCCCACTGCTCTCCCTTAGCTGGAACGAGGGATTGGCAATGGCTTCTGGTTTTGGCTGGTACTCACTCTCGGCGATTCTCATAGGCGATCAGCTCGGCCCCTTGATGGGCGGCGTGGCGTTCTTCAACGACCTAACCCGAGAACTGCTGGCATTTATCCTGATCCCACTGGTTATTCATCGCCATACTGCGTTGGCGATAGGCTATGGGGGAGCTACCTCCATGGATTTCACTCTGCCGGTCATTCAGCAGCATGGCGGCGTAGCCTGTGTTCCCATCGCGGTGGTCAGTGGGTTTATCCTCTCGCTCCTCTCCCCCCCGTTAATCCTCTTCTTTCTTTCGCTCTCGACTTAAATGGCGGTTCCAAGCAATTAATAAACAAGCAAAAGCCGTCGTTAACATTTGTAAAAAATATAACAAAAATCACTAAAAACCAAAGAAAAACCAGTAAAGAAAAAGAATCAAAAAGCCTTTATCTTTTGTTAATATCTATCCATAACACTTTAAAAAGAAAGTGCTTATCGTAACTTATTACATTTTTAATTAGCTTTTTCAGGCGCTTTTAGATGCTATTAAATGCCGGTATTGATTTAAGTTATAGTCGCCCCCGCTTAGCCAATTTATGATCCCTCGACTATAGTTCTTAAGTAGCGACTTCCGATGCAGCGCATAGTGGCAAGGCAGCCAATGTTGCGGAATGTCGCTTTCTAGAAATGATGAGCTATCTAGTCAGACAGTGTTGACCATGGTAATCCAGGGAGGTCGAGCATGGGCGATGTGGCTGTAAGTGAGGTTACTAGCGATACCAGTATATCGAAACAGAGTGTGAAAGAGAGTGGCGAAACAGAAGCATCCAAACTTAAAGAGATGCCTGTTAGTTATGATAGTTATGGACAAGTAACACCTCCACACTATTTAAACAAAGCGGCAACCGAACGCAATGGTGACATTACTGATCGTAGTCACGAAGCTAACGTTAACGCCTCACAACGTATTTTATTTGTTACTACCGAAATTACCGATTTTGTTAAAGTCGGTGGCCTAGGCGACGTTTCATCTGCCCTACCTCGAGCATTAGCGGCCCATCACGATGTACGCGTACTTATCCCTGCTTATCGGGAAATGATTCAATCTGAGTATGACATTGTAACGGTTGGTCATTTACCTGCTTTTGCGGGCCTGCCAGCGTGCGATATTGGTCAGTTAACCTGCAGCGATGGGCTGATCATCTATGTTCTGCTCTGCCCAGCGCTTTATGAGCGTGAGGGCACTCCCTATGGTGCCGGATCAAGCGGCTATGGTGACGGTCAGGATGAAGGCTGGGTAGATAATGATATCCGTTTTGCCAGGCTGTCACGCGCAGCTGCTGATATCGCCCTGGGCAATGCACAACTAGATTGGCAACCCCAGCTATTACATCTCAATGACTGGGCGTGTGGCTTGACGCCCGCCTACCTTCACTGGCAAAAGCAAACTATTCCAACTGTTTTCACCATCCACAACTTGGCTTATCAAGGCGTGTTTGATGCCTCTCGCCTTGACGTGCTTGGCATACCCAGTGAGGCGTTTAACATCGATGGCGTCGAATATTACGGCGACCTCTCCTTTATGAAGGCTGGCATTGTCTATGCCTCACAAGTAACCACCGTTAGCGCCACCTACGCCCAGGAGATCACCACCCCAAAATTTGGCTGTGGGCTTGACGGTCTGCTTCGCTGCAAAGCGGACCAGGGGCGCTTGAGCGGCATTCCCAATGGCATTGATGACTCCTGGGATCCCCGCACTGACAGCCATTTAATTCAAGCCTTCTCCTCTAACGACTGGCGCGGTAAACGGGCCAATGCGGACTATGCACGCCGCCATTTTGGTCTCAAGCCCAGCCAGGGCCCGCTGTTTGCGGTGATCTCTCGCATGGTGCATCAAAAAGGGCTTGATTTAACCATTGAAGCTGCGAAGGCAATCGTTCATGCCGGTGGCCAAATCGTCTTCATGGGCTGTGGTGAACATCACGTAGAGGAGGCTCTGCGCAGGCTGGCCATTCGTTTTCCTGGCGCCATCACCGCCTATATTGGTTTCGACGAGTACCAGGCTCGCTGCCTGTTCGCCGGAAGCGATTTCCTGCTCATGCCTTCACGCTTCGAGCCATGCGGCTTGAGTCAGATGTATGCCCAGCGGTTTGGCTCACTGCCCATCGCCCACCGCACCGGAGGCCTGGCCGACACGATTGAGGATGGCGTCACTGGTTTCCTGTTCGACGACATGCAGTTCGGTAGCTACATGCATGCCATTCAGCGCGCCTTCGCCGTTTACAAGTCCACCGACCTGTTCAACGCCATGCGCGGCGCAGCAATGACAGGACGCTACCACTGGAAACAGTCGATCGTTCCCTACAGCAAACTATACCTACAGGCACTTGAAAACGAATCGGCACTGGCCCAGTGAGAGAGACCCGCAAAGAGGTAGCACACGATGTCTGCACAGGCGCAATGCCAGGAAACCAAGTTGCGAAATAGCCAATTCCAACCTCTCTTCGGCGCTCAGATGGTCGAGGATGGGCTTACACGTTTCACGCTCTGGGCGCCCAGCGCTCGGCGGGTCGATGTTGAGGTGGAGGGGCTGCCATCGATCACTATGATAGCCGCTGAAGATGGCTGCCTAACCGCTGAGCTAGCCTGCGGCCATGGGGCTCGCTATCGCTACCGTATCTTCGATGAGGGAGACGAGCGAGGCAGCGTGGTACCCGATCCTGCTGCCCGCGCACAGGCAGGCGATATCGACGGCCCCAGTGTGGTCATCGACCCGAGCCGCTACCCATGGAAAACCGCCGATTGGCAGGGTCGTCCGTGGCACGAAACCGTACTTTACGAACTGCATGTCGGCACCTTGGGAGGCTTTAAGGGCGTGCGCCAACAGCTACCCTACCTAGCGGAACTGGGCATTACGGCCATTGAGCTGATGCCGGTTGCGGAATTTCCCGGTGCGCGTAATTGGGGCTACGACGGTGTGCTGCCCTACGCCGTGGAAGCCTCCTACGGCAGCCCTGACGAGATGAAAGCGCTGATCGACGAGGCGCACGCCTATGGCTTGATGGTGTTTCTCGACGTGGTCTATAACCACTTCGGCCCCGACGGCAACTACCTGGCCAACTATGCCGGCGCCTTCTTCCGCGAGGATCTGGTAACCCCATGGGGCCCCTCTATCGACTTTCGCCAGCCGTTGGTACGCCGTTACTTCATTGATAACGCGATGATGTGGCTAGAGGAGTACCGTCTGGATGGCCTGCGTTTCGATGCCGTCCACGCCATTAGCGAGCAGGACTTCCTGGTCGAAATGGCTGAAACTGTACGCGCCCGAATCGCCCCGGATCGGCACGTCCATTTAGTGCTGGAGAACGAGGGCAACACCGCCAGCCTGCTCAACCAGCAGCAGTTTACCGCCCAATGGAATGACGACTGGCATAACGTATTACATGTATTACTGACCGGTGAGCAGGAAGGTTACTACAGCGACTTTGTCGATAACGCCACCCCCCGGCTGGCCCGCTGCCTCAGCGAAGGCTTTATTTTTCAGGGTGAACACTCTCGCCATGGCCACTCCAGGGGCGAGCCCAGTAGCCACCTGCCACCCACTGCGTTTGTGGCATTCCTTCAGAACCATGATCAGACCGGCAACCGCGCCCTCGGCGAGCGCCTGAGCCTGCTGGCCGATCCTGAATCGCTGGCAGCCGCGCAGGTTTTATTGCTGTTGTCACCCATGATCCCACTGCTATTTATGGGCGAAGAGTGGGGCTCTACTCGGCCTTTCCTGTTCTTCACCGAACATAATGAGGAGCTCGCCCAGGCGGTGCGTGAGGGGCGACGGGCAGAGTTTGCCGACTTTAGTGCTTTTCTTGACGAAAAGAGCCGCGAGCAAATTCCTGATCCCAATGCACTGACCACTTTCGAGGCTTCTATACCTGATTTTGCCGCGCGGGAGACCCCCCCCTTTGCAAACTGTTTGGCGCGCTATCGCACGCTATTGAAACTGCGCCACCAGCATGTCGTGCCGCGCCTGCCTGGCGCCGCGGCGCTGGATACGAAAGTAATCGGCGACAAGGCGGTGTTGGCCCGGTGGCAAATGAACGACCACTCTCACCTGGTGATAGCCCTTAATCTGGGTCAACAGCCGGTAGCCACACCAGGGCTGGGAGTAGGCCAGCTACTTTATGAAACCGCCGAGGGGGCCGCGAAGGCCGCTGAAAGTGGCCGGTTGCCGCCTCAAGCTGCGGCCGCCTGGTTACGCCACAATCCCGGCGACGAGGAGGTATGCGGATGAAGACGTCGTTGAGAGAACTCGCCGAAGCGGCTGGTTTACTGCTTGAGTGGGAAAATAGCGACGGCGAACCCTGCCAACTGTCAGAGCAGGTTCAGCGTACCCTGCTGGAGATACTCGGCTACTCAACGGCGAGCGAGTCCGACCTTGAGGAGGGCTTGCAACGCCTGCAACGCTTACATGCGCCGGAAACCCCGGCTGAGTGGCCGCCGCTGCTTACCGCTGAGTGCGACACGCCTATTGCTCTCCCCTCTCCTCTGCCAGGCGGCACCACTTTTACGTTAATGCTGGAGCAGAGCGGCACGCTAGAGGGACACCTTACTAATGACGGTGCTATTCCCGGCATCACAGAGATGGGCTATCACCAATTACATATCGCCAATACCGAATTGACGCTGGCTGTGGCGCCCCAGCAGTGCTACTCGCTAAGCGATGCCAGCCAGGAGGCCAAGCCGCGTCTATGGGGTTTGGCTGCCCAGCTCTATGCTTTACGGCGCCCCGGTGATGGCGGCATCGGCGACACCTTAGCGCTGGAAGAGTTTGTTATTCACGCCGCCGAGCAAGGCGCGGATGCCTTGGCGATCAGCCCTACCCACGCCATGTTTAGCGCCGACCCTGAACGCTATAGCCCCTACTCCCCCTCCACACGGCTGCTCTATAACGTGCTCTATAGCGCAGCGGAAACCCTGCTGGGCGAAACCCGTGTGCATGAGGCACAAGCCCGTAACGGGGTGCAGGCTGAATTGCGCCGCCTGGAAGCTGACGACTTCCTCGACTGGCCTGAAGCGGCAAGGGTCAAGCTCTCCTGGCTGCGTTATTTATACGATGATTTCTTGGCGCGCGAAGATGAGCAAGCGCACGCCATGCGCGAGCAGATGCAAGCATTCCGCCGCGCGGGCGGCGAACTGCTGGAGGATCACTGCCGCTTTGAAGCTCTGCAGCGAGAGTTCGGACCCGGCGACTGGCGCGAGTGGCCTGCAGAACTCCGCGACCCAGGCAGCGAAAAGCTTAGCCACTTCGCCGAAACCCGCGCTGACGAAATAGGTTTTCACGTTTTCCTGCAGTGGCTCACCGCCGATGGGCTAGCCCGTGCCCAGCGTGTGGCCCGCGAAAGCGGCATGGCGATCGGCTTGATTGCCGACCTCGCGGTGGGGGCTGATGCCGGAGGCAGCCAAACCTGGAGTCGCCAAACGGATATGCTGGAGGGCGTCTCTATCGGTGCCCCGCCCGATCTGTTTAATGCCCATGGGCAGGACTGGGGCCTCGCTGCCTTCTCCCCAGATGGCCTGAAGCGTTCTGGCTTTCGCAGCTTCATTGACATGCTACGCAGCGCCTTCGCCCATGCGGGCGGGGTGCGTATCGACCATATTCTCGGCCTGCTGCGCCTATGGCTAATCCCCCGTGGGGCGGCACCCACGGAAGGGGGTTATCTCCGCTATCCGCTGGATGACATGCTGCGGCTCGTGGCGCTGGAGTCCTGGCGACACCGCGGCATCGTGATTGGTGAAGATCTCGGCACCGTAGCGCCCGGGTTTCGTGAGCAGCTGACCGCTCGCGGCATATTAGGCATGCAGGTGCTCTGGTTCGAGCAGGATGAGGAGCAGCACTACCTAGCCGCCAGCGACTGGAATCCGCACGCCATGGCGACCTCCTCCACCCATGACCTGCCCACCGTGGCTGGCTGGTGGGCAGGACGCGACATCGAATGGCGCAGCCAACTGGGACTGCTCAAGGAAACCCAAAGCGCCGAAAGCGAACAGCTAACCCGCCGTCAAGAGCGCGCCAAACTCGCCGCCACGCTGGGTTTACTGGGTGTAAAGCCCACCACCAAGACGCTGGAAGCGGCGGACATAACCGCCTCGCAGTTACTTGATGCCTGCGCGCGCCACTTGGCCAGTACGCCTGCGCCGTTACTCCTGCTTCCCGTGGAGGATGCCCTGGGCCTGGAGGAGCAGGCTAACTTACCGAACACGGTGGATGAGCACCCTAATTGGCGGCGGCGCTGGTCCTCTGACGCCACTAATCTGCTGGCATCGGAGGAGGTGCATCAACGGCTGGCCATAATGACGCGAACGCGCAAAGCTGCGGCAAAAAGCAACACAACCCGGTCCGCCCTGTTTGGAAAATCGACTCATGAATAACATTCTCGCAACGGTGCGGCTGCAGTTTCACCGCCACTTTACTCTGGCAGATGCCGAGCAGTGGGTGGACTACTACGCCGACCTGGGCATTAGTCATGTGTATGCGTCACCGCTTCAAGCCTCCCGGGCCGGTTCAACCCATGGCTACGACGGTATAGACCCCACGCGTATTGATCCTGAGCTAGGTGGCGAGGCGGCACTCGAACGCCTGGTCTCACGGCTTCGCTCACGGGGCATGGGGCTTATCCTTGACATCGTGCCTAACCATTTGGCGGTGGGCGGCTCACAAAACCGCTGGTGGCAGGACGTGCTGGCGTGGGGCAGCGACAGCCCCTACGCCAACTTCTTCGATATTGATTGGCACGCGGATATCAATAACGCCGATCCATCGCTAGCCGGTAAGGTGCTCGTGCCGTTTTTGGGCGATGCCTACAGTGAGATACTCCAATCGGGCGAGTTGACGTTCGGCTATGACGTCGATAACGCAGGCTTTCATATCAATTATCATGAGCACCGTTTTCCCATCGACCCACGCCATTATGGGGATATTCTGCGCTTTTCCGAACACAACGCGCTATACGAACAGGCGGCGTTTTTCGATGCCCTGGAGAAGCGTAACGATGCCTATACCGCGGCTGATGATGCGCGCTTTCAGCTTGGTAAAGTGATGGAGTCTCCGGCTGCCCAACAGGCACTTGATGACATCATAGCGCTTTATGACGGTGCCAACCCCAACGGTGCTATTCGGCTACACAGTTTACTTGAACGCCAGCACTACCGGCTGGCCTGGTGGCGTACCGCCTCGGATGAGATCAACTGGCGGCGCTTCTTTGATGTCACCGAACTGGGCGGCGTGCGCGTCGAAGTACCGGAAGTGTTCGAAGCGGTTCACGCGCTGCCGTTACGTTTAGTCGAAGCGGGCTGGGTCGATGGCTTACGGGTCGATCATGTCGATGGGCTTGCCGACCCGCGCGGCTACTGCCTGCAGCTGCGCCAGCGCCTTAATAGTCTGCAGAAAAAGCGCCCGGCCGATGTGCCTCAAAACGTCGCTCTCTATGTGGAAAAGATCCTCGGCGATGGTGAAACGCTGCATACCGACTGGGCCGTAGACGGCACCAGCGGTTATGAATTTATGAACGAGGTGGCGGCGATTCAACACGATCCAGGCGGCGCCGCACCGCTGCGCACGCTGTGGCAGGAAGTCAGTGGTCGTAGCCCCGATTTTTCCAGCGAAGTGCGTCTGGCCAGGCGGGAAGTGCTCACGACCTTACTCGCCAGCGAGTTTAATGCCTGCGCCAATGCCCTGCACGCGGTTGCCCGTGCACGGCTAGCCAGCCGTGATATCACCCTGGCGGCTATCAAACGAGCGCTGGAAGCGTTAATTATCCACTTCCCTATTTATCGCAGCTATGCCGACGATGCCGGGCGCCCCGCTGCCGAGGAGGCTTTCTTCACTCAGGCGATGCAAGGCGCTCGCCAATCTTTAAGCCCCCCAGATGGTGCAGTGCTCGACGCGTTAGAGCGCTGGCTGGGGGGCGAAGCACCCCTCGATATTAACCAAGATGAAGAGCGCCGCCTGCGCCAGCGCGCCATCACACGCTTCCAGCAGCTCACCTCGCCGGTGGCTGCCAAAGCGGTAGAGGACACCGCGGGGTATCGCAGTGCCGTATTAATCTCGCGTAACGATGTGGGCTTTGATGGCGAGCATTTCAGTCACTCACCCGAGCGTTTTCATGCAGCGAACGGCGAGCGCGTTCGCCATTTCCCCCGCTCAATGGTGACCACGGCCACCCACGACCACAAGCGTGGCGAAGATGTTCGCGCGCGATTAGCGGTACTCAGTGAACAGGCCAACTATTTCACTGCACAGGTTGCGCATTGGATGCACTTAGCAGCGCCGCTACGCCGATCGCTTTCTGATGGGCTCGCGCCGTCCCCGGGCGATGAACTCATTCTCTATCAGCTCCTGCTCGGAGCGTGGTCACCAACGCTTGACCCGCAGGATCAAGAGGCAATGCAGGCGTTTACCCAGCGGATTGCCCAATGGCAGCAAAAAGCTCACCGCGAAGCCAAGTTACGCACCCATTGGCTGTGGCCAAATGATCGCTATGAATCAGCCGCTCAGGCGTTCCTTGAAGAGGTACTGACAACACCCGCGCTGCGCGACGCCATTGCAGCAACAGCCCGCACCATCGATCTTCCCGGCGCCATTAATGGGCTGGTTCAAACGGCGCTGCGCCTGACCGTCCCAGGCGTGCCTGACCTCTACCAGGGGAGTGAGTTTTGGGATTACAGCCTAGTCGATCCCGACAATCGTCGCCCCGTCGACCATGGCGAGCGTCAGATAGCCCTTGCTGCAGCGATGCCGCCGAAAGAGGCTCTGCTGACTTGGCGAGATGGGCGGGTAAAGCAAGCGCTGATCGCGCGGTTACTGACCTTACGGCAACGCTTCCCCCTGCTATTCACTCACGGTGAATATCACCCGCTTTATGCAACCGGCGAGCATGCTGACCACCTGGTGGCGTTTACCCGGCACCACGCGGGGCAATGCTTGCTGGTGGTAGTACCCAGGTTAACGACAGCACTACTAGGCGAGACCGAGCAACCCCATATTCCGCCGCATCGCTGGGGGGCTACTTACCTTCAACTGGCGGCGGGCGAATGGCAGTCCGCGTTGACCGACGCCTCGCTGAAGGTCGATAGCCAGGGAGTTCCCGCAGCTCAGCTGCTGGAGAGCTTTCCCATCGCTGTCTTGCTGCGCGATGAGGCCACGGCGGGCAGCGCTTAAGTGACCGCAGCGCTAAGCAGCATTACAGCAATGTTGCTAAACACGCATTTAATAAACACGTAGTTGAGAAATACGTTGTTGAAAAATACGTTGTTGAAAAATACGTAGTTGAGAAAGACAGCAGAGACATAAGGAGAGCTGAGATGACTGACGAAGAACGCGTGCGGCAGCTGGCCTACAGCATCTGGGAAGCGGAAGGTCGCCCCGAGGGTCAGCAGCAGCAGCACTGGGATAGGGCCTTAAAGATCGCTGCCGCTGAGCAAGCAGCGGGTAACGATGCCGACCTGGAAGAGGTAGGCGAGCCTCTCGACGAGACCCCCATCCTGGAAGATGACTTGCCACTGGAGGATGACGAGGTAGGCATCCAGGAGAACCGCTTACCCCTGGAAGATCCTGACGATGATGCCTCCTTCGATGAAGCACCCTTTCGAGACGACACGTTAGTGGGGCAAGACCTACCTGTACACGACCGTGGTCATCCGCCTCAAGCGCCTACCGAACCCGAAAGTTCTGCAGCACCAATGGAACCCCTCCCCGAGGAGTCCGCTACGGTGACACGTACGCGCCGCCCTCGGCGTAGCAAGGACGCAGTGGCCGCGAGTGACGAAACGGGCAAAGGTAACAAAGCCAGCAAGGCCCGGACGGCGACCAAGACCGGCGACACAAAGACAGCCAAAACAACCACGCCCAGGGCGAAGAGAACCAAAACGCCTAAGACGAACGGCTCCAGTAGTTAAAACCCTCGCTAATACACGAGTGCCCGACTGGCTCAAGGATGAATGCAATGAATACAAGTCACGCCTCACGGGACAGCGATAAGTCCGTTGCCACCAGTGAAGCCCCCAGTGTTATACGGCACGCGCGTGTTCACGAGGGATCGTCTTTCCCTTTAGGTGCCACCTGGGATGGCCTGGGCGTCAATTTTGCGCTGTTCTCGGCCCATGCCACACGGGTCGAGCTCTGCCTGTTTGATGAGACCGGCGAACAGGAATTGGAGCGCATAGAACTACCCGAATATACCGATGAAGTCTGGCATGGCTACCTACCCGACGCCCGCCCCGGCCAGCTTTATGGCTACCGTGTGTACGGGCCTTACGCCCCAGAGGAAGGCCACCGTTTTAATCCTAATAAACTGCTACTTGATCCTTACGCCAAACAGATTGTCGGTGAACTGACGTGGGACGAAGCGCTGTTTGGTTACACCATAGGGCACCCCGACGCTGATTTGAGTTTTGATGAGCGTGACAGCGCCCCCTTCATGCCGCGCTGCCGGGTGATCGACCCCGCCTTCACCTGGGGGCGCTCGCGAGGCGTGCAGCTGCCCTGGGATCAAACCATCGCGTATGAGACCCATGTCCGCGGCTACACCATGCGCCATCCGTCGGTGCCTGAAGCACTGCGTGGCACCTTTGCCGGATTGATGGTCAATGATGTGGTTGACTACATCCGCTCCCTGGGCGTGTCCTCGGTGGAGCTACTGCCTATCCATGCCTTCGTGGATGATCAACGCCTGTTAGAGCAGGGACTGCGCAATTACTGGGGCTACAACACGCTAGGCTTCTTCGCTCCCCATTCGCGCTATATTTCGGGCGAAAGCATCAATGAATTCAAAGAGATGGTGGCGCGGTACCACGCCGCCGATCTAGAGGTCATTCTCGATGTGGTCTATAACCACACCGCCGAAGGTAACCAACTGGGCCCCACTCTTTCGCTCAAGGGCATCGACAACGCCTCCTACTACCGGCTAATGCCTGAAGAGCCGCGCTACTACATCGACGATACCGGCACGGGCAATACGCTGAATCTTAGCCATCAGCGTGTGCTGCAAATGGTCACCGACTCGCTGCGCTACTGGGCCACCGAGATGCGTGTCGACGGCTTCCGCTTCGATCTGGCGACGATACTTGGCCGTGAACCCCACGGCTTCGACGAGGGGGGTGGCTTTCTCGACTCCTGCCGCCAGGATCCCATCCTCAGCCAGGTCAAACTGATTGCCGAACCCTGGGACTGCGGCCCCGGCGGCTATCAGGTGGGCGGTTTCCCGCCGGGCTGGGCGGAGTGGAATGACCGCTACCGGGACACGGTGCGCGCTTTCTGGCGCGGCGATGAAGCGCAGTTACCAGAGCTTGCGACCCGGCTGATGGCGTCGGCGGATTTCTTTAAACGTCGGGGTCGTCGCCCGTTTGCCTCGGTCAACTTCGTGACCGCCCATGACGGCTATACCCTGTATGACCTGGTGGCCTACAACGATAAGCATAACGAGGCGAACGGCGAAGACAACATGGATGGCCATGGTCACAATTTATCGTGGAACCATGGCGTCGAAGGCCCCACTGACGACGACGCTATTCAGGCGCTGCGGCTGCGCCAGATCCGTAACTTTATCGCCACCACGCTGTTCTCCCAAGGCACGCCCATGCTGCTGGCGGGGGATGAACTACTGCGCACCCAGCAGGGCAACAATAACGCCTACTGTCAGGATAACGAGATCAGTTGGCTGGACTGGAACCTGGACGGTGACGCCCACGCCATGATCGAGTACTTGCGGCGAGTGATCGCGCTCAGGATGCGCTACCCCATTCTGCGGCGTGGACGCTTCCTCTCTGGCGAGTACAACGAGGAAATGGGACTCAAGGAAGTGACCTGGCTGGCCCCGGATGGCGCTGAAATGGACGTTGAGCGCTGGGAGGATGACGAAGCGCGCACCCTTGGCCTACTGCTGGATGGCCGCGCCCAACCCACGGGCATTCGCCGTGCGGGCGCCGACGACACCCTGCTACTGATTTTCAATGCGCACCACGAGAGCGTCGACTTTCGTCTGCCAGCGGCGCCCAGCGGCAGCGGCTGGCTATGCCGTCTCGACACAAGCCATGCCCTTGAGGACACCCCTCTCCAGCGCGCCTTCGGCGAGGAGCATGTGATGGAAGGCCGCTCACTGGCCCTGTTAGAGCTAGTGCACCACGTTGAAGGCGCCGTTACCTAGAACATCAGGCGGCGCGGATACCGCCGCTGTTGTATCCGCGCCGCAAGGAGAAGCATGCGATGAGTTCACCTGTCTTTCCAGCCGCCGGGGCACTTTCGGCGCAAGAGCAGCACCCAAGCCATGAGCTGGCGGCCACCCAGGCCCCGCGTATTGCTATTGAAGCCGTCACCCCCTCCCTGGACCAAGGCCGCTTTGCGGCCAAAGCGGTCGTCAACGAAACGGTGGTAGTAAACGCGACCATCTTCGCCGATGGCCATGATGTACTGGCCGCCGCCATCTGCTGGTACGACGATCAGGGCCAGCAACAGCGGGCGACCATGCGCCCGATCGAACCCAAGGGGCTCGATGGGTGGGAAGGCCGTTTCACTCCTCAGCGGGTGGGCCGCCATGGTTTTATCATTGAAGCCTGGTGGGATGTCTACGCCACCTACCATTACGAACTGACCAAGAAGCATCAGGCAGGCGTACCGATTGCGCTCGAGCTTGAGGAGGGCAGACGGCTGGTGGAGCAGGCCGCAGAGCACAGCGAAGGCGTGCTCGCTGAGTCCCTGGCTGCCCTGCTTGAGCAATTCCGCTTGGCAGAGCATGACGCCGACCGCGTTGCGCTACTGCTAGACGATGAGACAACCCGGTTAATGCAAGCAGCGGACACTCGCCCGCACCTGACCCGAAGTGATGCTCTCTATCCCGTTGATGTAGAAAGGCTTGAAGCACGCTTCGCCAGCTGGTACGAACTCTTCCCACGCTCAGAAACCGACGACCCCCAGCGACACGGCACGTTTAAGGATGTGCATCGGCGGCTACCGTTAATTCGCGATATGGGCTTTGATGTGCTCTATTTCCCGCCGATTCACCCCGTAGGCCGGGCGCACCGCAAAGGGCCTAACAATACCTTAACCGCTGGGCCAAACGACCCCGGCAGCCCATACGCTATCGGCAGCGAAGAGGGGGGGCATGAGGCTATCCACCCTCAGCTCGGCAGCCGCGAAGATTTTCGCGATCTGGTACGCGTCGCCGCTGACCATGGCCTAGAGATAGCGCTCGATTTTGCCATTCAATGCTCCCCGGATCACCCCTGGCTCAAGGAGCACCCGGGCTGGTTCTCCTGGCGGCCCGACGGTTCCATCCGCTACGCCGAGAACCCGCCCAAAAAATATCAGGATATCGTCAACGTCGACTTCTACGCCGACGAGGCTATCCCTTCGCTCTGGCTTGAACTACGCAATGTGGTTCAGGGCTGGGTAGATGAAGGCGTAAAGATATTTCGTGTTGATAACCCGCACACCAAACCGCTGCCCTTTTGGGAGTGGCTGATTGCCGATATTCGCCAACGTGATCCCGATGTCATTTTCCTGGCCGAAGCCTTTACCCGCCCCGCCATGATGCTTCGGCTAGGCAAGCTGGGGTTTACCCAGAGCTACACCTACTTCACCTGGCGCCACTCCAAGGCCGAGCTTACCGAGTACTTCACGCAACTCAACGAGTCACCATGGCGCGAGGGGTACCGACCTAACTTCTTCGTCAATACCCCCGATATCAACCCCTACTTTCTGCAATCGTCGGGGCGGGCCGGATTTCTGATTCGCGCGGCACTGGCCACCATGGGGTCGGGGCTATGGGGCATGTACTCGGGGTTTGAGTTATGCGAAGGCGCACCGGTGCCCGGCAAGGAGGAGTATCTCGATTCGGAGAAGTACCAGATTCGACAACGTGATTACAGCGCTCCCGGCAATATTATTCACGAGATCAGCCAACTCAACCGTATCCGCCGCGAAAACCCAGCGCTGCATACCCACCTGGGGGTCACCTTTAGTCCGGTACATAACGACCGCTTGCTACTGTTCGTAAAGCGCACCCCCACAGGCGATAACACGCTATTGATCGCCGTTAACCTTGACCCTTTTGAGACCCAGGAGGGGGCATGCGAGCTGCCTATGGAGGTGTTCGACCTTGCCGATGACGCGTCACTGCATGTGGAGGACTTAATGAGTGGCAGGCGCTGGACATGGCGCGGCAAATGGCAGTCGGTGCGGCTAGACCCCGCCGTTATGCCGTTCGCTATTTGGCGTATCCGCCCGGTTCACTAGTCGCGATATTGGCTGGAACGTTGAGTCATTCATATCGATTGTTACATATACATGAAAGCAGAGAGGGTAAGCCAATGATGGATGCCAGCAGCGAAACACACGCCGTCGAGGCGATGGATTTCCTCGATGACCCACTCTGGTATAAGGATGCCGTGATTTACCAGGTACACGTGAAGTCTTTCTTCGATGCCAACGACGACGGCATTGGTGATTTCGAAGGGCTGATTCAGAAACTCGACTATATCGTCAGTCTTGGCGTGAACACGCTCTGGATATTGCCGTTCTATCCCTCGCCACGACGCGACGATGGCTACGATATCGCCGAATATACTGGCGTCAGTCCGGACTATGGTACACTCGACGATGCCAAACGCTTTATTCAGGAAGCGCATCAACGCGGGCTGCGCGTGATTACCGAGCTGGTCATCAACCACACATCCGATCAGCACGAGTGGTTCCAACGGGCCAGGAAGGCGCCAGCAGGATCGCCTGAACGTGATTTCTACGTCTGGTCGGACACCGACCAGGCCTACGAAGGCACGCGCATCATCTTTCTGGATACCGAATCGTCCAACTGGACCTGGGATCCGGTGGCCGGCGCCTACTTCTGGCACCGCTTCTACTCCCACCAGCCGGATCTCAACTTTGATAACCCAGTAGTACTCGATGAGATCCTCAAGGTCATGGAGTACTGGCTCGATATGGGCGTCGACGGCCTGCGGCTAGACGCCATTCCTTATCTGGTCGAGCGCGAAGGCACTAATAACGAGAACCTGCCCGAAACCCATGTCGTCCTCAAAAAAATACGCGCCGTAATCGACGAGCGCTATCCCGACCGTATGCTGCTCGCCGAAGCCAACCAGTGGCCCGAGGATACCCGCCCCTACTTCGGCGATGGCGACGAGTGCCACATGGCGTTCCACTTCCCCTTAATGCCGCGTATGTACATGGCCCTGGCCCAGGAGGATCGCTTCCCGATCACCGACATTCTCCGCCAGACTCCGGAAATACCGGCCACCTGCCAGTGGGCGATCTTTTTGCGCAACCACGACGAGCTGACCCTGGAGATGGTCACCGACAAGGAGCGCGACTACCTCTGGAACCACTACGCGGCCGATCGCCGGGCGCGCATTAACCTAGGCATACGTCGGCGGCTCGCACCGCTGCTGGAGCGCGACCGGCGGCGTATCGAGTTGCTCAACAGCCTGTTGCTCTCCATGCCGGGCACGCCGGTGCTCTATTACGGAGATGAGATTGGCATGGGCGACAATATCTATCTCGGCGACCGTGACGGCGTGCGTACCCCGATGCAGTGGTCGGTGGATCGCAACGGTGGTTTCTCCCGGGCCGACCCGGCCAAGCTGGTGCTACCGCCGATCATGGATCCGCTTTACGGCTACCAGACGGTGAATGTCGAAGCGCAAATTCACGACTCTCATTCGCTGCTCAGCACTATGCGGCGGCTGCTGGTGGTGCGCAGTCAGCACCGCGCTTTTAGCCGCGGCACCATGCGACCGCTCTACCCCTCCAACCGGCATATTCTCGCCTATTTACGCGAAATGACCCTCGATAATGGCGAGACAGAAACGCTGCTCTGCGTGGCCAACGTGGCTAGCACCGCCCAGGCCGTGGAGCTCGATCTCTCCGCTTTTGCCGGTCAGGTTCCCGTGGAGATGGTCGGCGGTAGCGCCTTCCCACCGGTGGGTAAACTGTCGTATTTGCTGACCCTTCCCCCGTATGGTTTTTTCTGGTTTCTGCTGGCTCCTGCTACCGCCATGCCGGAGTGGCATGTGCCCGTTCCGGAAGCCATGCCGGATTTCGTCACCTTGATCATCAAACAACACCTTGCGGAGATTTTTGAGGAGACCCCAAGGCGATTACTTGAGCGCGAAACGCTGCCCAGCTACCTGCCCAAGCGGCGCTGGTTCGCCGCCAAGCAGGCGCGTATTGAAGAGATTCATCTGCACCCCACCGCCAGCCTTGAGCACAGCGGACGCTCGCTAATATTCAGCGAGTTGGAGGTCAAACACGCCCAGGGGAGCGAGCGCTACCAGTTGCCCCTGGCTTTCCTCGGCGAAGAGGAGCAGAGCAGTCCCCTGCCGCAGCAACTCGCCATGGCGCGGGTTCGTCGCTTCCATGAAGTCGGGCTGCTCACAGATGCGGTCACCCTGGATGCCTTTACGCTGGCGGTGCTTGACGCCATGCGGCTAGGCAGTGTGTTGCCTTTTGAAAAAGGGGAAATCCACTTTTTACCCACCGCTGCTTTCGCCGAACTGACGCTTCCAGAGCACCCCGAGGTCGTTCAGCAGAGTGCCGAGCAGTCCAATAGCTCGGTGATTATCAACCATCAGTTAGTGCTCAAGGTGTTTCGACGCCTGGAGGCCGGCATTCATCCCGAAGCGGAAATTGGTAGCTACCTGACCGAGCGTGGCTTTACGCATACCGTACCTCTGTACGGTGTCGTCACTCGGCTTGATGACCAGGACAGCACGCAGACACTCATGATTCTGCAAGGTTATATCGATAACCAGGGCGATGCCTGGACATGGACTCGCGCTAAGCTGGAGCGAGCCATTCGAGAAGCCGTCACCGATGAGGAGAGAGGCAGTGAGCACCAGGAGCAAGCCCGCTACGGTGCCATCGAGGAGTTGCAGGAGTTTGCGACTACCTTGGGGCGCCGGCTAGGTGAGCTGCACATGGTATTGGCGACGCCCAGCGACAACCCAGCGTTTGCGCCAGCTGTCGCGGATGCCTCCCAGGTAGCCCACTGGGCTCAGCGTGTGGCCCAGCGTGTTGAGGAAGCACTGGACGTACTTGCGCAGCATAAGAGCTCCGCTACGGAAGCCGAGCAGCGGCTTGCCGATGTCATCCTCAATCGTCGCGCTGCGCTGCTGGAGGCGATTAACATGATGGCAAAAATGGCCGAAGGCAGCCTGATCACCCGTATCCATGGCGATCTGCACCTGGGTCAGGTGCTGGTGGCTCATGATGACGCCTACATCATCGACTTTGAAGGCGAACCGGCCAGGCCCCTTGAGGAGCGTCGGGCGAAGGATAGCCCGCTGCGCGATGTGGCTGGAATGTTGCGCTCCTTCGACTACGCCTACGCGAAGATTGAAGAAGCTCACCCCAGCGAGAATGAGGGCGCCGATGCCAACACCGATACCAGCCACGCGGTGGTAGAGCAGTACCTGCTCAAAGGGCGTCAAGCATTTCTCAATGCTTACTGGCAAGCCACCATGGCGATGCCCCACGAGTGGCAACAAGCCAGCGGTGCCGCCGCGGCGGTGGATCTGTTCGTACTCGAAAAGACCGCGTACGAGATCACTTATGAAGCCGCCAACCGCCCCGACTGGTTGGGGGTGCCGCTGCAAGGCCTTGCTGCCCTCATCGAACAACTCAGCCCAGGAGAGCCACATGAATGATGTTATTCACACCCGACCCATTCTGGATCGCAGCTTGTGGTTGACTGAGGAAGACGCCAGCGCCCTGGCGCAAGGTACCCACCGGGATCCCTTCGCCCTCCTCGGCATTCACAGCGATGCAAAAGGCCAGTTCATACGCGCCTTCCTGCCCGGCGCCGTGGGGGTTGACCTCCTCGACCGCGAAAGCGGCAGTGTCCGCTGCTGCCTGACGAGCATGCAGATTCCTGGCTTGTTTGCGGCTCGGCTGCCCCATGCTGCCCCCTATTTACTGCGCATTCGCTGGCCCCAAGGGGAGCAAATAACCGAGGATCCCTATAGCTTCGGCCTGCTGCTGGGGGAAATGGATCTCTACCTGCTGGGCGAAGGCAATCACCGCAATCTGGGCCAGTGCCTGGGTGCCCAGCCGATGACGGTGGATGGGGTTAACGGCGTGCGCTTTGCGGTCTGGGCGCCCAATGCGCAGCGCGTCTCCGTGGTGGGCAATTTCAACAGTTGGGACGGCAGGCGGCACATCATGCGCCTGCGTATTGCCGCGGGCGTATGGGAGCTATTCGTCCCCCGCCTTGGGCCCGGAGAAGCGTATAAGTATGAGATTATCGAAGCCAACGGGGGCATTGGACTGCGCGCGGACCCTGTTGCGCTAGCCACTGAGCCTCCCCCGTCGACTGCTTCGGTGGTGGCCGACACCACGCCGTTTACCTGGCATGACGACGAGTGGATTGCCCAACGCCAGGAGGCGCATGAGCCCTCCCGACCGATCAGCGTCTACGAGGTGCACGCCGCCTCCTGGCGCAAGCATGGTGGCGACCATGGAGAGCTTTATAGCTGGCGTGATCTGGCCGAGCATTTAATTCCCTATGTGATGGAAATGGGCTTCACCCACGTAGAGCTATTGCCGATTATGGAGCACCCGTTCGGTGGCTCCTGGGGTTACCAGCCGCTGAGCCAGTTTGCCCCTAGCGCCCGCTTTGGCAAACCCGCTGACTTTGCTTACTTCGTTGATCAGTGCCATCAAGCGGGGCTAGGAGTGATTCTGGACTGGGTGCCAGCCCACTTCCCCACCGACCCCCACGGTTTGGCGCGCTTTGATGGCACGGCCCTGTATGAGTACGAGCACCCCTTCGAAGGGTTCCACCAGGATTGGGATACCTATATCTATAACCTGGGAAGACGCGAAGTGCATGGCTTCATGCTGGCGTCGGCACTGCACTGGCTGAAGCATTTCCATGTCGATGCGCTGCGCGTCGATGCGGTGGCCTCAATGCTCTACCGCAACTACTCCCGCAACGAAGGCGAGTGGATTCCCAACCGCTATGGCGGTCACGAAAACCTGGAAACGATAGACTTCCTGCGTCATCTCAATGATGTCATTCATGAAGAAGCGCCGGGCACCATTGTAATCGCAGAGGAGTCCACCGCCTGGCCCGGTGTCACCCAGTCAACCGATGAGGGCGGGTTGGGCTTCGCCTACAAATGGAACATGGGTTGGATGCATGACACCCTGGAGTACATCGCCAAGGATCCGGTATACCGCACCTACTCCCATCACGACATGACCTTCCCCATGGTCTACGCCTTCGCCGAGCGCTATGTGCTGCCTATTTCTCACGACGAAGTGGTACACGGCAAGGGCTCTCTGATCGGTAAGATGCCCGGCGACGAGTGGCAGCAGTTCGCCAACCTACGCGCTTATCTCTCCATTATGTGGTCGCAACCGGGTAAAAAACTGCTGTTCATGGGCTGCGAGTTCGGCCAGTGGCGAGAGTGGAGCCACGACAGAGAGCTGGATTGGTCGCTGCTCGCCGAAGCCCGCCATGCCGGCATTCATCGTTTACTGGGTGATTTAAACCGCTGCTATAGGGAGTTGCCAGCGCTACATGCGTGCGACAGCGAGCCGCAAGGCTTTACCTGGGTGGTGGGCAACGACAACACCAATAGTGTGTTTGCCTGGCTGCGCTGGAGTGCCACGGGTGAGCCGCTGCTGGTCGTCGCCAATATGACGCCGGTGCCGCGCCTCGGTTACCGCTTAGGCGTGCCCCAGGCAGGTGAGTGGGAAGAGCGCCTTAACAGCGATGCGGAGTGCTATGGGGGTTCCAACATGGGCAATCTGGGTCGGCTAACCGCCGAAGACTCCCCCATGCATGGCCAGAGCGCCAGCCTTGAACTGACGCTGCCTCCGCTAGCGGTAGTGCTGCTACGCCCGGTCGACATGCCGACCACTGACCAACCGAACACAGACACAGCATCATTAGCAAGCAAGTAGCGGTACAAGGGCGGGGATAAGCCAACGCCAAGGCCAGAACATGGACGCTTAGGTCTTGGCGGCTGTGGTAATCTCCGCCCTCTTAGCTTGGAGGCCATACACAACCGGCGAGTTGTTAGATGCACGAGTTTAATATTGGCTTATTAGTCGTTGCCCTCAGCGCTTTACTGTTGGGGCTTTTATCCACGCCACTGAAACGCGTCGGCTTACCCGACTCCTGCACCCTGCTACTGGTCGGGGTAGTGCTGGGGCCAACCGGGCTGGCGCTGCTTGATCCCACGCAGTGGGGCAATGAGATGGTCATTTTGGAACAGGTGGCCCGCCTGGCCCTTGCCATTGGTTTGATGGGTATCGCCCTGCGGCTCCCCAAGCGATATGTTTTTGACCATTGGCGGTCACTCTGTGTGTTATTGCTGGTGAGCATGCCGCTAATGTGGCTATGCAGCAGCCTGCTAACCAGTTGGACGCTGGGTCTCCCGTTAGGGGCGGCACTCCTTATCGGTGCGGTGGTTACCCCTACTGATCCGGTGGTTGCCTCAACGCTGGTAACCGGCCCCGTTGCAAAAGAGAACCTGCCCGCTTATCTGCGCCACATCATTTCGAGTGAATCGGGCGCCAATGATGGCCTTACCTTTATCTTTGTCATGCTGGCTGTGTTTTTACTAACACTACCCGTTGATCAATCCATCACCCTCCATATGCTGGGGGTGCTAGGCGGCGATATTTTAGCCGCCCTGGTTTTGGGAGCGGTGCTCGGTTATGCGGTAGGCTTTGCCATGCGCAAAGCTGAAGAAAAACACACCATCGACCAACCATCAATGTTGATGGTCACCACTGCGCTTGCGCTCACTACTCTCACCGCAGTAAAGCTGGTCGGAAGCAATGGCATTCTCGCGGTCTTTGTCGCGGGATTGGCATTTGATCTGCAGGTCAACGCCCCGGAGAAACAGGAAGAAGAGAGAGTGGTGGAAGGCGTGGATCGGTTTTTTACTTCGCCTATTTTCCTCCTGCTTGGTTTAATGATCCCCTGGCAAGCGTGGCTCTCCTTGGGATGGCCAGCCTTGGCACTGACACCGGGTATACTGTTACTGCGTCGCTTACCCTTTCTGTTGTTAATAGGCGGCCATATCAGAGACCTTCCCACCAAGATGGACGGCAGTTTCACTGGCTGGTTTGGCCCGGTCGGGGTGGCCGCGCTTTACTATGCCGCGCTGGCCCATCATAAAACCGATGTCGCTGAGCTCTGGCCAGTGGTGAGCTTGCTGGTGGTGTCATCCATCCTGGTGCACGGTTTGACCTCCATGCCGTTTTCACACCTCTACCGGCGGGTGACGGAGGCAACGACACCGCCCTAAGCGTGCTTTCTTACGCTGTTGGGTTAGCGCTCACCAAGGCTCCTTGGGTAGGATACGCGGTATCGTTTTTATCTGATGTCTGCCCACCCTTCAGGATGCCCGCCCGCCATGCTCAATGGAATCTGGTTAAGCTTTTTTATCGCTGCCTTCGCGGCATCACTCTGGCAGTGGTTGGTGGGTGGCGATAGCGAGGTCTTTGCCCGTCTGGTGCAGTCACTGTTTGATATGGCGAAGGTTAGCGTCGATATCATTCTGGTGCTGCTGGGCACCATGACGCTGTGGCTGGGCTTTCTTTCGATTGCTGAAAAAGCGGGGCT
>AXCI01002372.1_pt1 | contig 24029 bp, 15 predicted proteins | sample 182571 | NCBI WGS metagenome assembly AXCI01 (sample SAMN02359225, study PRJNA218796) | groundwater metagenome | isolation source: Mt. Simon Sandstone pore water sample D5872 at 1.8km depth, Illinois-Basin... | place: USA: Decatur, Illinois | collected 2009-05 | reverse complement strand
CGTCACTGAATTTATCGAGATAAAGTATTCCCGTGCCGAAGATTTAGCCCTGCTGCTGCGCGGTGGCGATGCAGATGGCTTTGGTCTGCTGACCGACCGCGGCCGGGTGAGTGTGGATAACCGAACAAATACCCTGCTGGTGCAGGATACCGCCGATCAGGTGCGCGATATCGTACGCACCATTGACCGCCTGGATGTCGCTGTCCGTCAGGTACAAATAGAAGCGCGGATTGTTATCGCCCGTGACACCGCTTCCCGCGAGCTGGGCATTAACTGGGGTATGTCGAGCACACGAGGCTTTCAAGAAGGCGATGACGGTAACTTCAGCCGCCGCGATATCAATCCCGATGGCATCAACCGTGCGCAAGGCGGTTTAGCGGTAGATTTAGGCTCCGCCACTGGGCCGGGAACTGGCTTTAGCTTCGGTTATTTATCTGGTGATATCTTATTGGATCTGGAGCTGCGCGCCCTGGAAAGCGAGGGGAAGAGCCAGACCATTTCTCAGCCGCGTATTATTACTGCCAATCAGCGTACTGCCCGCATCAGCCAGGGTGAGGAGCGCGCCTTTCAGAGCGTGGATGGTAACGACAACCCGGATACTGAATTCAAAGAGGCCGAGCTCTCGTTGGAAGTCACCCCACAGATCACTCCTGATAACCGCATTATCATGGATCTGGTGATCAAAAATGACAGCTTCCGCGAGTCTGAGTTTGGCGGCGAGCCACCCATTGATACCAACCAGATTGAGACTCAAGTGCTGGTAGATAACGGTCAAACGGTAGTGTTAGGCGGTATTTTGACCACTGAAGAGCTGCGTCAAATCGCTAAAACCCCGCTTCTGGGTGATATTCCTTTTCTAGGTAGACTGTTTCGCTATACCGAAGAGAGCAATGAAAAGGTAGAGTTGTTAGTCTTTATTACTCCACGACTCCTAGACGATGGCTTAACGGTTCGCTGATGCAGGATTTACCCAATTTATTTCTCATAGGCCCAATGGGGGCCGGCAAAAGCACCATAGGTCGCCTATTGGCGGCGGAGCTTTCGCGTCAATTTTATGACAGTGACCACGCCATTCAAGACCGCTGTGGGGCAGATATTCCGTGGATTTTTGATGTAGAAGGGGAGCAGGGCTTTCGGCTGCGCGAAATTCATATGATTGATGAGTTAACCCGGCTCTCCTCCGTGGTGGTCGCCACCGGCGGCGGTGCGGTGCTGCGCGAAGAGAATCGCCGCGCGCTGCGCGAGCGTGGCACGGTGGTGTATCTGTTGACCACGGTGGACCAGCAGCTTAGACGCACCGCGAAAGATCGCAATCGTCCTCTCTTACAGTGTGGCAATCGCGAGCAGGTGCTCAACGATATGTTTGCCCAGCGCGATCCGCTCTACCGAGCCACCTCGGATATTGCCGTGCGTACTGACCGGCGCAGCCCACGGGCTGTGGTCAATGAAATCCTGCGCCGAGTGCACCGACTGGTGGATCCGCTTGAGCCCTCATCAACGCCTAATACGGCTGGAACGCTTAACCATAAGGTATCGCAATGACCTCGACCGCCAGCGCACAACGCACGCTTCAGGTGGCTTTAGACGAGCGCAGCTACCCGATCCAGATTGGCACCGGGCTGATTGGGCGAGTCGATACGCTGACACCTTACCTAGCGGGTCAGCAGGTAATGGTCATCACTAACGAGACGATTGCGCCGCTTTATCTTGAAAAGCTCTGCGCCAGCCTGCCGGATGAGTTAGATGTGCGCACTGTCGTGCTGCCCGACGGCGAGCAGTATAAAACCATTGAGCAGGTCAGCCGAATTTGGGATGCGCTGCTGGAAGCTGGCTTTAACCGCCGCTGCACCCTGGTCGCCTTAGGCGGCGGTGTGATTGGCGATATGGTTGGCTACGCCGCTGCTTCCTACCAGCGCGGCGTGGCATTTATCCAGGTGCCGACCACGCTGCTCTCCCAGGTGGATTCGTCGGTAGGCGGTAAGACCGGCGTTAATCATCCGCTGGGTAAGAACATGATCGGCGCTTTCTGGCAGCCCAAAGCGGTGCTGGTGGATATTGAGACCCTTAAGAGCCTGCCACGCCGAGAACTATCGGCCGGTATGGCCGAGGTCATTAAGTACGGCTTGATCCGTGACGAAGCGTTTTTAAGCTGGCTGGAAGCCAATATGGCCGCGCTACTCAACGTTGAGCCCGAAGTAGTGGCCGAAGCCATTGCCCGCAGCTGCCAAATCAAAGCCGACATTGTCGGCGAAGATGAAACCGAGCAGGGCGTTCGTGCGCTGCTCAACCTGGGCCACACCTTTGGCCACGCCATCGAGGCCCACCAAGGCTACGGCAACTGGTTGCACGGCGAAGCGGTTGGCGCGGGCATGGCCATGGCGGCCACGCTTTCAAATCGGCTGGGCTGGATTGACGACGCGGCGCTCACCCGAAGCTTGGCGGTAATCGAAAGCGCCGAGCTGCCGTTAGCGGCACCCGCCAATATGACCAGCGATGACTTTTTAGCCCGTATGCGGCTGGATAAGAAGAATATCGATACCCGTCTAAGGCTAGTGCTGCTTAACGACTTGGGTAATGCCTGTATAAGCGATGCAACGCCTACGGATGTTCTACGTGCGCTGTTGGATGAGTATCCGCGCAGCTGAACCGTAAAACACGCAGATTACGCCTTCATTAATATACAACCCCGCCCTCACTTGCAGCCATCAATTAGGCAGGCGATGTGGAGGGTGGGTTACCCATGCAGTGTTATTTTTTACCCCCAGTAGTAGAACGGTGTTTCTTTATAATCCGTATGCCTTATGCGCTATCGGCATGGACTTGTGGGCGCTATTTATACTAAAGTCTAGTGGAAAATAAAAAGCTCGAAAATCACGTTTCACTTCGTTACAAGTGATTGAAGTGTATGTGTTTTTTCCTTTAGCGAGTATGCAAATACAGGATTTGAAAAGAGTTTCTCTAACGTTGTGGGTGCCAAGAGATTGCGCAAAGTGGCTACCAATCGCTATGCTGACCGGCCATTTTCTTGCGGCAGCGAATGTGGGAAACACCCCATTCTGGGCAGGTTATAAGCACTATAAAAAAAGCGAAACCGTCCTTTATACCATAAGCACGCTGCTAAAAAATACGCTGACTAGTAGAGGCACGCCCATGAATAGAGGTCTTCACCAGCCTGGCGAGTTTCGCGATAACTGTGGTTTTGGCCTGATTGCCCATATGGAAGGCCAGGCTAGCCACGATTTGCTGAAAACTGCCATTGAATCTTTGACCTGCATGACCCACCGGGGCGGTATCGCTGCCGACGGAAAAACCGGTGATGGCTGCGGCTTGCTACTTAAAATGCCCACGCCGTTTATGCAAGCGCTGGCCAAAGAGGCGTTTGATGCCGAGCTTGGCGAACGCTTTGCCGTGGGCGTCGTGTTTCTACCCAATGATGATGCCCGTGAAGCAAATGCCCGCGACACCCTGACCCGCGAGCTTGAAGCGCGTGGCCTTAATGTACTTGGCTGGCGCGATGTGCCGACTGACCCCAGCGTTTGTGGCCCCATGGCGCTGGACTGCCTGCCGCGTATTCGTCAGTTATTTGTGCAGCCAGGCCAGGGTGAGCACTTCGATGTCGACCTCTTCATGGCTCGCCGCCGTGCCGAACAGGCGCTGCGTGACGAGGAGGACTTCTACGTTGCCTCGCTCTCGTCAGAAGTCATCTCCTATAAAGGCTTGATGATGCCGGAAGATCTGCCGGCGTTTTATAAAGATTTGAACGACCCGCGCCTGGAAACCGCCATTTGCGTGTTCCATCAGCGCTTCTCGACCAACACCGCGCCCCGCTGGCCGTTAGCACAGCCGTTCCGCCTGCTGGCCCACAATGGTGAAATTAACACCATCGAGGCTAACCGTGGCTGGGCAAACTCCCGTAAAGCCAACTTTGTTAACGAGCGCCTGCCGGACATCGCCGAGCTGGACGAGATCGTCAATACCACTGGCTCTGACTCTTCAAGCATGGATAACATGCTGGAAGTGCTGCTCACAGGTGGCATGGAGCTGCACCGTGCGGTACGCATGATGGTGCCACCCGCGTGGCAGAACGTCGAAACCATGGACGCCGAACTACGCGCTTTCTACGAATACAACTCCATGCACATGGAGCCATGGGATGGACCGGCAGGCGTGGTCATGACCGATGGTCGCCAAGCGGTGTGTATGCTTGACCGTAACGGCCTGCGCCCGGCGCGCTGGGTGATTACCAAAAATGGCTACATTACCCTGGCATCGGAAATCGGCACCTATGGCTACAAGCCGGAAGACGTGGTTGCCAAAGGCCGGGTTGGCCCCGGCCAAATGCTCGCCGTGGACACCCAGACTGGCGAAGTGCTGCACACCGAAGATATCGATCAGCGGCTGAAATCTGCCTACCCCTATAAGCGCTGGTTAAAGCAGGAAGCGAATTATCTGGAGTCAGCGCTGACAGAGCTTGCGCGTTTCCAGACTATGGATACCGATTCGCTCAACGTGCAGCAGAAGATGTTTCAGGTCAGCTTTGAAGAGCGCGATCAGGTGCTCCGACCGCTGGCGGAGAGTGGCCAGGAAGCCGTTGGCTCCATGGGCGACGATACGCCGATGGCGGTGCTGTCGAGCCGCCCGCGCCTGCTGACGGACTTTTTCCGCCAGAAATTTGCCCAGGTGACCAACCCACCCATCGACCCGCTGCGTGAAGCGATCGTCATGTCGCTGGAAACCTGCTGTGGCGCCGAGCTAAACGTCTTTAAAGCGACACCCGAACACGCCCACCGCTTGATTTTGACCACGCCGGTGCTGTCACCGCGTAAATTTACTGCCTTGGTCAGCCAGGATGACCCGGCGTTTGCCAGCTATACGCTGTCGTTAGGCTACGACCCAGAGCAGCAGAGCCTGCACCAAGCGCTTAAAGCGCTATGTGAAGAGGCCGAAGCTCAAGTGCGCGCCGGTAAAGTCATTCTGGTGCTGACCGATGCTGAGCTGGCGAAGGGGTTGATCCCCATTCAAGCCGCCTTGGCGGTGGGCGCCGTACACTCACACTTAGGCCGTTTAGCGCTGCGCCCCAATGCCAATATCGTGGTGGAAACCGGCTACGCTCGCGATGCTCACCAAATGGCAGTGCTGTTTGGCGTGGGTGCCACGGCGGTTTATCCGTGGCTTGCTTACCAGGTCATGGCGGATATGCACCGCACCGGCGAGTTGACCGGCAACCCGGCGGATGGCCGTGAGAACTACCGTAAAGGGCTACAGAAAGGCCTGTTCAAGATCCTGTCGAAAATGGGTATCTCTACACTGGCCTCATACCGTGGCTCGATGCTGTTCGAGGCGGTGGGCTTATCTGATGAGGTGATGGATCTGTGCTTCGTGGGCATGGCGTCGCGCATTCAGGGGGCTGGCTTTGCCGAGCTTCAGCTGCAGCAGGCGCTGTTGGCCAAAGATGCCTGGATTCCGAGGAAAGGGATCTCCCAGGGCGGCATGTTCAAGTACGTACATGGTCACGAGTACCACGCCTACAACCCAGATGTGGTGATGTCCCTGCAGGCGGCGGTTCAGGAAGGCAGCTACACCAAGTGGAAAAAGTTCGCTCAGCTTGTCAATGAGCGTCCGGTGGCCACCATCCGTGATCTGCTTAAGCTCAAGCCTGCTGAGACGCCGATTGCCCTGGAAGAAGTCGAACCGGTTGAAGACTTGTTGCCGCGCTTTGATAGCGCAGGTATGTCGCTGGGCGCGCTCTCGCCTGAGGCTCATGAAGCGCTGGCCCAGGCCATGAACGAGGCGGGCGGTCGTTCCAACTCCGGTGAAGGCGGCGAAGACCCGGCCCGCTACGGCACCATTCGTAGTTCTAAAATCAAGCAGATCGCCTCCGGTCGTTTTGGCGTGACTCCGGCATATCTGGTCAATGCCGAAGTACTGCAGATCAAGGTCGCCCAGGGCGCTAAACCCGGCGAAGGTGGTCAGTTGCCCGGCGGTAAAGTGAACCAGTTGATTGCCCGGTTGCGCTACGCAGTGCCCGGCGTGACGCTGATTTCACCGCCACCGCACCACGATATTTACTCTATCGAAGATTTGGCCCAGTTGATTTTCGACCTCAAGCAGGTCAATCCGGATGCCCAGGTATCGGTGAAGCTGGTGTCTGAGCCGGGTATCGGCACGATCGCTACCGGTGTGGCCAAGGCCTATGCTGATCTGATTACCGTATCAGGCTACGATGGTGGTACTGCCGCAAGCCCGCTGACCTCCATCAAGCACGCGGGTTCGCCTTGGGAACTGGGGCTTCCTGAAGTGCATCAGGCGCTACGTATCAACGGCCTGCGCGACAAGATTCGCCTGCAGACGGATGGTGGCCTGAAAACCGGCCTCGACGTTGTTAAAGCGGCGATACTCGGTGCAGAGAGCTTCGGCTTTGGCACCGCGCCGATGGTCGCGTTGGGCTGTAAGTACCTGCGCATCTGTCACCTCAATAACTGCGCGACCGGGGTGGCCACCCAGGATGATTTCCTGCGTGGCGAGCACTTCCGCGGCACCGTGGATATGGTCAAGAACTACTTCCGCTTTATCGCTGAAGAGGTACGCGAGCTGATGGCCATGCTGGGCGTGCGCAAGCTGACGGATCTTATCGGCCGTACTGATCTACTGGAAGTGTTAGAAGGCAATACCGCGTCACAGCGCAAGCTCGATCTAACGCCGCTGTTGGCCAATGATTTTGTGCCTAAAGATGCACCACAGTTCTGCAAGGTCAGCCGTAACGTGCCTCACGATCCGGGTGCCAAAAACCTGGAAGTACTGGCGGCGCTAAAAGATGCCATCGAAAACCAGTCGGGCGGTGAGTTTGATTTCACCATCACCAACTGCGACCGCAGCGTGGCCGCGTTAACGTCCGGCGCCATCGCCAAGCGTTATGGCGAAGAGGGGCTGGAAGCTGCGCCGGTCACTGCCCGCTTTACCGGGGTGGCGGGGCAGAGCTTCGGGGTGTGGAACGCCCGTGGCCTGAACCTCTACCTGGAAGGCGACGCCAACGACTATGTTGGTAAAGGCATGAACGGCGGCAGTATCGTGATCGTGCCGCCTAAAGTCAGCCAGTTTGAGAGCCATAAAACAGCCATCATCGGTAACACCTGCCTGTACGGTGCCACTGGCGGCACCCTGTTTGCGGCCGGTACGGCGGGTGAGCGCTTTGCCGTGCGTAACTCGGGCGCTTCCGCGGTGATTGAAGGCGCAGGCGACCACTGTTGCGAGTATATGACCGGCGGTTTGGTCTGCGTGCTGGGTGAAACCGGGGTGAACTTCGGTGCGGGCATGACCGGTGGGTTTGCCTATGTGTTGGATGAAGAGCGCACCTTCGTGGATAAGTATAATCACGAGCTGGTCGAAATTCACCGCGTTAACACGGAGGCCATGGAAGCGTACCGTCGTCACCTGCGTGAAATGATCGAAGCCTATGTGGCCGCGACGGGTTCCGCGCGTGGGGCGGCTATTTTGGAAGACTTCAGCGACTATGCGCGCCACTTCTGGCTGGTGAAGCCAAAAGCGGCAAGCCTGGGTAGTTTGCTGGATCAGTCTCGGCGTCAGCCGCAATAACTCGCTTATGCCCCTCACGCTGACAGGAGAGAGATCATGGCTAACCGTTTAAATAACGATTTTCAGTTTGTCGATGTGGGTCGTAAAGACCCACAGAAGAAAGATGCTCGCGCTCGGGCCAAAGAGTTCGCGGAAATTTACGAACCGTTCAAGCCTACAGATGCGGCCAGCCAAGCGCATCGCTGCCTGCACTGCGGTAACCCGTACTGCGAGTGGAAGTGCCCGGTGCACAACTACATTCCTAACTGGCTGCAGCTGGTGGTTGAAGGCAACATTATTGAAGCCGCTGAGCTTTCGCACAAAACCAACTCGCTACCGGAAGTGTGTGGCCGTGTGTGCCCGCAGGATCGTCTGTGTGAAGGCGACTGTACGTTGAATGACGGCTTCGGTGCGGTCACGATTGGTTCGATTGAGAAGTACATCACCGATACGGCGTTCGCCATGGGCTGGCGCCCGGATATGTCTCACGTCACTTGGACCGACAAAAAAGTCGCCATCATTGGTGCGGGACCGGCAGGATTGGGGTGTGCCGATATTCTTGCCCGCAACGGCGTTAAGCCGGTGGTGTTTGATAAGTACCCGGAAATTGGCGGCCTGCTGACTTTCGGTATCCCGGAATTCAAGTTGGAAAAAAGCGTCATGGAGCGCCGCCGGGCGGTCTTTGAGGAGATGGGCGTTGAGTTTCGCCTGAATACCGAAATCGGCACCGATATCGAGTTTGAGACCCTGATGCAGGAGTACGATGCTGTCTTCCTGGGCATGGGCACTTACAAATACATGGAGGGCGGCTTCCCTGGCGAAGATCTACCGGGCGTTTATAAGGCGCTAGACTTCCTGATTGCCAACGTCAATCGCTGCTTGGGTTTCGAAAAAGACCCGAACGATTACATCTCCATGGAAGGCAAACGCGTGGTGGTGCTGGGCGGCGGCGATACGGCGATGGACTGTAACCGTACTTCGATTCGTCAAAACGCAGCCAGCGTGACCTGCGCCTACCGTCGTGACGAAGGCAACATGCCGGGCTCTCGCCGTGAAGTCTCTAATGCCCGTGAAGAGGGCGTGGAGTTTCTGTTCAACCGTCAGCCGGTCGCGGTCGTCGGTGAAGAGAAGGTCGAGGGCGTGAAGGTTGTGCGCACCCGCTTGGGCGAGCCGGACGAAAATGGCCGTCAGCGTCCTGAAGTAGTGCCCGGCTCTGAAGAGATCATTGCGGCGGATGCCGTGGTGATCGCCTTCGGCTTCCAGGCCAGCCCTGCGCCGTGGTTCGATAGCTCTAACATCCAAGTCGACGAGCGCGATCGCGTCACCGCGCCGGAGCACGGTCAGTACGCATTCCAAACCAGTAATGAAAAAATCTTTGCTGGTGGCGATATGGTGCGCGGCTCTGATCTGGTGGTCACGGCGATTTATGAAGGCCGCCAAGCAGCCGAAGGCATTTTGGATTACCTGGGCGTATAGCGCGCGCCTGACGCTAGAGCAGCACCAGGGGTAGGTCGTAGCGAGGGTCTTTCGCCAGGGATGGCGAAAGTAGCGCCCAGGGATGGGTTCACAGCGCCCTCGCGGAGACCTATCGCTGGGGCGGTGCACAAGTGTGATTAAGTTGAGTAGGTTTTGACTGCTCAGTTCAAATTGAGCCTTAGGTCGTAATCTGCTAGTCTGTCGACCCATCCTGGCGTGGCTTTCTGCTGTGCCTTCTGATCACGATTCGACAGGTTATCCATGACACGATATATCTTCGTGACCGGCGGCGTTGTGTCCTCTCTTGGCAAGGGCATCGCCTCCGCCTCGCTTGCGGCGATTTTAGAGGCTCGCGGCCTTAAGGTCACCATGCTCAAGCTCGACCCGTACATCAACGTGGATCCGGGCACCATGAGCCCTTTTCAGCACGGTGAGGTGTTCGTCACAGAAGATGGTGCCGAAACCGACCTTGATCTCGGGCATTACGAGCGATTTATTCGCACCAAAATGACCCAGCGCAACAACTTTACGACTGGCCGTGTCTACGAAAACGTACTGCGTAAAGAGCGCCGGGGCGACTATCTAGGCGGAACCGTTCAGGTCATTCCGCATATCACCGACGAGATTAAAGAGCGCGTTTACGCTGGCGGTGAAGGTTTTGATGTGGCGCTGGTAGAGATCGGCGGCACGGTCGGTGATATCGAATCACTACCTTTCCTTGAGTCGATCCGCCAAATCCGTAGTGAGCAGGGCGCCAACCGCGCGCTGTTTATGCACCTGACCCTGGTGCCCTACATTAAAACGGCAGGTGAGACCAAGACCAAACCGACCCAGCACAGCGTTAAAGAGCTGCGCTCTATCGGTATCCAGCCGGATATTCTGATTTGCCGCAGCGAAGTGGAGCTGGAAGAGAGCGAGCGACGTAAAATCGCCCTGTTCACCAACGTCGAAGAGCGTGCGGTGGTGCCGCTGCAGGATGCCGATACCATCTATCGCATTCCGCTGATGCTTCACGAACACGGCCTGGACGAGATCGTTTGCGATAAGCTGCGCCTGGAAGCCCCGGAAGCCGATTTGTCCGAATGGGTGAAAGTGCTTGATGCCAAGCTCAACCCGCTCAAATCTGTCAGCATCGCCATGGTGGGTAAATACATGGAGCTGCTGGATGCCTACAAGTCGCTCAATGAAGCCCTTATTCACGCCGGAATCCAGGGTCGCATTAAGGTCAACGTCGACTATATTGACTCCGAAGATATCGAGCGCCACGGCACCGAACGTTTAGCGGGCAAAGACGCTATTTTAGTGCCTGGCGGCTTTGGTGAGCGCGGTGTAGAGGGCAAAATTTTGACGGCTCAGTTTGCGCGCGAAAATAACGTGCCCTATCTAGGTATTTGCCTGGGTATGCAGGTGGCGGTGATTGAGTTCGCTCGCAACGTGGCGGGTTGGAAAGACGCCAACTCTACCGAGTTCACCCACGATACCCAGCACCCGGTGGTGGGGCTGATTACTGAATGGTTGAATCCGGAAGGCAAAATCGAGCTGCGCGATGCGGCGTCCGATTTAGGCGGCACCATGCGCTTGGGTGGTCAGGTATGCCACCTTGAAACCGGCACTAAAGCGCGCGAAGCCTACGGTTCAGACGAGATAGTAGAACGCCATCGCCACCGCTTTGAGGTCAATAACCAATTTATTGACGAGCTTGAAAAGGCGGGTCTGGTTATCTCGGGCAAGAGTGTCGACCAGTCACTGGTTGAAGTAATAGAACTGGCTGACCACCCTTGGTATGTGGCTTGCCAGTTCCACCCGGAGTTCACCTCCACGCCGCGTGATGGCCACCCGCTATTCTCGGGCTTTGTGAACGCCGCGTTGGATCACAAAACAGCGCGTAATCGCGCCCATGCGCATTCTCAGGAATAAGAGGGCAACAGCATGGCTTCTCAAGAGCGTCATATTAACGTTGCCGGCTTAACCGCCGGCAATTCCTTACCCCTGATGCTGCTGGGCGGCATGAACGTACTGGAGTCTGCCGAGCTTGCCGACGAAGTCGCCCAAGCGTACGTTACGGTGACCCAGAAGCTGGGCATGCCCTATGTTTTCAAGGCCAGCTTCGATAAAGCCAACCGCAGCTCAATCAACTCCTACCGCGGTCCCGGTCTTGAAAAAGGTCTGCAGATTCTGGCCGATATCAAAGCTCGCTATAACGTGCCGATTATCACAGACGTGCACGAGCCCTGGCAGGCAGAAGCGGCCGCTGAAGTTGCTGATATTATCCAACTGCCGGCCTTTTTAGCTCGCCAGACTGATTTAGTGGTCGCCATGGCTAAAACCGGCGCGGTCATCAATATCAAGAAGCCACAGTTTTTGGCGCCCCATGAAATGCGCCATATCATCAGCAAGTTTCAGGAAGCGGGTAACGATCAGTTGATGCTCTGCGAGCGTGGCTCAAGCTTTGGTTACAACAACCTGATTGTTGATATGCTCGGTTTTGGCGATATGAAGCAGACCGGCTATCCGGTGTTTTTCGACGTTACCCACGCGTTGCAGCGCCCCGGTGGGCGTGCGGACAGCGCCGATGGCCGCCGAGCCCAGGTAGCGGAATTAGCACGGGCTGGCGTGGCTGTGGGGCTAGCGGGGCTGTTTTAGAAGCTCATCCAGATCCTGATAACGCCAAATGCGATGGCCCCTGTGCGCTGCCTTTGGATCAATTAGAGCCATTTTTGACTCAGCTTGCCCAGTTGGATGCGCTGGTTAAGGGGTTCGAACCGCTGACGATTCGCTAAGCAGAACGTTATATTAATAATTTTATCTGACTTATAGGAAAGGACACTGCCATGACCAAAATTGTTGCTATCAGTGCGTTGGAAGTGCTGGATTCACGTGGTAACCCGACCGTCCAGGCGCACGTGCGCCTTGCCAGTGGCGCAGTCGGCGAAGCCTGTGCCCCCAGCGGTGCCTCGACCGGTTCTCGGGAAGCGTTAGAGCTACGCGATGGTGATAAGTCGCGCTACCTGGGTAAAGGCGTGCTGAAAGCAGTCGGTGCGGTCAATGGCAAAATTCGTGATGCGTTGCTGGGGATGGATGCGCGTGATCAGCGTGGCCTGGACGATGCCATGCTGGCGCTGGACGGCACCGAGAACAAAGCGAACCTGGGCGCCAACGCCATTCTAGCCGTGTCACTGGCAGCCGCTAAAGCGGCCGCAAACGCCAAAGGCGTGCCGCTATATGCCCACATTGCCGAGCTTTACGGCCAGCCGGGTCAGTACAGCATGCCGGTGCCGATGATGAACATTATCAACGGCGGCGAGCATGCGGATAATAACGTCGATATTCAGGAGTTTATGGTGCAGCCCGTGGGCGCGCCTAACTTCCGCGAAGGGCTGCGCATGGGCGCAGAAATTTTCCACGCGCTGAAGAAAGTGCTCTCAGCGAAAGGCCTTTCCACCTCCGTGGGTGACGAAGGCGGCTTCGCTCCTGACTTAGCCTCTAACGCTGATGCACTGGCCGTTATTAAACAGGCCGTGGCAGATGCGGGTTACGTACTGGGGAAAGACGTTACCCTCGCGCTGGATTGTGCTTCTTCTGAATTTTATAAAGATGGTCAGTACAACCTTTCTGGCGAAGGCAAAAGCTATGACGCAGAAGGCTTTACTGATTATTTGGCAGGCCTGTGCGCTGAATACCCGATTGTGTCTATCGAAGACGGCATGGATGAATCCGACTGGGCAGGTTGGAAGGCGTTAACCGGCAAGCTAGGCGACAAAGTACAGCTAGTGGGTGACGACCTTTTTGTGACCAATACCAAGATTCTCAAGCGCGGTATTGATGAGCAGATCGGTAACTCTATCCTGATTAAGTTCAATCAGATCGGCTCACTCTCAGAGACGCTGGATGCCATTAAGATGGCTCAGGATGCAGGCTTCACTGCCGTGATTTCGCACCGCTCCGGGGAAACTGAAGACACCACTATTGCCGATTTGGCAGTGGGCACCTGTGCCGGGCAGATCAAAACGGGCTCACTATGCCGCTCCGACCGCGTTGCCAAATACAACCGTTTGCTGGTGATTGAAGCCGAGCTGGAAAACGTTCCTTACCCAGGATTAAAAGCGATCAAAGGGCAGTAATTAGCAAACTAACAGCGGTTTTTTGGCCTCTCTTGTAAGAGATGTCTCAAGATTTTGTAAGAGATGTCTTACAAATGCCGACGAGAATCGCTCGGTTAGGGGTAAGAAAAAGCGAAATTTTCCACTAATTGAAATTTAAGTGGTTGTTTTTAATTTAATTGTTGAAATAAGGCGAGCCGTGTAGGCTCGCCTTTTTGCATTTTAGCTTTGTTGAGATGGCGCGGTGATCTGCCACAATGGACGCAGGACTAGGGGAGGCAGGGATGCTTCAGGCAGGATGCAACGGGATGAAGGTCGGATGCGCCGGGTGATACAGTGAGGTGAGCCCCGGCAAGGAAGTCATCTGAGGAGGTTGAACCAGGGAGTGGTCAGAGGAAGTGCTTGGAGCGGGCGGCCTACGGGCCGCCTTTTTTTTGCCTGTAATTTGGTGGTTCGGTTTTAATGGCACAAAAAAACAGCGCTCGCTGTTTTAAACAGGAGCGCTGGTTTTAGACGCAACACTGGTGAGGGCTAAGGCTAGCGCTCTAATTTCTCAAGCTTGCCAGGCTTGCCGTCCCACTCTTCGGCGTCAGGCAGTGGATCTTTGCGCTCGGCAATGTTGGGCCATACTTCGGCCATGTCGGCGTTAATCTCAATAAACGCCTCTTGGCCATCGGGCAACTCATCCTCCGAGAATATCGCCTCGGCGGGGCACTCGGGCTCGCACAGCGCACAGTCGATACACTCGTCAGGGTGAATGACCAGGAAGTTAGGGCCCTCGTAAAAACAGTCGACCGGGCAGACTTCCACACAGTCGGTGTATTTGCACTGGATGCAGTTCTCGGTAACGACAAACGTCATCTTGCTATCCCTCTTGCAGGGCCGAGAATCTCTCAGCCATGGTCAATCGTGAATGGTTATAAATCAGCCGTTTTTTATAAGCTAAAAGTTTGAGCGACATTCTAGAGGTGCGCCTACCTGTCGGCAAGCGCCATATGATTCCAGTTGGTAGCAATGCCAGTACAGGTTTCCGCGAGGGCGCTGTGAACCCATCCTTGGGCGCTACTTTCGACATCCCTGTCGAAAGACCCTCGCTTCAACTTGCACTGGCACCTGAATCTCACCTATAGCCTTTCATTCTATAAGCACCATTAGATCAGGTCTCGCCACTGATACAACAGCGCTAGCGCTTCCCGCGGCGTTAAGTCATCCATATCCACATTTTCCAATGCTTCAACCACCGGATGGGGCGCAGCAGCGAACAGGTCGTTTTGCTGGGGCGTGGTCCGCGGTGCCTGTGCTGTATTGTCCACATCACGCTGCTCAAGGCTCATCAGCTTCTCACGAGCCCGCTTGATCACATGGCTCGGGACGCCCGCCAACTGCGCCACCTGTAAGCCGTAGCTTTGGCTAGCCGGGCCCGACTCGATGCGGTGCATAAACACAATACTATCGCCGTGTTCGGTGGCCGTTAGGTGGATGTTGGCGACGCCTTCAGTGTGTTCGGGCAGCGCCGTCATCTCAAAGTAGTGCGTTGCAAATAGGGTTAATGCACGCCCCTTGGCGAGATGCTCTGCACTTGCCCAGGCTAGCGACAGCCCGTCAAAGGTGCTGGTGCCGCGGCCAATTTCATCCATCAAGATCAAGCTTTGCTGGGTGGCGTTGTGCAGAATATTTGCGGTTTCGGTCATCTCAACCATAAACGTTGAGCGGCCGCCTGCCAGATCATCCGACGAGCCAATGCGGGTAAATATCCGATCCAGCGGGCCGATCTCAGCGGCATCGGCGGGCACAAAGCTACCGCAGTGGGCGAGTAGGGCGATGAGCGCCGTCTGGCGCATATAGGTTGATTTACCACCCATGTTGGGCCCGGTAATAATCAGCATATGCCGGTCAGGGTTGAGCGTCACATCGTTAGGCACAAAAGGCGTTTCGCTGACCTGCTCAACCACCGGGTGCCGTCCCGCTTCAATATGAATACCAGTGGTGTCACTGAGCGTGGGTCGAACCCAGCTCAGCGCCTCGGCGCGTTCGGCAAACGCGCACAGTACGTCCAGTTCCGCCAGCGCTTGCGAGGTACTCTGCAGCGCATGAAGGCTTGCGTTGAGATCGCCAAGCAGGCGGTCGTAAAGCCACTTTTCACGGGTTAGCGCACGAGATTTGGCGGAAAGCGCTTTATCTTCAAACTCTTTGAGTTCGGGGATAATAAAGCGCTCGGCGTTTTTCAGCGTTTGGCGGCGAATATAGTCAGCGGGCGCCTGCTGGGCTTGGGAGCGGGGCAGCTCAATAAAATAGCCGTGTACACGGTTATAGCCGACTTTAAGGTTGGCAAGCCCAGTGCGTTCGCGCTCACGAAGCTCTAGTTGAATCAGATAGTCGCCCGCATTTTCGGCCATGCCGCGATGCTCATCAAGCTCTGAGTCGAAGCCATCGGCAATCACGCCACCATCGCGGATCACCACCGGCGGGTTTTCGACCAGCGCACGGCTAAGCATATCGGCCATTTCAGGGTAGGGGCGAATATGCGGGCGCAGGTTGTCCAGCGCGCTGCCGCTCTCTACCTCGCTGAGCTGCTGTTCCAACTCAGGGAGTGTCACCAGTGCATCGCGCAGGCGCGCCAAATCGCGCGGGCGGGCGCTGTAAAGGGCAACGCGGGCCAGTATGCGCTCCACATCACCCACTGCGCTCAACGTCTCGCGCAGCGGCATATAGGCGGCATCCAGGCTTAACAGCGCCACACCCGCATGGCGGGCCTGGACGATCTCGCGTTGGCGCAAGGGTCGATTGAGCCAACGCTTAAGCAGTCGTGAACCCATGGCAGTGGTACAGGTATCCAGTACGCTGGCCAGGGTGTTGTCGCTATTGCCGCCGAGATTAATATCGATTTCCAGATTACGTCGGCTGGCGGCGTCGATCACCACGGCATCGTCGCGGTTCTCAACGCTGATCGCGGTCACGTGAGGCAGGCGCGAGCGCTGGGTGTCCCGGGCGTAATCAATCAGCACGCCAGCCGCAATCAGCGCAGTGGTTAAGTGCGCGCAGCCAAAGCCGCGTAAATCTTGCACTTCAAACTGGTCGCACAGGCTGCGGGTGGCGCTCTCCAGGTCAAACAGCCACTCGCCCTGGCGGCGCAGGCTGCGTTTTTGTGACCAGGCGTCGGGCAGCGTTAGGCTCTCGGGTACCAGCAGCTCGGCAGGGGAGAGGCGAGTAAGCTCGGCGAGCATTTCCGCTTCGCTTTCCACTTCGAGTACGTTGAAGCGGCCGCTGGAGAGCTCCAGCCAGGCAAGGCCCCAGCTCTCTTTGCCAGGGGAAACGGAGACCAGCACGTTGTCGCGACGCGCATCCAGCAGCGCTTCATCGTGGAGCGTGCCAGGGGTGACGATCCGCACCACCTGGCGGTCAACGGGCCCTTTGCTGGTGGCGGGGTCGCCAATCTGTTCGCAAATCGCGACTGACTCGCCGCCTGCGACCAATCTCGCCAGGTAGCCTTCAGCGCTATGGTAAGGTACCCCCGCCATTGGGATTGGCTTCCCGCCCGACTGCCCACGTTGGGTAAGCGTAATATCCAATAGCGCGGCGGCGCGCTTGGCGTCGTCAAAGAATAATTCGTAAAATCCCCCATGCGGTAGAACAGCAGTACCTCGGGGTGTTCACGTTTGATCTTTAAGTATTGCGTGATCATTGGCGTGTTGGGGGGTATAGCCTGTGACATGGGCGTCCTGATTGAGCAATTTCTTTGAGAAAGCTAAACGCAGTATTCTACGCTTAACTGACGACTTACTTGAAGGAGCGACAATAGTGCCCAGCGTATCTAGCCTGAAAAATCTTGATTTAACGCTGTTGGCGCAGCGTCTAGGGCGGCTTTGTCAGCAGTTAAATCTAGAAGTGAGCGCCGCGGAGTCATGTACAGGGGGCGGCATTGCCAGCGCAATTACTGACGCGGCGGGTAGCTCTGCCTATTTTACGACCGGCTATGTGACCTATTCTAATGCCGCCAAAACGCGCTTACTTGGGGTGTCCGAGAGTACTTTGAGCGAACACGGTGCCGTAAGTGAGGCGGTGGTGAAGGCCATGGTGCTGGGCGCCTGTAATGAAAGTGGCGCAGACTTAGCCGTTGCCGTTAGTGGTGTTGCCGGACCGGATGGAGGGAGTGCTAATAAACCGGTGGGCACTGTCTGGTTGGCCTGGGGAGGCGCTGCCGATCAGCAGGCTGAGTGTTTTCACTTTCCCGGTGACCGCCAAGCGGTGCGTGAGCAGGCTGTGCGTCAGGCTTTGGCTGGATTGGTGGCGCGCCTGGATGCTCAGGCAAAAGCGAGCGAGAAGAAATAACTTTTAGAAACGGGCGTAGAAAAGCGGGCGCAGAAAACGGTCGTAAAAAGATGTGTAAAAAAATAGTTGTGAGAAAGCGTGATCAAGGATTTGTTTACGGCGCAATCTTTGGCATACTACTGGGTAATTATACAGCTTGTTATGAGGAATCTCTGAATGGCTCAGGATGACAACCGCACAAAAGCGCTAAACGCTGCACTTACCCAAATCGACCGTCAGTTCGGCAAGGGCACCGTTATGCGTCTAGGCGACGCCCCGCGTGTGGTCATGCCGTCGGTTTCCACCGGTTCGTTGGGTCTGGATATCGCACTTGGCATCGGCGGGTTGCCGTTTGGCCGCGTGGCTGAAATTTTTGGTCCGGAGTCTTCGGGTAAGACAACGCTGACCCTTTCGGTGATTGCGCAAGCGCAAAAGCAAGGCAAAGTGTGTGCGTTCGTGGATGCCGAGCACGCTCTGGATCCGAGCTATGCCGAAAAGCTAGGCGTCAACCTGAATGATCTACTGATTTCCCAGCCGGACACCGGTGAGCAGGCGCTGGAAATCACCGATATGCTGGTACGTTCTGGCGGTGTAGACGTGATTGTTATCGACTCGGTGGCTGCGTTGACGCCGCGCGCTGAAATCGAAGGCGAAATGGGTGACTCTCACGTTGGCCTGCAGGCGCGTTTGATGTCTCAGGCGCTACGTAAAATCACTGGTAATATCAAAAACGCCAACTGCCTGGTGATCTTCATCAACCAGATCCGCATGAAGATCGGCGTAATGTTTGGTTCACCCGAGACCACCACCGGCGGTAATGCGCTTAAGTTCTACGCCAGTGTGCGTCTGGATATTCGTCGTACCGGTTCGGTGAAAGTTGGCGATGAAGTTACCGGTAACGAAACCCGCGTGAAAGTAGTTAAAAACAAGGTGGCACCGCCATTTCGTCAGGCTGAATTCCAGATTCTCTACGGCAAGGGTATCTACCATGCAGGTGAGGTCATTGACCTGGGCGTGCAGTGCAACTTAGTCGACAAAGCCGGTGCCTGGTACAGCTATAAAGGCAAGAAAATCGGCCAGGGTAAAGCGAACTCAGCGCTCTACCTGGAAGAGCATCCAGACATTATGATCGAAATCGAAACGCAAATTCGTGAACAGCTCTTGGCCAAGCCTGATCCTAAAAAGGAGAAGGAAGACGCGCCTGCTGAAGCAGCGGCCGAAGTGGATGCAAACGATGACGATCTGCTTTAAAACTGCTCTAACTGAGACAAGCTGATGTCCTTTATGTCTCAGCGCGATGCCACGCCCCGTGACATTGCGATTGGTTTGCTGGCTCGGCGTGAATACTCTCGCGCTGAGCTAGCCCAGCGATTGAAGAAAAAATCGTTCGACGCAACCGCTATCGACGAGTGTTTAGATGCCCTGGTCGAACAAGACCTGCAGTCCGATGCGCGTTTTGCGGCTAGTTTCGTACGCTCGCGCATTCTGCGAGGCCAGGGTGTTATTCGTATTAAAGGCGAACTGCGCCAGCGCGGTGTCGACCAGGAAACCCTTAACGCTGCTTTTGAAGAAGTGGAGGAGGGGGAGCAGGTCGACTGGTTTGAGTTGGCTCGGGAAACCCTGACGCGGCGCTTTGACAGCCCCGGTGAAACACCTAAAGAGCGCGCTCGGCGCGAGCGCTTCCTGGCGAGTCGCGGCTTCGATTTTGAGCAAATTCGCTACGCGCTCTCCTGTCTTTAATACGCTGGTTCCTGCCTGTAACACTTTTTTCCTGCCTTAAAAAAGACGCCTATTAGCTTTCTAGTAGCGCTCTAATACGCTTTTCTACCTAGTTGTTTGCCTCTCTGCCACTAAGTGCGGCTTTAGTCGTTTGACAACTGCGCTATAATGGCCCCTTTGCGACCCCTGAGGGTAGCGTCGACAGCGCCCTGGGACATCACGCTTTCTTGTTACGGATACCCTATGAAAAGCGCAGAGATTAGACAGGCCTTTCTCACCTTCTTTGAAGAGCAGGGGCATTCGATTGTACCCACCAGCTCTCTAGTGCCGGGCAATGACCCGACGCTGCTATTTACCAATGCCGGCATGGTGCCGTTCAAAGATGTATTTCTGGGTCGCGACCCACGTCCTTATGTGCGTGCAACGTCCGCGCAGCGCTGCGTGCGTGCAGGCGGTAAGCATAATGATTTAGATAACGTCGGCTATACCGCTCGCCACCACACGTTTTTTGAAATGTTGGGTAACTTTAGTTTTGGTGACTACTTCAAACACGACGCCATTCGCTTTGCCTGGGTGTTTTTGACCGAAACGCTGGGTCTGCCTAAAGAGAAACTGTGGGTAACGGTACATATCAGTGACGACGAAGCTGAGCGTATCTGGAAAGACGAAATTGGCATCGATCCTGAGCGCTTTTCCAAATTAGACGAAGATAACTTTTGGCAGATGGGCGACACCGGCCCATGTGGCCCCAGTTCGGAAATCTTTTTTGACCACGGTCCAGAGGTTTGGGGCGGCCCTCCCGGTAGTCCGGAAGAAGATGGCGACCGCTATATCGAAATCTGGAACCTGGTGTTCATGCAGTTTGATCGTGATAGCCAAGGTACGCTTAATCCGCTGCCCAAGCCCTCTATCGATACAGGTATGGGCTTAGAGCGGGTGGCCGCCGTTATGCAGGGCGTCCACTCCAACTACGAAATTGATCTGTTCCAGAGCCTGCTGCAGGCGGCCGCGAAAGCGACAGGGCATCCTGATACCACGACGCCTTCGCTGCGCGTGATCGCTGATCATATTCGCTCCTGTGCCTTCCTGATTGCCGATGGCGTGTTGCCGTCTAACGAAGGTCGCGGCTACGTCCTGCGTCGCATCATTCGTCGTGCCATTCGCCATGGCCACAAGCTGGGCGCCGTAGAGCCGTTCTTCCACAAGTTGGTGGACGCGCTGGATGCCGAAATGGGCGATGCGTATCCAGAGCTTCGCGAGGCGAATGACCAAATCACCCGAGTGCTGTTGAAAGAAGAAGAGCAGTTCGCCCGCACGCTGGATCACGGCATGGGGCTTCTAAATGCGGCCTTGGCCGAGCTGGATGGCAAGGTGCTGCCGGGTGAGACGGTATTCAAGCTTTACGATACCTACGGCTTCCCGTTTGATCTTACCGCCGATGTATGCCGCGAGCGTGGCGTTACCCTGGACGAAGAGGGCTTTCAGCAGGCCTTAGAAGCCCAGCGCGAGCGTGCTCGCGCGGCTAGTCAGTTCGGTGCCGACTACAGCGCCTCTATCGAACTGGAGGGCGAAACGGCTTTCACCGGCTATGATCGCCTGGAAGATCACGCCAAGGTAACGGCACTGGTCGACAGCGAAGGCAACGAACTGGCCGCGCTAGAAGACGGGCAGAAGGGCGTTGTGGTGCTAGACCGCACGCCATTTTACGGTGAGTCAGGCGGTCAGGTGGGCGATACCGGCTATTTGTATGTCGACGGCGGCCGTTTCCAGGTCACCGATACCCAGAAGCAGAGCGGTCACCACCTGCACCAGGGCATCATGGTTGAGGGCTCGCTGAGTGTGGGCGCCAGCGTGCGCGGCGAAGTAGATGCCAGCCTGCGTACGGCCACCATCCGCAATCACTCGGCGACCCACCTGCTACACAAAGCGCTGCGTATGGTGCTGGGTGATCACGTGCAGCAGAAAGGTTCGCTGGTTAATGCCGAGCGCCTGCGCTTCGACTTTAGCCACTTTGAGCCGATGACCGCTGAGCAGTTGGCGGAAGTCGAACGCTTGGTCAATGAGCAGATCCTGGCCAATGCGCCGACCAAAACCGAACAAATGAGCCTGGATCAAGCCAAGGCCAAGGGCGCAGCAGCACTGTTTGAGGCCAAATACGCCGAAAACGTACGCGTGTTGACCATTGGTGCAGACGACTTCTCCATCGAGTTGTGCGGTGGTACCCACGTCACACGCAGTGGGGATATCGGCTGCTGCCATGTCATGAGTGAAGTAGGCATTGCCTCTGGGGTGCGTCGTATCGAAGCAATCACCGGCGAAAACGCGCTGGCCTACTTCCGCGAGCAGGAAGCCCGCCTTGAGCGCTTGGGAGAGCGTTTGAAGACCAAGCCAGAGCAGGTCGAAGCGCGGGTAGAGTCACTGGTTGAGCGTAACCGCAGTCTGGAAAAGGAGCTTGAGCAGCTTAAAGCCAAGCTCGCCAGCGCCGCAGGTAGCGACATGCTGAGCCAAGTGCAGGAGATCAATGGCGTTAAGCTATTGGCGACGCAGTTGGAAGGGGTTTCGGGCAAGGACCTGCGAGGTGTCCTTGATCAGCTTAAGAATAAGCTCAGTTCTGGCGTCATTATTCTTGGTGTTGCCGATCAGGCGGCGGGTAAAGTCAGCCTGATTGCTGGGGTAACCCAAGACCTGACCGGCCGAGTGAAAGCCGGAGAACTGGTTAACCATGTTGCCTCTCAAGTGGGAGGTAAGGGCGGTGGTCGCGCGGATATGGCTCAGGCAGGAGGTAGTCAACCCGACGCCCTGCCGGATGCGTTGAAGAGCGTACCAGCATGGTTGGAAAACACGCTTAGCTAAACCCCAAGGCCGATGGCATGATTGTCACCGGCCTTATTTATTTCAATACAATTTCACCCTCCATTCCCGAACGCATAGGAAAAACGGCATATGGCACTATACGTACAGAAGTTCGGCGGCACTTCGGTGGGCTCTGTCGAGCGTATCAAGGCCGTAGCGGAAAAGGTTAAGGGCTTCCGCGATCAAGGCCACCAGGTGGTCGTCGTGGTCTCCGCTATGAGCGGCGAAACCAACCGCCTTACGGATATGGCTCAGGCACTTAACGAAGATCCCGCGCCGCGCGAGATGGATATGCTGCTCTCCACTGGCGAGCAGGTGACGATCTCACTACTCGCCATGGCGCTGCAGCAAATTGGCGTGCCAGCCACTTCGCACACTGGTGCCCAAGTAGGTATTCATACCGATAGCGCTTATACCAAAGCGCGTATTCAGCGTATCGAAACCGACGACTTAAAAGCTGACCTGGAAGCAGGGCAGGTGGTGGTTGTGGCCGGCTTCCAAGGGGTCGATGAGGACGGCAATATCACCACCCTGGGCCGCGGTGGGTCTGATACCACTGGTGTGGCCCTGGCCGCCGCGCTAGGCGCCGATGAGTGTCAGATTTACACCGATGTTGACGGCGTATACACCACTGACCCTCGTGTTTGCTCTAAAGCGCAGCGCTTAGAAAGCATTACGGTGGAAGAGATGCTGGAACTCGCCAGTCTCGGCTCGAAAGTGCTGCAGATCCGCGCGGTAGAGTTTGCCGGTAAATACAACGTACCCCTGCGGGTGCTGTCGAGCTTTGAAGACGGCCCCGGAACCCTAATTGTTGCAGAAGCAGACAAAGATGAGGACGCTATGGAAGAACCACTGATCTCCGGTATCGCCTTTACCAAGAATGAAGCCAAACTGACTTTGCTCAATACACCAGATGTCCCAGGTGTAGCTTCACGTATTCTTGGCCCAATTGCCGATGCCAATATCGAAGTCGATATGATCGTTCAGAACGTTGCCCCTGCCGGCGACTATACCGATTTCACTTTTACAGTGGCCAAGGGCGACTATAAAGCGACTAAAAAGCTGCTCGAAGAGACGGTGATCCCGGATCTGGGCGGTGGTGAACTGCGCGGTGACGACAATATTGCCAAGGTTTCTTTGGTGGGTGTCGGTATGCGTTCTCACGCGGGCGTAGCATCGAAAATGTTCCGCGTGTTGGCCGATGAAAACGTCAATATCCGGATGGTTTCTACCTCTGAGATTAAAATCTCAGTCGTCATTGATGAGAAACATATGGAACTTGCCGTCAATGCATTACACAAAGCTTTTGGTTTAGATAAGGCAGATATCGAATCTGAATAACATTTATGCCTTAAACCTTCTACGCTGAAGGGGTACTTGCTGCCTTGTGGTGGTGAGCTTTCTTTCAACGGGAGGTTATAAGGTGTCATGGAGCCGGTGCTTTTGGTGACAGGCAACACTATGCCGCATAATGGTGTGGTGTTGCCTCCGGCTGACATATCCCGTTGCAATAAAACGTCTGAAAAGGAGATCAGCCATGCTCATCCTAACTCGCCGTGTTGGCGAAACCCTGATGATTGGTGATGAAATCACCGTCACTGTACTAGGTGTAAAAGGCAATCAAGTGCGGATTGGTGTTAATGCGCCTAAAGATGTCGCGGTTCACCGTGAAGAGATTTACCAGCGTATCCAGCGTGAACGAAGCAGTGAAAACGAAGTGGAATAGAACTTGCGGGCTTGCATTATGATTCGATGTTCAAGACGTAAGCGTATATGTAAGCTATGGCCGGTGCGAAAAAAATCCGCAGAGGACTAGACACAAGATCCCTAAATCGGTAATATTCGCGCCGTGCCGTTGAGGAGAGGTGGCCGAGTGGCTGAAGGCGCTCCCCTGCTAAGGGAGTATAGGGTTTATAGCCCTATCGAGGGTTCGAATCCCTCTCTCTCCGCCAATTGCATGGCCATAGAGCACTTGGTTAAAAGTGCTTAGTTAGAAAATAT
>AXCI01003613.1_pt1 | contig 24415 bp, 18 predicted proteins | sample 182571 | NCBI WGS metagenome assembly AXCI01 (sample SAMN02359225, study PRJNA218796) | groundwater metagenome | isolation source: Mt. Simon Sandstone pore water sample D5872 at 1.8km depth, Illinois-Basin... | place: USA: Decatur, Illinois | collected 2009-05 | reverse complement strand
GTTGGTACCGCTGTTGCCAACGCCATTGTTGGTACCGCTGTTGCCAACGCCATTGTTGGCACCGCTGTTGCCAACGCCATTGTTACTGCCGCTGTTGCTAGCATTATTGTTGCTGCCGCTGCCGCTGCCGCTGCCGCTGCCAGTGTTGGTATTACTTTGGTTGACTGCAGTTGCGCCCTCGCGCTGAGCGATTACTCGTTCTTCGCTTTGATTTTCGCTAATCGTGTTTTGTACTGAGCTGTCGTCTTCAAACGGAGTGAGTGCAGCGTTTTCAAGGGAAGTACCCGCTGGGGATGTGCCGGGATTACTTGATGCCTCCTCAGTAGCTGTTGGAACTGGAGACGCTCCTGCAGTTGAGTCTCCCCCTTGAGGCATGTTGTTATCGAGCTGCTCAAAGATGCCGATGCCGCCGGGAACCAGCTGTGGTGCGGTATCGAGTGACGGCGTGAAAAAGACTTGGCCAGGGCGTATAAGGGTGTCGCCTGCATTCGTCGACATGGCCAACATACCGCTTTCCACATAAAAGTAGCTGCCTGACCCAACACCGGGGAGCGAGGAAGTACCTCCTTCCGGTACATGGAGGATTTGAAAGCTGGTGCCACGTATCCCGATGGTGGCGACTGGGGTTCTGTGGGTAACATTTTGCGGCGCGTTTTTGCCGATGGCGCCGGTAATGGAGCGCAGGCCACCGCGGAGAAGTTCGCCACTTTGTGCCGAGTTCTCCGGTGTCTCTTCGTCGAGCACGTAGCGCTCAAGGAGGTAGGAACTATCGGGGCGAATCGCCTTGGTACCGCCGTCGCTGTAGCGCAGTTGCAGCGTACTGGCTTGAGCAGTGTGAAAGGTATCCCCGGCAAAAAAATCGTCACCGCGCTCCGCCGGTAAGTGCATGCCGTCGCGCTCAATGGTGGCGTTGCCGTGAACAAACATGACCCTCCCCGCTGGCGTATCAGCGAAGGAGGGAAACGGCAGTAGCGCCAGGCTACCCAGGCCGAATGTTGTAAAGCGAGCTAATGGGCGCTTGTGAAAACTGGCCATAATAATCCCCGTTAGAACAGGTAGCGAAGCGCTAACTGTGTTTGGTAGCGTTGCGTATCAAAGAATTCGACTGAGGAACTGCGGTGCTCAACATCGGCACTGGCCTCCAACAACCACTCGCTATTGAGCTGATACAGCCAAGCGAGTCGGACTTGCCAAATGCGGTCTTGGCGTTTATCCGATAAATCGATAATGTTACTTTCGTCTTGATACGAGTCGTTGAGGTAACTACGGAAAAGTTGTGTGATGTCGGCGCGAACCAAGTGCTGGTCACTAAGTGGGTAGTCCACGCCAGCGCCTAGATTCAGTTGGATAAGGTCACCGCCGTCGCGACTGTTATCAGCCCATTCATGCTCGATTTGGGCATTCAGTCGAGTGCGAAATGCTTGATGGCGGGTAAGGATCTTTACGCCAAATCGGCTCGATGTGTAGTCATTATTGGAGGAGCCAAAGTGAACATCCTGAAGATCTAACTGCCAGGTAAGTTTGCTATCCAGGCCTATCGGGTGCTGAAGATCACTACTGATTCCCCAGCGAGTAAGCAAGCGGTTTTGCTGTAGTCCGCTCCATCCTTGTAATACGCTACTTCGTAGTGTCCATATGCGCTGTGCTGCTAAGTCGCGCTGATAACCCAATTGAGCTTGGCCTAACGTGAGGTCGTAGACTTGCGCCGCTTCTTCGGTATAGCGCTGAGCTTGCCCGGTAGCGGTAATGAGCCAGCGGGACTGTGTCGCAATAGGGAAAATACCTTGGTAACTGCCTTGCCATCGTTGGTAGGTGCTTGCATTTCGTTTGGGTTCATTTTCAAGCTTTAAGGCTTCACTTTTAATCAGCGTTTCAACGATATCAGAGTATTGTATTTCGCTAGGAAATCGCTGCGGATTGCTGTCATAACCGATATCCACACCTAACAGACCTTGATGCTGCGGGCCGTTCTTGGCTTGGCGGCGCTGCTCAATCATTGCTTGGAACCGGGCAATGGTGGCCTGGGCGTCGGGTGGGGGCGAAAGGGCTTGTAGCTGCTCAATTTCTTGTTCGGCGGTCCCGAGTTGATCAAGCTGTACTAGAGCGGCCACGCGCTCCATGCGGGCACCGGCATGGTTGGGTTGGCGTAAAATCGCCCGGTCTAATACTATCAATGCGTGGCTGGACTCACCTGCACGGAGGGCAGCGACGCCCAGCCAGTAATCGAACTCCGGTTTACCGCTGTGTTCGAGCTCTGTGGCCCGCAACTGCGAGTAGGCGGAATGGTTCTCGCCTTGGGCCAACAAATCTTGAGCGCTAGCAAGTTCCGCTTGGAAAGCCCATGCAGTATGACTTATCGCCACACTAAGCAGAGTGCCCAAAAGGCACTGAACTGCGCTGAACAGCATAAACTGCCTCATGAGGGCAGGGACCAGTGCAGATGAGAAGGGAGGTGCTGTTGCAGCTCTATGGCGATAAGTTCACGTAGTTTAGGCTTTAAGTGTGTAATCCATAACTCTTTTGGTAGTGTCTCCAGAGACTCAAGGAGCGAAGCGAGGCGCAGAGGTGTTAAGTGATGGCCTATTTCTGCCAGCGCATCAAAGTGGTTACTGTAGGCACATTCGATGGTCAAGCGATCTAGCGGCCCTAAACGGTTAAGCGATGTAATCGTCGACTCGCTAAGGCCTGTATCACCACAGATAGCCATCTGATGGGTCCCATTGCTAATACAGTAGCCACAAGTGGGGACGCCATGGGAGAGGGGGAACGGCGTCACTTTTAACGCAATGTTTGCTTCCCCGGGTAATGTAAACGTCTGCCACAAGGTGATAGGCATAAAGTGGAGTACAGGGGCATCCGATGAGGGAAGCCGCGTGAAATCAGGCCAAATATGCTCGTTGAATATATGTCGTTTAAGTGTTTCTAACACTTCTGGAAGAGCATAGACACTTAAGCATCGCTCTTGGTCGGCAAGCGCTTCAAACTGCATATCGATCAGAAGTGGGAGGCTTGCAATATGATCGAGATGGGCGTGGGTTAGCAGTACGCTATGCACTGACATTAGTTCAGTATTGCTGAGTCTTTGAACGCCTGTGCCAGCATCAATGAGCGTATGAGGTGTCAAATGGAAAGCGGTAGTGCCCTGCTGTGGTTCAAGCCCGCCACTTGCGCCCAGAGTTATTATTTGCATGGTTATATATCTTAAAGAAGGTTAATTGTTGTCTTTTTGAATTACGTGATACGCAATCCTGGGAGTGAGTCGATATCGACAGTGTCAATTTGATAATCGTCTAAGAATTGATTTGCATAATCGAGGTAGACACCTTCTTCGATAAACACAGCGAACAAAGCCGGGTCGAGGTGCTGATCCTCTACCATTTGCCCCATGATGGTCAGGGCTTGAGACAATTTCATTGCGGCTTTATAGGGACGGTCTGGTGCTGTGAGCGCTTCAAAAACATCGGCGATGCCCAACATCCGTGCTGGCAAAGAAAGCTGGTTTCGGGTCAGCCCTTTAGGATAACCCGTTCCGTCCATTCGCTCGTGATGGCCGCCCGCATACTCAGGAACTCGTTGTAAATGTTTCGGGAAGGGGAGCTCATCAAGCATATTGAGTGTGGCAACCACGTGCCCTTCAATGATTTTGCGTTCTTCCTCATTCAGTGTGCCGCGACGAACACATAGATTATCTAGCTCATCTTCAGTTAATAAGGGCTGAAGTTGACCATTGGTATCTTCCCAGGTTTCTTGCGCTATCGCCTTGAGACGTTGAATATCACTATCATCTATAAACTCACCATCTGTATTCGAGCGACGAACCAGTTCGAGTTGCTCCTGCAGTGCTAACTGATCTATTACGAAGCGTTTTCGGTCTACGTCAGTAAAGGCCTCATCCTTGCGATAAGCGTCGAACTCCGCACGCAACTGTGCCATCTTCAGTGCTTGCTGTTTAACTGCGAAGCGGGCTTCAATTGAAGGGAGGCGGTCAAACAGCCCTTCAAGTTTTGTCGACTTTTCCATCACATGGTGAGGTATGACGACTTTTCCGCAGTCGTGCAGCCAGGCAGCCGTTTTAATTTCGTATCGATCTTCATCAGTTAAAGTAAAACTGGCAACTTCAGGATGTTTTGAGCGGTGTGCGGCCTCGGCGAGCAGCAGAGTCGCATCAGGTACACGGCGGCAATGTGCACCGGTATGAGCAGATTTAGCATCAATAGCGGTGGCGATAACGCGGACAAAACTGTCGAAGAGAGCCTGCATTTCGTCAACAAGGCGATGATTGGTGATGGCTACGGCGGCCTGCGAAGCAAGCGACTCTGCAATATGCTGATCAGCTGAGCTAAACGTACCGTCAATACCGCTTGCGGTACGTTTATTCAAAAGTTGCAAAACCGCTACAGTATCACCCTGGTGGTTGTGCATCGGTACGGTGAGAAAAGCCCGCGACCGATAACCCGTGGCTTGGTCGATTTTACGTGTGCCCGCGAAATCGAAGCCTTCCGCGGTGTAAGCGTCTTCAATATTGACGGTACAGTCGTTTAAAACGGTATAGGCTACTACAAGGTGGTGATTGGGTAAGCCATCAGCTTGATATAAATCGATGAGGGGAAACTGTTCGCCGACTGGTTCGCTAAGTCCCCCAAGGCGTAGGTTCAACGTATCGTTTTGTACGATGGCAAAAGAGAGCTGCTGTTTTGAAGCATCAAAAGTGTAGAGCGTGCCAGCGTCTGCTTGGGTTAATTCCCTTGCGCTAGTTAGGAGATTCTCTAGCAAAGCATCGTGATTGTGCTCTGAGGAAAGAGCAATGCCAATCTCGTTGAGTTGGCGAATCCGTGTAATGTCATTGCTGTAAGCCTCCCCACCCATATAGCACCTATTTTATTTTGTTTCATTCATTATATAGGATGAAAAAATTAATCCAGAAAAGATGTATTTTCTAATCGACTCACTGGCTCGGCTAGGTGAAATTAACTAACCACCCGATTAACAGACATTTGGGGTAACAACGTGAAGATTGCCTGAATGGGGATAAGCCGATGGGTTTTTTAATCTACTTCTGGCAGTCAATAGCCCAGGCGGCGATAAAATATAGATATAAGCCATTGTTTGTAAATGAAAATATTATTCCATCAATTGTTAAGAGAAACATTGGCCGTCAGATTCTTGGAAGTGAAGAGACTCCCAGAGGACTCCTAAGTGCTGTCAATAAGCCTGCAGCTCACCGGTAAGTGAATCATCGGCTACCATTAAAAAGTATGGTGCAGGCGCGGCCGCTGCGTTTCGCAAGGTACATGCTGCGATCGGCGGCTTCAATAAGTTCAAGCGGGGTCCTAAAGATAGCGTCACTCATGCTGGCAATACCAATCGAGGCACTCACCTTAAGGGGTTGGCCCGATACTTCGAGCATCGTGGTAGTCAGCAAAGCGTGATTCAACTGATTGGCTAAATGTTCGGCTTGTACGGGCGGTTGTTGCGACAGCAATATCAAGAACTCTTCGCCTCCGTAACGACCCACCATAATGTCTTGTTGACTGACCGCTAAACGCTTTTTCTCGGCCACTAGGCCGGAAAGGAGTCTGGCGAACTGTCTCAGCACATCGTCGCCTACTTGGTGTCCATAAGTATCATTAAGTTGTTTGAAGTGATCTAGATCAATAAAGATTACGCTTAACGTTTCTTGGCCAGAGGTGGCTTGCTCGAAAAAAACTGCCAGCTGCTTTTCCAGATAGGCGCGATTGGCGATGCCGGTGAGTGGATCTGTTCGGCTCTGGTGATCAAGGAGGGTATTTTGCTCCTGCAGGGCAATGCTTTTTTCCTGCTCACGTTTCAGTAGTAACTGAAGCTGCTGATTTCGCTCGTGCAACAGTTGTTTGGCTTCTGCCAGCAGGACCTCACTGCTGAGCATAGGGGGCATGATGAGGTTGAACAGCTGTGCTATAGGCGGTAGCTGCGTTTGCAAATGATCCAGAAGAATGGCTAATAGCTTGGGTTCTAATGCTGGATGGTGCGTTACTAATTCTCTAAAACACTTTTGCGGAGTGGGTGAAAGCCAGGCGTCGGCAATACTCCCCGAAAGTTGCAGGCACAGTAGGGGAGTTTTAATAGTCTCATTGCCGTCATGGCTTTGTGCGACCAAGATGGCGAGGTCCTCAGGTATTCCCAAACTCTTCAAAAACCAGGCACCAATGGCGGCATGATCGCAACCAAAGAGTGCTTTTTCCTGAGCGCAAAGTGCCGTGTGATCGTGTAGATATATACCCAGCATTTCTGCATAAGGAGGTGCGATTTCATGCAGCGCCATTATCCCGATATCCTGCAACAGCGCAGCGGTAAAGAGCTGCCTCGTTTGTGACTGACACAGAAAATGTTCGCTGAGACATTGTATGCTGAGCGTGGCGATTAGGGCTCGCTGCCATATATATGTATAAGTGGCAGTGCTCTGTTTGCCTCCAATCAAGCTAAAGCTCAATACGGCGGCAATGGTAGCGTCAGTACCTAGCCGGATGACAGCTTCTCGACAGATGGTGACGTTTTTTTTGGTGCCCCGGTACAGGGCGCTATTGGCAAGAGATAAAAAGCGCAAGGTGAGGGCGGGATCACGCTCTATAGCATTGGCGTAGTCGCTCAACGAGGCGTCCGGATCTCGGGCTATTCTGAGCACTTCCAAGACCGCGCCAGGCATTGAAGGCAATGTGTTGCAATCCTTCAGTCGTTGCGTCAACGCGGGCGGTAAGTCGAAAAACGCTGGCGAGATAGTACTAGCCAAATTGGTGCTAACGGTTGGTGCCTGGAAGTGCTCGGACATAATGATTCTCTTATTTTTTCGACCATGGCCTAGTAAGCAGTAGGCCATTGCTTGGCTTTTTTCTTGATATGGGTGCTAGTTTTATAATGAAATACGCTTACAATTTTTGTACTAGCCGTTTTTGTAATCGCTAAACAGCCTTCAGTCGTCCGATATTGAAGAAAAACCTTATTTTTCTTGAGCATAACGGCGTTTTCTGATCTGAAGTCTGCACTAACTGTACCCTTCCCCGATTGCTTCACACATCAATTAAGCTGTTTTCATTCTAGCAGGGTGCTTTACCAAAGGACATAATAGATAGTAATGATATGATAGTTCTAATGAAAATTTACCAGGGCACATTGCCCTAGGAATTCTTTGAATTTCTCGGGGCTATGTCGACACCATTTGATCGTATACAAGAATTTTGGAGGGTGCCTGAGCGGTCAATTTGCATATCAGCGTAAGGTTTCCATCTATAAAGGCACCGTTTTATCAGATAGAAGTAATTAGCTGCTTTTGGCCGGGTAACGACGGCCCGAAATAGTCCATCGTTCATCCTCATCCAACTTCTATCTGTTCTGCCATTTCCAACGCGTCATCTATCTCTTTCCCTAGATATCTGACCGTGCTTTCCAGCTTCGTGTGACCCTGGAGGAGCAGCTGCATAGCCCCTTAAATTTTTCGTGAGGCTTTATATCAGCGACACTTTACTGCGGCGTATATTGTGCGTGCCATAAATTGACGCATCTAAACTTTTTTTGTTGCCGCAGGCTTCACGACACGGGGCATATTGGCGTGTGACGAGATGTTTTACACCATCAATACGGCGATGAAGCATGAAGTCTTCGCTTCTGGGTTGAGCTAGCGGTATCCAGTCTCCAATTGCGATACGGGTTTGCTCGGTTATTTCGAACTGGACAGATCGATACGTTTTTGGCTGCATTTACGAAGGCTCGTGGGGATATGCCCGCACTATGTGCTATATCTCGTACTCGATAATTGACGAGGTTGCAGCCTCGTAATTTACTATCAATGGCTAAGTTGAGGAGGGCGAGGGCTCGTGTTTTGGGCAATCTGTAGATGACTACGAGCCGGCCAATTATATTTAAGACGCAAAGGTGCCTTCTGCCCAACCAACTTGCCTGTATTTCAGGTTGTAAAAGAGATGTCAGCCGAAACCTTCAGGTCCTGATTCTCCACAGTTTGCGGTCAGAGTATGGCTCAACTCAAGCAGACCAGTTGCTATATAGATAGACCCAGGGTGATAAAACAGCGCCTCTATGGTTTTGCAATCGCCAGCCCATCCCACTTTGTTGTTTATCTAACCGTGGGCGCTTACAACGCAATTGCCAGGTATAGACCTTCATTGGCATCCCTAAGCCGCGCCGTATTCTTACCATATTCATACATAAGCTTGACCATCGTGGCCATCAGCTTCTCATTACGTGCCCACAACTCAGTCAGGGGGGGACGTCGCCCTCGGGTGGCTGCATATTTACTGTATGTATATCGAGCGCTTCACCTGAAAGGTTTTTTTTGAGAACATGCTTTAGAGGGCGATGAAGAAGGCACCCTTTTTTCTATTAAAATAACAACATTTTTTGTAATTAAATAATTGTCTTAGCGGCGACACTTGACCGAATCGTTTACTCCTTTCAGCTTCTCTTACAAGGCACATAGACTCAATATGATCCAAGCTCTATCTATCCCTAACGACATGATGATCCGTAAAATTGAAAGCATTGTGGCTCTCTCCGACGAGGAGCGACAGGCTATTAAACACCTGCCCATCAAAATAGTGGACATGAAAGCATACCAAGACATTGTGAATATGGGTGATCACCCAACGCAGTGCTTCATGGTGCTAGAGGGATTTGCATGTGTCTATAAGGAAACAATTGACGGAAATCGTCAGATATTAGCCATTCATATTCCTGGCGATATGCCTGATTTGCAAAGCCTGCACCTTCCGTTTCTGGATATTAATATCGCTACCCTTAGCGCTTGTAAGTTGGGGTTTGTCCAGCACGAAGACGCTCGCCGTATATGCGAACAATACCCCCGTTTGGCCACTGCATTTTGGCGCGAGACACTCTCACAATCAGCTATTTACCGTGAATGGATTGTGAATAATGGCCGCCGTAAAAGCTATACCCGCATCGCTCATCTTATTTGTGAGCTCAAGGTTCGTTTAAATGCAGTGGGTTTAGTTAGAAACAACCGATTTATAATCCCAGCGAGTCAAGCCGAGCTGGCTGATGCGACGGGAATGACCCCAGTTCACATGAATAGAGTGCTCCAAGAGCTTCGTGCAGATGGGTTAATAAAAGTCGAAAGATCATCTGTATCAATACCTGATTGGGAAGCGTTGAAATTGTCGGGTGAATTTGATCCTCTCTATCTTCATTTTGTAAATGAAGTGGCTTAGCGGTCTGAATCGCGCCGGGTTTCGTAGACGCCTCCAGGCCTTATTCACTGGCCAAGTTTTTTTAGACGGTAGGCGTAGGCTGCGCGTGTCATTCCAAGGCGTTTCGCTGCCGCCGTTATATTCCCGCCGCTATCAATATTGGCGGCTTGAATGAGCGCTATTTCGACTTCTTCCAAGGACATGCCAGCGTCTAGTAGTGGCTGAATACGCTGGCGTGGAGAGGCGTGGTTTGAGCTCTCATTGGGTAATGACATGAGCATGCCCGTGTTATCCAGGCCCTGAGCTTTCTCGCGCTCCAGGGTAGGGACGCGATAATCGCCAAATAACGCTTTTTCAGTAAGGTGTTTGTTATCATCGGTAAGAATGACACCACGTTCGACGCAGTTCTTAAGTTCGCGTACGTTTCCTGGCCAGCGGTACTGGTGCATGGCTGAACGAGCCTGATCGGAAAAGCCGAGTGTGCGGCGTTGATAGTGATTTTCAAAGTGGCTGAGAAAGTGTTCCGCCAATGGCACGATGTCGTCGAGGCGCTGACACAAGGGTGGCACGCTTAACGTAAAGGCGTTAAGGCGGTAAAACAGATCTTGGCGAAAACTACCCTGTTCAACACGTGTTACTAGGTCAGTATGGGTAGCGGCAACGATGCGCACGTTGACCTCTTTGACGCTCTCTCCGCCGACGCGTTCGATCTGGCCTTCCTGTAGCGCACGCAAAAGTGCTGCCTGCGCTCGTGGTGAAAGCTCAGAAAGCTCATCCAGAAACAGGGTGCCCCCGTCGGCGCGCTCAAAACGTCCCATACGCGACTGAACCGCACCGGTATAGGCACCTTTTTCGACACCAAATAGTTCCGATTCTATGAGCTCAGGCGGTATGGCCGCGCAGTTCACTGCTATAAACGGCCCGCTGGCACGAAGGCTATGATCATGCAGACGCCGTGCAAGAATCTCTTTACCCGTACCGGTTTCACCCAGTAGTAAGACGGGGACCTCTGAGGGCGCCGCGCTATCGAGCATAGAGAGCATCTCGCGAAAGGCTGGCGTTGAGCCAATTGGCCCCCCAGGTTTCCTGGTCACGAGTGCGGGCAAGGTCGCTTTCCAGTGTGGCAATGCGTGCCTGCAGCTCGTAAAGCTCGTCAATTAGCGGGGCCTCGCGTAGCAATTCAGCAAAGGCGGCATGGTCGGGCCACTCTTCGGCCAGCTTGCCAATAATTCGGCAGTTGTCGTCACCACAGGCGCGGCAACTCACTTCTCTGTATTGTACCTCGCGTCCCAAAAGCTGGGTGGCGTAGCCTGATGCATAACCCAGCAGCGTCCAACATGCCGGTTCGCGCTGCGGTCCACGGGAACGCCATACGTCGACTTCAAACGAGCCTTTCCAGATAAATTCGCTATAAAAACGATCCTGTTCGAGATTTATCTCCAGGCTGATCGGCACTGCCTGCACATGCCCTTGCAGCGCATGTAGCTGTGGCCCGGCGAGAAAGCTCTCCTCCAACCCTAAACGCTCCCCCCTCAATGACGCGCCAAGCTCGGCATCCATCAGTCCTGAGTAATATCCCAGGCGCATAAAGATGCCCCGGGCGCGCTCCATACCCAACGTCGTAATTAACTCGTTGCGAAAGAACGCCGACGCAGCAAGCGGCATCAGCAGCATGCGCTGCTCGCCTAACCATATTTGGCCCTCTTCGGGAAGAAAGCGTAGCGCGTCCATTAAGTCGCGAGCATTCGGGTAGTCAGAAGATGAGATAAACATGCCGACTCACGTTGAGGTTGGTAACGAAGGGAGGTAGTGGCAAAAGAGTATCACTTGGTTTGCAGCCTTAGAAAAGCACAACAGCTACAAAGAAGTGAACGGAGGTTGATGATTTGATGAAGTGTTAATCAAATGGTTAAACGCTATTTACGAACAGAGGTTCGCAAGGCGGACTTAAAGATCGTGCAGGTTAGCTAATCCCTTGATAGCCGTCCTATTTCTAATATCGGCATGTTTTTTGAAAGGTAGTTGCTAGAAGGCCAGCGATAAGCCATTGATTTATACTAAAGTATTACCTTTCAATGGTTGTGCTGAGTCCCTTGCTAATGACATGCCCCTGTCGAAATAACGGATGATGCTGATATGTACAACATAACAACCGATAGGTATGCCGTGAATAGCAACGGCACAAACCGCCTGCCGTTTCGGCTCCTTTCATGTACCGCTGTTAAGCGCCTAGCAATTGTAAGTGGTCTATTGCTGCCAATGGCAACCGCTAGCTTGGCAACGGCTGCCGAGGAGCGAGAACCTGCCGAGGTGTATCGACAGGTTTGCTCTCATTGTCACAACCTGGATAAAGCAGTTGGGCCCATGATTACCATGCCTTTTCCTGAAGGTGCCTGGGAGGTGCGGGGTAATCATATTCGTAACACGGTTAGGCAGGGCCGTGCTGCGATGCCTTCATTCCGAGAAGCCAAAATCAGTGATGCCGAACTTGAGGGACTGATTGACGCTTTATTGCGTGGTGAACTGGCAAATGCCGCCGTTGGTGAGGAGTAATGCCATGAAGCTAACACGCCGAGCATTACTCAAAAACAGCTTCTTACTTGGCGCCACTGCTCCGCTCTCGCTTGGCAGTGCGCTCGCCTCGAATCCAGCAAGTGCACCACAGCAAGGCCCAATCACCCTTTATGGCAGTGATAAATCGACCACCGAGCTAGGACTTGGGCTCCGCCAGCAAGGCTTATTACCACGCTATGAAGGGCATTTTAACCCGCTCGCGCTGAGTGCCTTGCCTAGCGGAACGCTGGCAGCTGGCTTTACGGATGAGTCGGGAATCGTGCTGCTGACGAGCCTACTTGCCGGGCGTGGTCGGATTCTTGCGCTAGGGCGCCATGAGGCAGACCGGCATCAGTTGCTAAGCCATCGTGGCCCTATCATCGATTTAATGACAGTTGAAACAGGAAGTTGGCAAGCGTCCCTCGGGCGTGAATATGGTCGCTTGGTGTCGACTCCCGGTCGCGGTCGTCATGCTAAAGAGCTCCCTCGCGCGGCAACGGCAGCCAATATTCGCGAGCTGAGCTTCCTGGTCCAACTCTGAAGCTATATCACAATAATCGAGAGACACGTTTATGAGTACTACACAGCGTATTCTGCCTAAAGGCGTTGCGGAAGCTGATTTCGATGCCGCGCTAAGTCTTTTTCGCGACACGATTGGAAGCGAGAGCGTTTTGACTGAGAGCGAACAGCTAGCGCCCTATACCAAGTTCATGATGGCCGGTGAGGACGCCGACTATATTCCCTCGGCAGCGTTATTGCCCAATAACGCCGAACAGGTGCAGGAACTTGTACGTATCTGCAACGAGTATAAAGTGCCGATTTGGACTATTTCGACGGGTAAAAACCTTGGCTATGGGTCGGCTGCCCCCGGCGAGACGGGGCAGGTAATTCTTGATCTGCACCGCATGAACCGAATTATCAACGTTGATCCGGAAGTGTGTACCGCACTGATCGAACCCGGCGTTACCTATCAGCAGCTCTACGACTATATCCAGGAGAAGGGCTATAAGCTGTGGTTGGACCCGCCCGCGCCGTCTGCCATTGCCGGGCCTGTAGGCAACACGCTGGATCGTGGTGTGGGTTACACGCCTTACGGCGAACACTTTATGTTTCAGTGCGGCATGGAAGTGGTGCTGGCCAATGGCGAGATGATTCGCACCGGCATGGGTGGTATTGAAAACTCCAGTTCATGGCAGGTGTTTAAATGGGGCTATGGCCCCTATATCGATGGCTTGTTCACCCAATCCAACTATGGCGTCGTGACCAAAATGGGGCTATGGCTGATGCCCGAGCCGCCGGCGTATCGACCCTTTTTGATCCAGTATCAAGACCCGGAAGATATCGCCGAGATCGTTGATGTGCTGCGTCCGCTGCGTATCTCGCAGATCATTCCCAATGCCGTGGTCATCGTGCATACCCTGTGGGATGCCGGTACCCACGTGGTGCGTAAAACCTACTACGATGGTAAAGACTCCATCCCGCGAGAGGCCATTGAGCGCATTAAGCAGGATGAAGGCATCGGCGAGTGGAACGTCTACGCGGCACTTTACGGCACGCCCGAGCAGATCGAGGTCAACTGGAAGATCGTCGAGCAGGCCTTCGGGGCTAGTGGCAAAGCTAAGATTATGTACGGCGAAGAAGCCGAGCAGCGTGGCGGTGGCTTCGAGTACCGCGCAGCGTTGATGAAAGGCGACATGAACCTGCAGGAGTTTGGTCTTTATAACTGGCGTGGGGGCGGCGGTTCTATGTGGTTTGCCCCGGTATCTCAGGCCAAGGGCAGCGAGACCAAGGATCAGACCGAACTAGCCCAGCAAATTCTTGGCAAGTATGGCTTTGACTACGTCGCCGAATACATCGTCGGCTGGCGGGATATGCACCACGTCATCGATCTCCTCTATAACCGTGAAGATCCAGAGGAGACGCAACGTGCCCACGACTGTTTTGCGGAGTTGATCGACGAATTCGCCAAGCGGGGCTATGGCCTCTACCGCACCAATACTGAGTTCATGGAGCAAGTAGCCGGTACGTTCGGTGAACCGCTGCGCAATGTACATACCGCACTCAAGAATGCGCTCGATCCCAACGGTATTTTATCGCCTGGCAAGTCGGGTATTCGTCAGTAATCCCCAGCAACTAAAGCGTCTCAGTGGCGCCGCATCAGTGGTTCTTATGACCATTGATGCGGCCCTGAGACGCCTCGTAAACAGTTAAAACAATAAGATGGAGCTATTTATGGTTAAGCGTTATAGGAATTGTTTTGTAGTTGCCTTACTGGCTGCTTCCTTCAGCCTGCCAGGCATGGCTGATGACAGTATGGGTGATAGTAGTAATGACGTATCGCCCCAGCCCCGTACCACCGTGGTCATGATGGGGACGGGAACCCCCGTCCTGAAGCATGACCGGGCTGGGCAGGCCATACTGATTGTAGTGGATAAGCAGATGTATCTTTTTGATGCAGGCCCTGGCTTCGTCAAGGGTTTTGATGCTCTTTCTGGCAAATCCTTTATGCCGGAAGACATTTACTTCAGTAACGATTCTGTTTATGGAGAGATGAACAAGGTGTTTATTACCCACCTTGATTCTGACCACGTTCTTGGTCTACCGGAACTGATGTTGCGCCCTTGGATCATGGGACGCAGTGAACCGCTGAAGATGGTTGGTCCCCGAGGCCTCAATGAAATGGCCAGCAATATTATCGAAGCCTACCAGAGTGACATTGATCATCGCTTGTACGGTACACAGCCGGCCAACGAGCTTGGCTTCACGGTTGATGTGACCGAAATCAGCGATAACCAAGTGGTGCATGAGGACGACAAGGCTACGGTGACGGCTTTCCGCGTTCCTCACGGCAGTTGGGCCGAAGGGATGTCCTTTGGTTATCGCGTCGAAACGCCGGACAAGACCGTGGTAATCAGCGGCGATACGCGTCACGACGAAGCACTCTATGAGCACTTCGAGGGGGCCGATATCCTGATTCACGAGGTGATGAGTAAGGCTGGCGTCGGGCAGATGGCGCAGGATTGGCAAGATTATATGTATCACGCTCACACTAGCACTCAGCAATTGGCTGACATTGGTAACAAGATAGCGCCTGAGTTGTTGGTAATGACCCATCCGCTACTCTTTGGTCAGACTGACGAGCAGCTTCATGACGAGATGGCCGGCTATTACGACGGAAACTTTAAGCTGGCAAGTGATCTCGATATCTACGAGTGAAACCTGTCACCTAATATCTTGGCCATAGTATCTAGTATTAGTATTTGTGATACATGGCCATTGGAGGAATCGAAATGACCGAACACTACAGCGATTTTCATCTTCAGCCCATCGCCGGTGAATGGCGCGAGGGCAGCAGCGAGCGCACCGTTGACGTCAGCAACCCTTACGACGGCAGCACGCTGCTGACAACGCGCCTCGCCAACCGTGATGATTTAGACGCTGCGTTTACGCAGGCGGAAAAAGCCCAGGCTGAGTGGGCGGCAACGCCACCGGCCGAGCGCGCTGGGTTAATGCATCGGGTGGTCGAGATATTTGATGCGCGCAAGGAAGAAATCATCGACTGGCTGATTGGTGAGTCGGGCAGCACCCGGCTAAAAGCTAACGTTGAGTGGGGCGCGGCGCGGGGTATCACCCAAGAAGCCGCCAGTATGCCTGGGCGTGTCCATGGTATGACGATGGACTCCAACGTGCCGGGTAAAGAAAACCGCGTCTATCGCAAGCCTCTGGGTGTAGTGGGAGTGATTAGCCCATGGAACTTTCCGTTGCATCTTTCTCAGCGCTCCATCGCCCCCGCGCTGGCGCTGGGTAATGCAGTCGTCGTTAAGCCCGCCAGCGATACGCCGGTTACCGGTGGATTACTGCTCGCTAAAATCTTCGAGGAAGCAGGCCTGCCCGCAGGGCTTCTCAGTGTGGTCGTCGGTGCTGGCAGTGAAATCGGTGATGCGTTTGTCGAGCATCGCGTGCCGCGGATGATCTCCTTCACGGGCTCGACACCGGTGGGCCGCGGTATCGGACGCATCGCCAGCGGCGGTGAACATATCAAGAAGGTAGCGCTGGAGCTGGGTGGCAATAGTCCCTTCGTCGTGCTGGATGACGCGGATATTGAGCAGGCGGTTAATGCCGCGGCGATGGGCAAATTCCTTCATCAGGGGCAGATCTGCATGGCGGTCAACCGCATTATCGTCGATGAAAGTATTTATGATGACTTTGTGGAACGCTTTGTCGCCAAAGTGAACGGGCTGCAGGTAGGCGATCCCAACGATATGTCCACCGTCATTGGACCGGTTATTAATACCAAACAACGTGAAGGGCTCGAAGAGAAGATTGCTACCGCCAAGCATGAAGGTGCCCGCGTGCTGGTAGAGGGCGAGATTAACGGCCAGATAGTGCCGCCGCATGTGTTCGGTGACGTCACTCCCGATATGGAGATCAGTCGCGAAGAGATCTTCGGCCCGTTGGTCGGCATACAGAAAGCTCGCGACGAAGACCACGCGCTAGAACTCGCCAACGGCACCGAGTATGGCCTCTCCAGTAGCGTTTTCAGTGGCGATATTGAGCGGGGTATGCGCTTTGCCAAGGGCATCAAGGCTGGCATGACGCACGTCAATGACATGCCGGTTAACGACGAGGCCCATGTGCCTTTCGGTGGTGAGAAAAACTCCGGCCTTGGCCGCTTTAACGGCGACTGGGCGATTGAGGAATTTACCACTGATCACTGGATCAGCGTGCAGCAAACGCCGCGACACTATCCCTTCTAAGAATCTGGGTTAATTTCCTTTCTTTCCTTATTGTGACTGACTGCTCGCTAACAGCGGGCAGTCAATGGATTGGTAAAAGAGACAAAAACCATGAAAAAAATGGCCTCCCTTTTCTTGGTGGCACAGAGTGCTAGTGCCGCCGCGCCGTCTGCTCTTGCCGTCAACGGCCACTACTCACTCGGTATCGAAGGTTTGAGCGCAGCGGCGGCACCGCCTCAGGGGCTTTATTATCGAGGCTACCTAGTTCATTACGATGTCGACAATTTCAGCGATGGATCAGGCTCAGCCGTGCCGGGTAACAATAGTGGCACGGTCAACGCACTAGCTCACCGCTTCATCTGGATGACGGACAAGACAGTTCTAGGTGCCGATTACGGCATGGAAACAATTATCCCAATGCTGAAAGTGGAGTTTGATCTGGATATTGCCGGAGGGAATCGCTTTGATGACGGCGGCATCGGCGATATATTTGTCGGCCCGCTAATTCTCGGTTGGCATGGCGACCAATGGGATATCACCTTCGCTGGCGGCCACTGGTTCGATACCGCCAATTTCGATGCCAATAACCCAGCTTCGGTGGGCAAGGGCTATGGTACGACCATGCTGACCTTGGGCGGCATGTGGCATTTTGACGAGGAGAAACGTTGGAATGTTTCGGCACTGTCTCGTTATGAGATAAAGACCGAACAGGAGGATACTGATATTACTCCAGGTGACAGCTGGCTAGTGGAGTGGGGGCTCGGTCATCGTTTGAGCAACGGGCTTGAAGTGGGATTGGTTGGTTATAACGCCTGGCAGTTGGAATTCGATGAAGGCGCACCTACCACCAGCAAAGCGGAGCGCCATGCTATCGGTACGGAAGCAGGTTACCTATGGCCCACCGTCGGGGTGATGCTCAAAGGCGCCTATTACCATGAGTACGACACGCAGGCCGGTGGCCTAAAAGGTCTAGAGAGCGATGGTGACACTCTCCGCTTGCAGTTGACCAATTTTTTTTGATTTGAGCAGCTCCCGTTCAAACCGAGCGGAAGCATGAAGGGAGAATAGCCATGCAAATTCAAGCAGCGGTGACGTTAAAGAAAGGCGACGATTTTCAGTGGCAAGGCGTGGACTTGGCTGATCCGGCTAGCGGTGAAATACGCGTGCGTATCGTTGCGACCGGCGTTTGTCACACCGATGCGGTGGCACGCGATTTGGGGATTGCACCGTTTCCTATTGTGCTCGGGCACGAAGGGGCGGGCGTGGTCGAGGCGCTTGGTGCAGGTGTGACCGGGCTGAATATTGGCGACCATGTGGTGCTGTCGTTTGCTCATTGTGGGGGGGTGTGGTCACTGCCTGACCGGGCATCCAACCGTCTGCGACACCTTTAACGAACTCAATTTTGGCGGCGCCATGGATGATGGCAGCCACCGGCTGCAACGGGATGATGAAGCGTTGGCCACTTTCTTCGGCCAATCTTCGTTTGCCACATACGCGGTGGTAAGTGCGCGTAACGCAGTAAAGGTCGATCCCGAGGTAGAGCTGGCGCTGCTCGGCCCATTAGGTTGCGGTATACAAACGGGCGCGGGAACGGTGCTCAACCGTCTTAAACCTGAGTTTGGTAGCTCGATAGTAGTGTATGGCTGTGGTGCGGTGGGGCTTTCCGCGGTCCTGGCAGCTAAGATCATTGGTTGTCAGCGCATCATCGCAGTCGACATTAACGATGATCGTTTGGCGCTTGCTCGTGAGTTGGGGGCTACTCACACCGTTAATGGCAAGCAGGAAGAAACGGTCGATCGCGTGCGCGAGATTACCGGCGGCGGCAGTGAGTACGCGGTGGAGACCACCGGTGCGCCCCTTGTGGTACGTCAATCGCTGCAGGCGTTACGCCCCCTGGGTGTCTCGGCAATTGTCGGTGTTACCCCGGAGGTCACGCTGGATGTGCACCACGACTTGATGGCTGAGAGTAAGTCGATGATTGGTGTCATTGAGGGCGACTCGGTACCGCGTGTTTTCATACCGCAACTGGTGGCTTACTACAAAGAGGGACGCTTTCCCTTCGATAAACTGGTCAAGTTCTACTCGGCGGACCAGATCAACCAAGCCTTTCAAGATTCGAAGGATGGAACGACGGTCAAGCCGGTGTTAAAGATTGGCTAACGCTTTAACTATTGAGAGAGGCATTCGACACCGGCAAAATTTTATAAATCCATAGCTTCAGGAGCTAGCTGAGTCAGCACGCTTTCTGTAAAGCTAGCTCTCTGTGGTGTCCGCTACCTGTGGTATTGCTTTTCGCGTTCGGGTTGCCAATAAATGGCATCAATACGCAGGCGTACTTCGGTATTATTAGGAAGCGGCCATTCGATGGTGTCGCCGACTCTGAGACCGATGAGTGCGGCGCCAATGGGCGCCATAACCGAAATGCCATCCGCTACGCTATCCATGGAATGAGGATAGACCAGGGTACGAATCATCTTAAGCCCACGCGTGAGGTCGGTGAAGCGGACCTGGCTATTCATGCTGACCACGTCATCCGGAATATCCTCTGGATCACAGACTTCTCCTCGCAACAATTCTTCATCAAGTAGCTGAGCTACAGGCATGTCTTTATCAGAGGCATTATCAATCAAGCGTTGGAGACGCTCGGCATCAAGACGGTTAATAATAATAGGAGGACGTTGTTTCATATCTACTCTCCTTAGCCTATTTGCTTTCCTTGGAAAGCAATCCATTTAGCCAATAAAAACAGCCCTTCCTTAATAAAGGAAGGACTGCATACTCTTTACAGTATAAGTGATTTAAACAATAAAGACGATCAGGTGACGCCCTGCTCAATCATGGCATCCGCGACCTTTCTGAAACCTGCTATATTGGCCCCTAGTACCAGATTCGTCGTATCACCGAACTCGGCGGCTGTGTCAGCACACTGCCTGTGAATATTAGCCATAATCTGCTTCAGCTTCTGATCAACCTTTTCCAGCGGCCATTGCTCCATGCTGCTGTTTTGCGCCATTTCTAGCTGGCTGGTAGCGACGCCACCAGCATTGGCGGCCTTACCCGGCCCATAGGCAACCTTTGCCTTTAAGAAAAGATCGACGGCTTCTTTTGTGGAGGGCATGTTGGCCCCTTCACTAATACACGTTACGCCGTTAGCAAGCAGGATTTCTGCATCGCTCTCGGTCAGCTCATTCTGTGTTGCGCAAGGGAAGGCTGCATCGGCTTGAATACGCCATAAGGCATGCCCGCCCTGAGGGTAATCACGCGCTGAAATATAGTGCGCATCAGGATGTTCGCTTAAGTAGGCTTCAAGAGAGGTGCGTTGCACTTCTTTGAGCTGCTTAAGTAAGCCTAAATCAATACCATTTTTATCATGGATGGTGCCTTGTGAGTCGCTGCAGGTGACCGGTTTGGCGCCCAGTTCGTAGAGTTTCTCAATGGTGTAGATCGCAACATTACCAGCGCCAGAAACGAGGCAGGTCTTGTCACGAATGTCTTCTCGACGGTCAGCCAACATATTTTGTGCGAAGTAGACCGCACCGTAGCCGGTGGCTTCTTTACGGCCAAGCGAGCCTCCCCAGGTAAGCCCTTTGCCTGTTAGCACGCCTTCATAATGCCCGGTGAGCCGCTTGTACTGACCAAAAAGATAGCCAATTTCACGCGTACCGACGCCAATATCACCTGCAGGCACATCGCAGTTCGGGCCAATATGGCGGTACAGTTCGCTCATGAAGGCTTGGCAAAAACGCATGATCTCGTTATCGGATTTGCCCTTTGGGTCAAAATCGGAGCCGCCTTTACCACCGCCGATAGGCAAACCAGTTAGCGCATTTTTGAAAATCTGCTCGAAGCCGAGAAATTTTATCGTGCCTGACGTAACGCTGGGGTGAAACCGTAAGCCGCCCTTGTAAGGGCCAAGAGCTGAGTTGAACTGTACGCGATAGCCTTTATTGACTCGTACGCGTCCGGCATCATCTACCCAGCTTATCCGGAACATGATTTGTCGTTCAGGCTCAACGATTCGCTCTATGATGCTGTGTTGATGGTAATGAGAAGTCTGTTCGAACAGTGGGCGTAGGCATTCAAGCACTTCTTCGATGGCTTGATAAAACTCTGACTGTGCAGGACTGCTTTTCTGAAGACGTGTAAGCGTATCGTGGACATAGGGCATAAGAGCATACCGTGACAGTTATTAATAAAGATTGGCTGGCCAGAGCGTGAGAATATTTAACTGCCAGCATGCTTCTTTGCATAGCCTATGCAGGTTCGGTATGAACGAAATTAAAGGAATTATAGACCAAAGTATATATTTCTTAAGCGTCTAACGTGGTCTTCTAAAATAATAATTAACGTTAAATCAACGAAAATCGGTTGCCGGTATATTGTTGATTCGGCATTGTTCCATAAGTTTGTTATTGATATTAATGTTAATTTTTTTAGCGATTTGATGCTTACTCCGAGTGAAGCATACTTATGTTATGGTTACTGGTCTTTCTTGATACTTTACCATCAGCTCGCTCATCGCTTCTTTCAGAAGGTGAAATCAGAACTTTGTCATGACTGTCTGTTCAGCTCGCAGGTAATAACTTCGAGCTTTTTCGGACTATGCACCGAGAATACCGTTCGTTTTGGTAAATATTGACTAAAAAGGGCATTGATATTCTCATTGGTAACCCGTTGTCCGGGGCTATAGGGACGTAAAAGTAAATCGCCACGCCGGTTTCTTGAGTGACTTTTGCATGCTTTGCCTTTTCAAGCCCCTGGTCATAGGTCATGCTATTTCCGAGTGTTGATCTGTATACAGTTGAAGGCTGTACTGAAGTCTCTACCGCTGAAATGTCGATTGTTTTTCCATTTTTTGCGAGGATTAAATAGCCGCAGTGGAGAACTCTACCAAAGTGCCTACCGCAGACGCATCCCCCTTGTCCTAGATCGGATTGCCTTTACCGTGGCAGGGAATTTCACTCTTACTTACCTCGGGGGACATAAATTAATACAGATTATGTCTAGAACCGGAACATGTTCACCAACTTCGCAACGGCGATACAAGGGGGGGGTTACCTTGCTGCAAGAAGTGACTCCGGATGGCCAACTGGCAGGGCATAAATGGCAGCATAGTTCGTCTATCTGCAGACATAGTCATCGCGCGGTCAGGTAACTTCATAACCTTGAACTTGACGCTAATCTGTTATGGAGACAATTGTCATCGCAACATATGAATGATTAGATCAAAACGCTCGGCATCAGGCAGCAGCTTATGCTTCAAGCGATGGGATGCTTCATGCTTTTTTCGCTGATGTATGGCCGGTCATAATATTCGTTCTACGCCATGTGGTTAAGGCATATTCCACAAGAAAAGGTTGAAGAAGCTCCTCTCAAAGGTAGGGTTTAAGCCGTAGACTCATCCCTTAGGCTTGGTTTACTTGGTCAGTGATCCCCGTTAAACGAATATGAGGTCGACGACTTAAAAAATTACCTAATAATTGACCTATATCAAAATTTGAAAATTAATTGCCTCTGGTGCCTAAATTTAGGACTGCTACTGCCGATAGTTCATAGCGCTGATTGATGACTTGGCTCTTACTCGCTTGAGCTGAATTAGCACGCCTCCCTCATAGTTGGATACCTTCGTTACCGATTGATCCCTATAATAAAGAGTAGAAAATGCAAAACCTACTGAAAAATCTCTCCGTTAAGACAGGTTTGACGGCTGTACTAGGCCTGTTTGCTGCTTTGATCATTCTAGTCGCTGCCTTGGGCTACCAGTCGAGCTCACTGGGTGCTAGTTCGATTGATGAACTTAACCGTATCAATGTTGAGCAGTTGAGCGCCGTGAACCGTGCTCAAGTGAATATCGCTGATACGCAACTGTTTTTCCTAAATCACCTCGACGCTTTGAACGAAGGGGAGCAGGCTCTGGCAGAAGTACATCTGGAAAAATCTGGACAATTGCTACAAAGAGCCAAGGAGCGTTTTGCAGCCTTCGCAGCGGTACCGAAGTCGGAGCAAGGAAAGCCCTATGCTGAAGCGCTAACAGCTGCGTTTAATCAACTAGTGACGCGCGGTTTAGAGCCACAGTACGAAGCATTGGTACGCAATAATGAAAGCACCTTCCGTGCGGCCAAGGGGGAGGGTGATCAGCTCAACCTAGCCTATATGCAAGCTAATGAAGCATTTATTAATTATGCTACCGCACGAGGGCAGGCTCTGTTGAGTGGTTATTCATCAACCATGAACACCGCTGAGTACGTTGGTATGGGAGCATTACTGCTGGTTTTCATTAGTATTATTTTGGTAAGAATGGGAATGATGCGTGTCGTCATTCGCCCTCTCCAGGAAGCAGTGCACCATTTTGAACGCATTGCTAAGGGGGACTTATCACACAAAATAGAGGATCGTGGTCGCAACGAAATTGGCCAACTTTTCGGGGCCATGCAGCATATGCAGTCAGGACTTTACCAAACCGTCTCTTCCGTGCGGGACAGCAGTGGGTCTATCCATATCGGTGCGCGTGAAATTTCTGGTGGCAACGCCGATCTGTCTTCACGTACCGAGCAGCAAGCAGCTTCACTAGAAGAGACGGCAGCTAGCATGGAACAGCTTACCGCCACAGTGAAGCAAAACGCAGACAATGCTCGACAGGGTAGCACCTTGGCTAGTGATGCTTCTGCTACCGCAGCACGTGGTGGCGAGGCTGTAGGAGAAGTGGTGATAACAATGCATGGCATAGCTGAAAGCTCTAAAAAGATAAGCGATATCATTGGAGTGATCGATTCCATTGCCTTCCAAACCAATATTTTGGCACTTAATGCCTCTGTTGAGGCTGCCCGTGCGGGAGAGCAAGGGCGAGGCTTCGCCGTCGTAGCGACTGAAGTACGCAATCTTGCCAGTCGTAGCGCTGATGCTGCTAAACAAATTAGAGCATTAATCGAAACATCCGCGGGGCAGGTTGAACAAGGTTCGAATCTAGTAGAAGGGGCAGGGCGCAGGATGGAAGAGATTATGGCTTCTGTGAAGCGTGTTGCAGATATTATGGATGAAATTTCGGCCGCGTCTATGGAGCAGAGCGACGGCATTGAACAGGTAAATCAGGCCGTGTCTCAGATGGATGAGGTTACTCAGCAAAACGCTGCCCTCGTTCAGGAATCCGCAACTGCGGCAGCGTCTTTAGAAGAGCAAGCAGCCCAGCTTGAATCGGCAGTGGCTATCTTTAAACTGTCGGAGGAAGATCATCGAGGCCACCTTCCTATCGGTAAACCAATGACTAGACCTATCTCCCCCAGTACCCAGGTTCGTCCTAAACTGGCTAGCACAAAAGCAGCTGAATTGGAATGGGAAGAATTTTAAAGAGTATTTTGCACTTAAAGACTTCACCCATTGTAACGAACACCCAGTCCCGCAGCGGCTGGGTTCTCATTGGCTCAGTCCACGTCGCTGGTGGCTAGGACCAAGCGATCTATAAAACATGGTTTGGGTACTAAGAACATGTTTTTTCGCAGGCTTTTCATACCTACAAAATTGAAAAACGTGGAAGCTATCTGTTCTTGTGAGGCTCGCTCTGCAAATGACGAGCTATGCTGAGAAAGTTAGCTGGCTCAATGATTAACCCGCCCGCTAATAAGATTCAGGTTGCATCAACCTCTCTGTTGTCATGAACCTGTCAAGCCCGGTAAAAAATTAAAATACTGAGGGACTCACCATGGCGATTCTAAGCGGTCAAACCACTCCCTTCACCTCATTCCTTCCTCAGCCTAATAAACTCATCCTGATGCTAGTATTTACTTTGGCCCCTATCCTTTTATCAGATTTCATTGCGAGCGAGCATGAAGGTCCTTCATTGCCATTCTTGGTCATAGGTGAAGAAAACAGCACCCCCTTAATCTACGAACCCTCGCCTCAAACAGAAGTGTGGTCGGTAAGTACAGGAAGTGGAGT
>AXCI01000380.1_pt1 | contig 24684 bp, 27 predicted proteins | sample 182571 | NCBI WGS metagenome assembly AXCI01 (sample SAMN02359225, study PRJNA218796) | groundwater metagenome | isolation source: Mt. Simon Sandstone pore water sample D5872 at 1.8km depth, Illinois-Basin... | place: USA: Decatur, Illinois | collected 2009-05 | reverse complement strand
GCCTATTGAATGTAATATCCACTAACTTTCCAAGCATCACCCTCCAAATGCGGAGTAATGGTTTCAACGCCCCCCGTTCTATTTTCGAACTGGGTCTGGAAGGTAAACACCATATAGTCTCCAGGCGGTGCACCGGGCATTGACGTATCAAGGATAACCCTGACTCGCCGACGCGACTGAACGGCGCCAAGGTCGCGACGAGCCGCGCCGATGGTACGTTCCAGCATGTGGGGCGACAGCGGTCGTTTGAGTAACGGAGAGGAGGACTCCCAGGCCTGCTCATACTCCCCGTTATCAATAGCTTCTAACCACGCCAATACTGCCGCCTCGGCCGCATTGGTATTTGATTGGGCGTACGTGGGGAGGAGCAGTAACATAGCGGCGACGATAACGGTCACTGTTTTCGACATGGTAGGCTCTTTGGCAGTTGAAGCATTAGCGCGACTTAAGTAATTATCGGAAGATTGGCTCATTTCTTTAGCCTTAATCCTGACCTGAAGATAAATAGTGGCCAATTTCGCGCCTTTTTTTGATGAAGCTGACTCGGTCATGTTGTCTATCCCCCGTTAGCCGCTCTTCCTCGCGAAAACCCAAAACGTTCCAAAAGCAAAGTGCCCTACGCTGGGGGCGCCAGCTTCTCAAACCCACCCCGCTCGTTTACTATGCGCCACCCCCTCATTTCAGTGTTCACCATTAGGCTACTATGTCCGCCAACGCCCTCTATACCGACCTTTCTGGCTACTACGATTTGATGTGCGTGGATATCGATTACCAAGCGCAAAGCCACGCCATCCGCAGGCTGCATCAGATTTTCGGTAACGACGGAACGACACACCTAGATTTAGCCTGTGGCACCGGCCCACACGTGCGCCATTTCATTGATTTTGGATACGCCAGCAGCGGGCTTGATATCAACCAACCCATGCTGGATATCGCCGCAACACGCTGCCCGGAAGCGCACTTCACGTTGCAAGACATGAGCGACTTCAAAGCCAACGAACCTCAAGATTTAATCACCTGCTTTTTATACTCAATCCACTACAGCGATGGCATTGAAAAGCTCAAAGCGTGTATATCAAGTGTTTATCATGCACTCAAGTCTGGTGGTATTTTCTGCTTTAACGCCGTCGATAAAGACAAAATTGATAATGGTTTATGTGTTAAACACACCGCCCAACAAGACAGCGATTTATTCACCTTCCGCTCGGGGTGGCTCTACAGTGGGCAGGGTGAAAAGCAGTCGCTTAGGCTCAGCATTGAAAAAGCCAACGCTGAAGGTACACAGCTATGGAACGACGAACACCCCATGGTCGCCGTCAGCTTTGCGGAGTTAAGCACTCTCTTAGCGCCTTACTTTGAGGTGCATGTGTTTGAACACGACTATGAAAAAATCACTCCCTGGGATAACACCTCTGGAAATGCGATTTTTGTCTGTGTGAAGGTTTAGTCGTCTTCGACTAGCGGTTCTCCACTTTCCCAAGAAATAACACTGATAACCCCGCTGCAATGAACATTGCTCCAGCGCCCATATTCAGGCCTTGTATTACGCGCGGACGGCTCTCCAACCAGCGCGCAAACATAGATGAAAAGACGAATAAATGAATACAGCGCAACTTGAAACTATCACGAGCGAAGCAATGGCCCTATCGGAGAAAGAGCGGGCTAAACTCGCTCATGATTTGGTAGCAAGCCTGGATGGTATGGCTGAAATCAGTGTATCGGAAGCTTGGGACGCGGAGATATGTCGCAGAATCAATGAGATTGAATCTGGCAAAATCAAATCTTTAGATGTCAGTGAAGTCCTTGAGCGTGCCAGAGCTCGGTTAAGGAACTGATTTTGATAGTAAAGGTTAGTCCAGAGGCTGCAGAAGAACTGATGGAAGCCGCAGCTTGGTAAGAACTCGAATCACCTGGGCTTGGTGAACGGGCACTGGTTTATTAACGCTCTTGTTAATAAATATTCGCCCTGATTTTGGCAGCAAGATCCGCTAAAACGCTATCGTTTTCACGTTTATAGTCATGGGACGAAATATAGCCTTCATAACGATCAAAGTATTTGTTCACGCTAGAAGCAATGGGCTTGAACGCCGAATTCCCGTACGGCCAACATCCTCCAATGCTTCATCGAGCAGCAAAGCCACCCGCTTTGAAGCCAATACCAGCGTCGTTACCACATCATCATCTTGAGCAAACAGATAGCTGGTAACATGACGCTTGGGAATGACCACTGAAAACCCAGGCGTATTCGGATAAATGGACAGAAAAGCCAAGTGATCGGCGTCCTCCCATATCTTGTGACATGGAACGTTACCGGCGACGATTTCACAAAAAACACAGCTCATATTCGATCCTTGAGGTCACTTTATACGTCCTTGTTCATAGCCAACCTTGGTCGAGCTCCATCATGCGGCAGTGGCAGGTAGCCCTGTGCTTGACTTGAATCCCAACGCAGCCCGCTTGCGTGGTCACTGTAAAAGCCTCCGTATCGCTTATTGCTGATAGCATCGACATATTTCTCGAAGGCTGGTTCAGCACATAAAGATCGAAGTCTAGCCTTTATTGAGCCTTGTATTCATAGTGAAAAACGTCTCTATACTCGCCGTTTAATTGAGGTGCCTTATAAAACTGTTCGACTCTTGTGGTGAATATAAACCCGGCTTTAGCTAAAGCTTTTTGTGCAGCGACGTTTTCGACGTCCGTGAAGGAGTTAACGCTCGTTGTGTATTCTGCTGTGAGCAGGTGCCGTGCAGTGAGTACCAACGCTTCGGCAGCATACCCGCAGCCTCTGTGTGGCCTACCGATACCAAAGTGAACAAGCATTGATTCATCACGCTTTACAACGGTGACCAGCCCTATGGGACCACCTTCCCTGATGGCATCCACAACCCAAACACACTTGCCTGTTAGCGACAGACTCCCAGGAACGGAAAGACTTTGAAGCATCCTTTCAGTTTGTTCGATTTCAGTGTGAACGCGCCGTGCAAGGCACTTTGCCGAGTCTAGATCGCCAGTATAGTTTTCAAAGATTGGTGAACTATCTTTGGGTCTGTAATACCTCAACTGTAGCCTTTTTGAAGCAGCAATCATGGTTAGCTCCTTAATTTTTTAGGAACTGTATTTCCTCCGCTCCGAATTGAAAATTTGAGCACGGCAAACGCTCATTGTGAAAGGTTCTTCCCAGCCACCTTGAGAAGGCAAAGGGCCTAACGCTAGCACCCTCTTGCCTTTATGACTTGTTTACTTTCGGAGCTTAGGGCGCTGAAACGGTACTATCCTGATTGGGCCGCAATTGAAGCTGAATACCGAGTAAGAAATTTCGCAGCACCTGATCTTTGCACTCGCGATAATTCTTGTGACTTGGCTTACGGAAAAACGCGCTTAATTCATGATTGCTTAAGCGGAAACCAGCCAACTCAAAAGCAGCCAAGATATCATCAGCCTTTAGGTCAAGCGCAATGCGCAGCTTCTGAAATACCATATTGTTGTTTAGCTGCGATTCCGGCACGGGCTGTGGCCCTTCTCGCTTACCACGCTTAAAGCTAATAAACCCGTTCAAAAACGCCGCCAGCTCTCTGTTTTTCATGGTGACAAAGGCGTCGTCGTCATCTTTTTTCAGCCAAGCCGTTACATGCTCTTGGGCCACACTGACCTCCGCCAGGGCGAAGATATCCACGATGGTGCTATCTTTTAAGTCGAAGGTGTAACGGATACGGCGAAAAATATCATTATTAGTCAAAATAGTGTTCCTAGTCTTAGGCAAACCCAGCACGTTAAAGCGTTATGTGCTTCTACGTCTATCGTGTCACACATTAACATTACCAGCTTAAAAACTAACCTGCCGTCAGTTTCTCAAGTAGCTCATCAATTTCATCTTTAAGCTCGCCGTCTTCAATCTTATTGGCAGTGGTTTGAGCATTTTTAAGATTGTTGATAGCCGCGTCGGTCTGACCTAGCTCAACTTGCAGTTTTGCCATGGAGAACGCGATCGACGACATATGATCTTTCGAATTAACTGCAACGGCCTTCTCAAAGGCTTTTTCGTAGACAGCCAGTGCCTCATCAAGCTCTTCCGTAAAATCAGCCAACGTTTCCCACTGCTCGGGGTGGTCCTTGTCGGTGTTTTCATTCACGGTGCAGATAGCTTCCAGCTGCGCATAGAGTGCATCGAAAGCCTCTCTATCCTCTTTGTCAGCAGCCCTCATGAGTTTTTCAGCGAGTTCGTAAACCGCCTTGTAAATTTTGGTGTTAATCATGAACGACTACCTTTTCTCTATTAAAAACAGTAACGAGTAAAAATTGGCTGAAAATGCATATTGGTAACGCATCGACCTAACCGCACGGGAAACATTGTACCTCTTCAGAAAGGCCCTACGGTTAATCATTTCGCGTCTGGTACGATGATCGCTTGTGTGGCTCTCTTCTCTCCTATCGGAAACAGCGTCTGCAATAACGCGATCAGCGACGTTTCTTCTGCAGTGCGTCGTGAAGCGACTTTAAACCATCGGCGCCCCCAGCCAGCCGAACACAGCTATCAGACTCTTTCTCCCATAAGGCCGAGGAAGCCAAGTGAAGATGAACAGCCACTTGTGAAGCCACCTCTCCTTCAAGCAAACCAGCCGGAACCCACATCAAATCAGTGTCTCTTAACTTATTCGGCACAGGGCTGCCACATACCGAACAAAAATCACTTCGATAGCCTGTGGTTTTTTGAAAAGAGCGAATCCCCGACTGACCTGACACCCAGTGAAAGTGCTGCTCATCGACAAACGTGGCAGCATTAGCGGTAGATCCGGTCACTTTACGGCATAAAGAGCAGTGGCATTGATAAAGATTAGGTAGCTCTCCCTTAATTTCAAACGCTACATCCCCGCACAGACACCTACCTATCATTGAGCACTCCTATGCTACGTAATGCACACAGTTAACAGTAGTGCTCCATGATGAACTCAGGGTGGCCCGTATGCTCATCAATCTGCTCACCGAGTGAAATAAAACCATGCTGCTTATAAAAATTGATACTGGGCGTATTCTGGCTGTAGACACTGAGCTGCAAACACGACCTTCTGCTCTTGGCGTCATCCATCAGCGCTGAGCCTATCCCTTGACCCTGCAAGTTTGGAGACACAAAAATAGCAGCCAAGGTACTGCCATAAAGGCAGTAAAACCCGGCTATTTGCCCATCCACTTCAAATACAACGGTCTCCGATGCTGGAATATAGACAGTGCGCATTTCGCTAACTTTCGACTTCCACAATGCTGGCCCGACGAAGTCATGGGCCTTAATCGATGCAGAAAGCCAGATGTCCAAAATGTGTTCAATATCTGCCTCTCGGTATTCACGAATCATCTAGCGGTTCCTAATGAGGTCATTGGCGCCGAAGGCGTTACTGAAAAGCTGCCTAGCCCTGGCATAGGTTTGCACCGGCACCAGGGCTAGACAGCTTCTTAAAATAAGGCGGGGATGCACTGCCTTTCTTAGGCTAAATCTGTTTCTTCCAGAAGATCAAATTGCTTCCTTCCTAGCCTGCGAAAGCGAAAAAAAGATTTTACCAGATTATTCAAAATATTTTTAAGTGCGGAAAATGCTAAATGCATCACAGGTCAGCATCCCCGGAAGGTGCTCACCTGCTTATTAAGGAGCATCTTGATTTAAATTCCGCTCGGCCGGGATATCGCTCAGATACTCGACAAACTCCACCTCAAACCCAGCCGGGTCGACAAAATAGACATTTTTACGAAACGGCTCGACAGCGCCTGGTTTGGCGATGGCATAGCCCGCGTTATTCAACCTGGCCACCACGGCATCAAAGTTATCAGTCACATAGGCAAAATGGGCCAAGCCAACGCTGTGGCCTTTCAAATCACGATTTTCCCCTTCGCCGTGATCGCTTAGCGCCAGGTAATGTTCGTCGTCACCAAAGTGCACCCATTTACGTGGTTTGCCATACCACTCGCCATGGCCTTCATCGCGTATCTGCCAGTGTGGGAAGACAGCGCGGTAAAAATCCAGCATGGCATCCATATCATCAACGACTAGATTCACGTGTTCCAAGTACATAAGAGTCTCCTTGCGTTAACCCCGCTAACCTTAATAATGTGCGACTAGCAAGTCTGTTTCTTCCAATCGCCTAGCGCTCATTTTGCGAGTTTGCATTCAAATATTTCATAGGTGAAGGCATACTTGAAGTCCCCCGATAAGTCGATCTGGTCAAGCTGCTTTCGCAAAAATGCCTTTATTTCTTCAAGCGGTCGGCCTTGACGCAACGCCTCTTCAATATTGGATTGCGTTGTTAAGTATCCAACCAAAGACTCTTTCGTGAAATCTATTGGTAACCAACCCTGATCGCTGGCCAGAAGATGTATTTCTGGGTCAGCCTCAGGATTCACATTGCTCGATTTGTTCCGAGGGGGAGAAGGATACTCTTTCAAATATTCTTGATAAAACCAACAATTGAACTCTTCAGATGTGGTGTGACCACCAAAGGCAAAATTATAGATCAGCCATATCGCTCCAGGAGTTGAAGCTTGCTTGTAAGAGGCAAAAGCCTTGGCGCTATCGAACCAATGAAAGGCCATGCAGGTGGATATCAGATCGAATTGCCCATAGTTGGCCAGTGACAAATAATCAGCCTGCTCGACTTTTAAGCCACGGCTGCGTGCAATTTCAAGCATTTCGCTCGCAGAATCGATGCCGATGACATCATTACAGATGTTCTTCAGCGGAATCATAGAATCCCCAGTACCGCAGGCGACATCTACTGCGCGATCAAAAATCCTTCCTGGCAAATGTATTTCCAACCACTTAAGTAAGACTTGTTGAACTTTCGGGCGATAAGAAGCATAGCGTTCACCCGCATTGATATCAGTGAAATATTGAGTCATATGAATATCCAGACGTAGCTAACGCGTTGCTCACCGAGAATTTTTTGGATAGTAGCTTTTACGCTTATTTTTGCACGAAGGGTGACAGCGGAAGTCTGTCCGATGCGTCCGTTTATTAAGCACTGATCTGCTTTACGAAACCAATCTCATCCCTAATACCAACGCGGTTGCCATCGGGGTCGGCGATGTTGATGGTTCTACCCCAAGCATTTTCGGTAATGGTGGCTTGAATACCCCAAGACCTGATTATCCTTAGTGCCTCTTCCAAGTCATCAACGTTGAATCGCAATTTAAAACTACCTTCTTCTGGCGATTTGACACTTTTCTTTGCCTTACCACCCTGCTCGACCATTAGATAACCATGACCAAACTCTAGACAGGTTAGCTTAAAGCCGTCTTCATCTCTCTCAAATAACTGACGCAAGCCAAATAGCCCCTGATAGAAAGCGACGCACTCCAAGTAGTGTTCAGTATTAAGAATTATTCCGTACCGGGCTACATTCGCGTTCATAAACATTCCTATTGCTTAGCGCCGAGCTGTGCTGCCGCTCCCGCAGCGACAGCCTGTGCAAGTTGCTTAGTACTGCCCGTAGCAGAATGAAAAACGGCGGCAATGCTCATTACACTTCACCTTTCCACTTTTGCACTGTTTATTGCTACGTTACGGGTTGCTGAGCATCGCGGTTTAAATTTCGCTCGGCCGGGATATCGCTCAGATACTCGACAAACTCCACTTCAAAACCGGCCGGATCGACAAAATAGACATTCTTGCGAAACGGCTCTACAGCGCCTGGTTTGGCAATGGCATAACCCGCGTTATTCAATCTGGCCACCACGGCATCAAGGTTATCGGTCACATAGGCAAAATGGGTAAGCCCAACGCTGTGGCCTTTCAAATCGCGGTTCGCCCCTTCGCCGTGATCGCTTAACGCCAGGTAATGCTCATCGTCACCAAAGTGCACCCATTGTCGCGGTTTGCCATACCACTCGCCATGGCCTTCATCGCGTATCTGCCAGTGTGGGAAGACAGCGCGGTAAAAATCCAGCATGGCATCCATATCATCAACGACCAGATTCACGTGTTCCAAGTACATAAGAGTCTCCTTGCGTTAAGTGAAATGGCAGGATAAAACCTCAACTTAACTTGAGGTAAAGCTGTTTTTGCGAAAAAATGGCAAAAAAAGATTCAGGAGCGCGTGATGGCAGAGGCAATTTGGAGTGTTGGTAAGGTCGCAAAGCGCTGCGGCATTAACGTCAGTACCTTGCACTTTTACGAGCAGCAAGGCCTGATTCAAAGCTGGCGTAATGCGGGCAACCAGCGCCGGTATAAACCAGAGGTGTTAAGGCGGATTTCGGTGATCAAAGCCGCGCAGAAAGTCGGCGTCAGCCTGGAAGAGATCAAGCGAGCCTTTGAATCACTGCCCAATAACCGCACACCGACGGTCGAAGACTGGCAGCAACTTTCAAAAAACTGGCAGCAGATGCTTGATGGCCGTATTGCTTACCTGCAAAAGCTACGCGATAACCTGTCAGGCTGTATCGGCTGCGGCTGCCTGAGCATGACCAATTGCCCGCTCTATAACCCGGACGACAAGCTGGCTGAGCTCGGTAGCGGTCCGGTACTTTTAGATCAGGCAGAGCAGCGGGCTGGGTTGGATCGATACAACAGTTAACATACACAAACCGCCTGATGCTTGTTGATGTTAGAATTGCCACGCCAAAGGATTGGCTTCTAGCGCCTCAATCAGCCTCCGCTTCAGCGGTCGGCTGCTTTTACCCTATACTGCCTCATCTTTTATTTTCGACACACCTTAAGACCATCGGTCAGAGCTCCTAATGCCATTTGCAAAACTAGGATTATCCAGCCCTCTTGTTCAAGCGATTACTGAACTAGGTTACACAACGCCAACGCCCATCCAGGAACAAGCGATTCCTGTCATTCTCTCGGGTCAGGACTTAATCGCCACCGCACAAACAGGTACGGGCAAGACCGCTGCCTTTGTGCTGCCTCTGCTGGAAAAATTCAGCAGCGCGGGGACATTACGCGGCAAGCGCATACGTGCGCTAATTCTCGTACCAACCCGCGAGCTAGCGGTTCAGGTCGAAGCCAGCGCGGCTCAATACGCTAAACACATGCACCTAACCTCTATGGCGGTGTATGGCGGTGTGGACACAGAAGCCCAAAAAGAGCGCCTAATCGAAGGAGTGGATATTCTGGTCGCCACTCCAGGCAGATTGCTTGATTTGGCGCATCAGCGTGCGCTGCACTTTGATGAGCTTCAAGTCCTGGTATTGGACGAAGCGGACAGAATGGTAGACATGGGTTTTGTCGACGACATCAACAAAATCATAGAACGCCTACCTGAAAACCGTCAGAACCTATTGTTTTCGGCCACCATGACCGGCGACGTTCGCGCCCTCGCCTACGGTTTTTCAGATAGCAAGATGACCGATCTAGCGGCTGACATATCCATTTCTCCCAACATCCGCGCCGCTGCTAACATCAAACAGTGGCTAATCACGGTCGATAAGGACAACAAGTCCGCCCTGTTAAGCCATCTGATCAACGAGCAAGAGTGGGATCAGGCGCTTATTTTTACCGAGAAAAAACACAATGCAGCCAAGCTTGTTGCTCAACTGGAAAAACGTGGCATCAAGGCAGACTCCATTCATGGAGGCAGAAGCCAGGCCATGCGCGAAAACGTTTTGGCCCAGTTCAAATCGGGCGAACTCAAGTACCTGATCGCCACAGGGGTGGCCGCGCGGGGCTTGGATATTGGTGAACTAAGCCGTGTGGTGAATTACGATTTACCCTTTCAGCCAGAAGAGTACATCCACCGTATTGGCCGAACCGGCCGCGCGGGCGCCTCAGGGGAAGCCATCTCTTTGGTAGACATGAGTGACTTTAAAAATCTTTGCGCCATTGAAAGGCGCTTAAACACTATTATCGAGCGCAAAGAAATCGCTGGCTTCCCGGTTCGAAAAGAAGTGCCCGCTTCAAACTTGAACCATATGAAAAATAGTCGTTAATAGTTAACTAAGAAGCTCGCCGACTAAAAGAATGAAAGGTGAGCTTCTTTATTGTAGACATTCACGAATCTGGCAAAAATGCTTCTAATAGCTCGGCATTAGTGGGATATTTATCCAATAAATCAAGCAACTTCTGCGCGCCTTCTACTGACTTAAGCGTTGTCAAAGCCCTACGCAATGTGCGCACTTTTTCAATATCTTTTGCATCAATCAAAATCTCTTCTCGACGGGTACTGCTTTTGGCAATATCAATCGCCGGGAAAATCCGTTGATTGGCCACGTCCCGAGATAGCACCAGCTCCATATTGCCCGTGCCCTTAAACTCCTCGAAAATCACCTGATCCATACGGCTTCCCGTGTCCACCAGCACAGTGGCCAGAATCGTGAGCGATCCGCCGTTTTCGATCTTTCTCGCAGCGCCAAACAGTTTTCGGGGTATTTCCATCGCTCGGGAATCCAGCCCACCCGACATAGTGCGACCATTGCCTCGCTGCTCGGCATTATGAACGCGCGAGAGCCTCGTAAGAGAATCAATCACGATCATCACATCATAACCATCGCCTGCTTGCCTACGCGCCGTTTCAAGAAGCTTATCGGCCATACGCACATGGTGTGTGTAGGTTTCGTCTGAAGACGATGCATGCACGTCTGCCGACACACTGCGCTTAAAATCAGTCACTTCTTCAGGGCGCTCATCAATCAGCAAGGCATAGAGCTTTATGTCAGGATGAGCCTCAGCCACGGCCTGACAGATATGTTTTAACATCGTCGTTTTGCCAGAGCCTGGCGGCGCAACAATCAACCCTCGTTGACCCATCCCAATGGGGGTAATCAAATCCATCGCTCGCACAGTACGCTGCTTAGAACCAGGCTCTAAATAAATGCGTGGGGAAGGATGAATAGCGACGCCATTTAAAAAACGTTGTTCGGGATCATTAGGAAATTGATCTTCCACTTCTTCGGCGGGCTTGGCATCTATTTCTCTTTTCGCCTTCAAGCCTAGTGTTTTTCTCGTCATAATATCTTGGATCGCCTTTAATAACTTGAATTTATTAAATACTGAATTTATATAATAGCCGCATTATAGGCCAGCCGACCGGTCGCATCGTTGCAGTGCTTGGCATGGAAAACGGATAAGTCTGACTTGTGCGTAAGCAGATGATACACCGCGTGCTCAAAGGTACCGGCCTAAGCGCGGCAGCGCTTTGGGTGGTCAATTCAAGCGGTTAGTTAGGCCTTTCTGCCTCAAAACGTCTATTTGCTCAGAGACAGACATGGCCCCTTCCAGTTTTATGACGCGACATGGGCGTTTTTCTAGCCATGCACGGTGTCTGGCGAGACTTCTTCCCGGCGCTGTTCCTTGATCATACTGTGCCGCCCATTCCATGAAGTCGGGATCTGCAGCGCCAAAAAGATAGATCTCTCTTTCCCGTAACCTCTTCAAGCGGATATGGGCTTCCACATAAATAAAGATCACCACATCAAAAGCATTCTCAATTTTCTCGCCCCATTTCATCACAGATCCTGAGACAACTGCGTTCGGATGGCTGTCCAGACTCGACATCATCAGTCTACACCTTTCCTCTACGGGTCTTTTCTTCGTGAACGGCGGATTTGTTTCTAACCAATAGAAATCATCGGCCTCCAAGAAGCAGGCATTCATCTCCTTGGCGAGAGCCTTGCCAAGTGTGCTCGTTCCAGAGCCTGCCGCGCCGGTAATAAGAATATGCATCGTGGAGACCTAACGCCCTGGATAAGCCGCCGGGACGGAGCGCAGCGTAGTACCGGTCGGCTTCACCCATTTGTTAAACATTTAGAGCCCGACCTGACTTTCAATATATTTTTGAAGAACATCTATGGCTACATCACTCCCTTTCCTAGCCACTTGGTAGAGAAATCCCTTTATCTTTTGTTTAGCTGACAAGCGATCCGACTTTGGTGCGTCAGGGTCTACCACCTCGTGCACAGCAGAAGAAAGTTCCGTTGACCGTTCGCCTGCATATTTTTGGATCAGATCTAGTATTTCCTTCGCTTCGGGCCCGATGTGTTGGTCTCCGTATATTTCTTGTGAGACAACACCATTTACAGTTTGGATTATTTGCGGCTTTAAATTTACTGTAATATTTTCAGAATTTGAAATACGTAAAGGAGCTTGATCAACCCTGAGTGCGTTACTGAGAAGACCAGCCTGAGGAATAGCACCATCAACTATGGAAGTGATTGTTTCCCACCCTGTATCTCCCGGAAGCATATCGGTAAGCTCAGACTCAAGTCGGTGACGAATTGACAGAACCTTTCTTTCTCTCTCCTGCCTGAGGTCGACATGAAGCCTTCTAGCCTCTTTCGAGTATCGGTCAACAATATTTGTTATCAATCTTTTATCTACACTTTTGTCTTTAAGCAAGATTTCTGCTCTGGCAGGATCTGCTGCACAAACATCCATGAAATTCGAAAATTCATCAAATTCGTCGGATAGATTTCTATCGGCATCCTCACTTTCACCAAAAAACTCGTAGATAACTCCCTGGTTCGTACGGTATTGGTCTAGCCTAGAGTTGACACCACTTACCTTGGATAAGTAGTCTCTAAAGAGCTGTAGGAGCTTGTCAGCTTCTAGAGCCCACATTCTCTCCGAGGGCACGTAAAGCCTAAAAAGCAAGTTACTTTCATTTTGTTCTAGAAAAGAGGTGGCAAGAACGGTCAGTTCCGCATTCTTTTTATATGGCATCACATTGAGGCCATGCTTCTCCATCATGGAATTCACAATGTGTAACGCACTCTCTCTAGGCTGCCCGAAGTAATATCCGAAGAACGGATCCTGTTCCTCCTCTCCTTCCTTTATAGCCTCTTCACTAGAACCTGATAATAACGACTCATATACAAAAACAATATTTGGAAGTTTCGATACTTCGAGAAATAATCTTTCCGCCATGTCTCTATAGCTATCTGATGCTATAGCCCTATAGGTATGCGGCGTTAACTTAACAATGGTTCCCGTTATTTTGAAGCTTCTAAAATACTCAAATATTGTTTGCCAATTCTCAACGCTTGAATCCAATAGCTTCTTTTTGAACTGAGTATTGGTTGCTTTCAGCTTGCTAGTTATCCCTTCGTGGTCTGCTGTTCCCAGAAACAAGAAAAGAGGCAATTCTTTTTTGAGCATACTGTTTCCTGTGTTTTTTGCTTAACAGTGATTATGTAGCCCGCCATATAACACTGATGAACGCGCCTGCGCGTTTATTGACGTTTTCTGGCGTACCAAAATAACCATATCTCATTGATTTATATAAATTAGCTTGACTACTTGGCAGTATATCCAAAATTCGCGTGCCCGCTCGTTTTGCTCTATTCAATCATACTCTATTCATAAATTAGGCTTAGGTCACGCTTTGGCAGGAAATTTTTTGTGCACCCTAAGAACCAGTCAAATGCCGGTAACCGACTTTGGTGGGAGTTGATTTGCGGTGATAGGTTAGACGCTGATCGCCCAATGAATTGGGCTCTTACACAACCCACTGCACAGAGCTTTGTAAGCGTCCGATTTCGCCGGGCGGATGGTTTGCGATGGCGGGATAACTGCTGATCGCGCAACAAGTTGCGCTCCTACAAACCCCATGCACCGGCTATGGGGGCACGATGGGTTGTGGCTGCCCAATAAATAGGCCCGTTGCAACCTCATTGCAACGGGCTTAGATAAGCGCTGATCGTGTTGCACGTTGCCCTCTCCACTCCCAAGCATGGGCGGTCATGGTCTGAGATGGATAACGCACGTTTTGGATTCGTTACGCTTTCAGAACGTAGCGCAGTGTTTCGACCACCTGATCCGTCGTGGTGCACCAGGCGTTCGCGCCGGCATCGACTTCTTTCAGCGGGTGGACGATGTCTTCGCTGTGCAGTGTGATATAGGGCTTGGCGAGTGCTGCGCAGTAGCCTGCGTCAAAAGCGGCATTCCACTGCTTGTACTGGTCGCCGAAGCGTACAACGACCAGATCCGCCTGCTCGATCATCGTGCGGGTGCGGATGGCGTTGACCTTGGAGGACTGGTGGTCGCGCCAAAAGCCATTCTCCGGTTTGCCCAGGTGGTCGCCGGCGGCGTCCGAGGCGGCGTGGTCGGTGACGGGTGCGGTAAAAACGATATCCAGGCCCGCTGCCTCGGCGCCGCGCTGGATTTCTTCGCGCCAATCGGTGTGGATCTCGCCGGATAGATAAACGTAAAAGCTCATGGCTATTCCTCAAAAGTTAGTTGGTGAGTAGCGCTATTTTATGGAAAAACATTCCATATTTATACCGGCGTTATAGCAAGGGCTGCCTGGCCAGCAGATAAATATCCATTATCCAGCCGTGGGTGTCGCGCAGCTCCGCTCGGCGTTGGATGATTTGGTCGCTGACCTCGCTTAGCCAGCCTTTGATCAGGCACTGTTTGTCCATGCCCAGGTAGGCACCCCACCAGATGTAGGTATCGTCTTGTGGGAGCGAGGTAAAGGCCCCGCCGCTATCCAGCATCACGGCTACCGTAGCCGCATCACTTGGCCATCCGCGCTCGCGAAGACGACGGCCGGTGGTGATGTGTACTGGCTCAGCGAGCGCATTGAGGGGGATTTTATGTTCGGCGGTGAGAACCTGCATGCTGGTGATGCCTGGCACTACCTCTACATCCACCTGCTTACCCGCAGCGCCTAGACGCTGGGTAATGCGCAGGCTGCTGTCGTAAAGCGAGGGGTCGCCCCACACCAGCATCCCTACCCGCCCGCAGTTGGGTAAGTGTTCATCGATTAGCTGCGCCCAAACGCTGGCGATGGCTGCGTGCCAGTCGTCCACCGCGTCTAGGTAGTCAGTGCGACCATCGCGGCCATCATCACGACTAGGCAGATCGAACTCGACGACCTTGGTGGTCACCGGCGCTTCCAACAGCCGTTCGCAGAGCAAGCGGCGCAGGTCGATCAAATCCGACTTAGCCTCGCCCTTGCGGGGCAGCAGGATCAGGTCGGCGCTGTTGAGGACGCGCACGGCAGCCAGGGTGACGTGATCAAGGTTGCCGGTGCCGATGCCTATTAGCGACAGCGTGATCATGATTCGCGCTCTTGGTCTTGGCTTGCCGTGGCAAAAGGCGAATCCGCCGATTGGGGGCGAAAGCGGCGGTCGTAGCCCACTGCATAGAGGCTGCTCTCCTGGAAGTCTTCGCTCTCCAGCACCGGCCCCACCAGAATTAGCGCGGTGCGCTGCATGGTGTCATCGATCAGCGCTTCTATGGTGGTTAGCCGCCCACGGACTACCCGCTCATCGGGCCAGCTTGCCCGCCACACAATCGCTATTGGGCACTCTTCGCCGTAGTAAGGCGTCAGGCTTTCCACTACCTGGGAAAGATTATGGATAGAGAGATGAATGGCCAGCGTGGCGCCAGTGCGGGCGAAGTTGGCCAGCGTCTCGTCGCTGGGCATGGCGCTGGCCCGCCCCGGCGTGCGGGTGAGCACTACCGACTGGGCCACACCGGGTAGCGTCAGCTCCTGGCCCAAGGTTGCCGAAGCAGCCGCAAAGGCTGGCACGCCGGGGGTAATGCTGTAGGGAATATCCAGCTCGCGCAGGCGGCGCAGCTGCTCGCCCATGGCCGACCACACCGATAGATCCCCCGAATGCAGCCGGGCGACATCCTGGTCTTCCGCGTGGGCGCGGCTGATCTCCTGCATGATGTCATCCAGCGAGAGCGGCGCGGTGTTAATCACCCGCGCTCCTACCGGGCAGTGCTCGAGGATTTGCTCCGGCACTAATGAACCCGCGTACAGACACACCGGGCAGGCGGCGATCAGGTCGCGCCCGCGCAGCGTAAGCAGATCCGGCGCACCGGGGCCGGCGCCAATGTAGTGTACGGTCATTCTGTGATTCCTTCTGGTACTTCTGACAACGCCAGGGCGGCGGTGGCCTGCCTATCCGCTGAAATTATTCTTGGCCCCAATAACTTAGCATCTGGGCCTGCCGCTAACAGCGCCACAGCCTCGGCCACGCTGCCTGTGCCTCGGGCCTGCAAGCTTTGTGCTGAATGAGTTAGCGTTGCCACCGTTGGTAGCTCGGCGTCCGCCACGGCGATCACCTTGATGCCTCGCAGTCGTCCCAATTCTTCGACTAACGGCAGCATTGAATGAGCCGCCGCCAGCTTATCGATAGCCCCGTATAGGCCTTTAAGTTGATCCAGCGCCTGGCCCAGGGAGGCAAGCGTGGCCTCGCGACGAAAGCCAAATCCGGCGACATGCAACGCCTGCGCCTTCATCGAACGCCCCGCCACTGAACGATCGGGTAGCTGGCCTTCCAGCCCCGCCGGGTGCCAATGGGAGTGGCGTTGGCAAGTTCCAGCCGCAGCAGTTCGCCACCTGCTTTTTGTTGCCAGTGCGCCAACAGCGCTTCGGATTCCAGGGTGACGGCATTAGCGACGATGCGCACACCCTCGGGCAGGCGCTGCCATAAGGCGTCTAACAGCGCTTGAGATAGCCCGCCGCCGATAAATACCGCATCGGGAAGCGGTGTATCGTTCAGCACTTCCGGCGCGCTGCCCTGTTTTACTTCCAGCCAATCAACGCCCAGATTCTCTGCGTTGCTGCGCGCTCGCACTGCCCGTTCAGCGTTTTGCTCGAAGCCCACCGCCTGATTATCCGGGTGAGCGAGCAGCCACTCAATGGCAACAGAACCTGAGCCGGTGCCGATATCCCATAGCCGCTCGCCGGGCATGGGGGCCAGCGCCGTCAGGGTGATGGCGCGAATGGTCTGTTTGGTGATCTGGCCGTCGTGGTCAAAAAAATGATCCGGCAGGCCGGGCGTCAGCGGCAAGGCGGGGCCGTCACCGACTACTTCCAGCGCTAACGCCACTGGATGGGCAATATCATGGGGCAAGCTGGCGTCGACACGACAATGGCGAATGCGCTCGCTATCACCGCCCAGGGCTTCCAAAATTGTTAGCTGGGAATCCGCAAAGCCGAATCGGCTAACCAGGGAGGCGAGTTCAGCCACCGCTTCGCCGTCTCTTACCAGCACCAGCAAACGCCTACCGACATGCAGGTAAGGCCGAATGCGCGCCAGTGGTTTGGCATGCAGGCCCAGGCAGGTGCAGCGCTCCAGCGGCCAGCCCAAGCGGGAAGCCGCCAGGCTAAAGGTGGAAGGCGCTGGCAGTGCCAGCCACTCGTCGGCGCTGAGATGCTGCGCCAGGCTGGTGCCCGCCCCAAACCAGAACGGGTCGTTGGAGACCAGCATCACCACCCGGCGGCCGCGCTGATTGAGCAGTTGAGGAATGCCATCGGCAAAGGGCACTGGCCACTCAATAACATCGGCATTTAGGGGCGGCAAAAGGCGTAGGTGGCGGCGCGCGCCGAATACCACCTCGGCACTTTCCAGTGCGGCGCGGCTTGCCGCCGTTAGTGCCTGTGTGCCACCCTCCCCCCAGCCTAACAGGGTCAGCCAGGGAGTGTTGTTAACCTCAACCATGAACAAGATCCTAATTCTCGGGGGAACCTCGGAGGCCAGCGCCCTGGCCAGTGCGGTTGCCAAGCGCGGGCTTCCCGCCATTTTCAGCTATGCGGGGCGTGTTGCCACGCCTAAACCTCAGCCGCTTCCGACCCGCATTGGCGGTTTTGGCGGCGTTAGCGGCCTTGCCGCCTTTGTGGCCCAGGAGCGCATCACCCATATCGTCGATGCTACGCACCCCTTTGCCGCGCAGATGAGCACGAACGTGTTAGCCGCCACGACCCACTGCGGCGTAAAGGCCATTGCTTTTACCCGGCCTGCCTGGCAACCCGTTACCGGCGACCAATGGCAAAGCGTGGCAAGTATCGATGAGGCCGTTAGCGCTCTAGCTGGCCCGCCCCAGCGGGTGCTGCTTGCTATCGGCCGCATGCACCTTGCGGCCTTTGCCGCCCAGCCCCAGCACCATTACGTGCTGCGTTTGGTTGACCGGCCTACCAGCCCGTTACCACTGGCCGATGTCAGCACCGTGATTGATAGAGGCCCCTTTACGCTGGAAGGCGATCTCGCCCTGCTGGAAAATCAGCGAATCCAGCGCATCGTGTGTAAAAATTCTGGCGGCGAGGGCGCAGCCTCAAAACTAACCGCTGCCCGCATGCTCGGCTTACCCATTGTGATGATCGAACGGCCAGCGCTGCCACCCCGCCAAGAACTTCATCTTATTGATGACGTGATTAGCTGGCTTGATAGCCCCTCTTAATCTTCAGTGCGCTTAATCAGCCGAGCGCGGCGTATAAACCAGCGGCGATCCACTGCGCTCTATCAATCGCGTCTGCTGGGAACCGACAATCACCAGCGTGCGCATATCGGCCATGTCCGGCGTTGCCTCGCCTAAGGTGGTGACGCGAATCGACTCTTCCGGCGTGGACACCGCCCGGGCGAAGATGATCAATCGATCCGGGCCGCAGGCTTCCCGCAGTACCTCCAGCGCGCGCTCAAAGCCTGCCGGGCGCGCCTTGGAGCGCGGGTTGTAGAACGCCATAGCGAAGTCGGCCTCAACAGCCAAACGCAGGCGCTTTTCAATCAGCGCCCAGGGCTTGAGGTTGTCGGATAAATTAATGCAGCAGAAGTCATGCCCCAGCGGCGCGCCGACGCTTGCGCTGGCGGCCAGCATGGCGGAAATGCCCGGCAGTACCTGAATATCCAGCGTGAGCCACTGGGCATCACCTGCTTCCAGGGCTTCGAAGACCGCAGCGGCCATGGCGAATACGCCGGGGTCGCCGGAAGAGACCACCACGACCCGGTGCCCTTCAAGCGCCAGCTGTAGCGCCTGTTCCGCCCGGCGGATCTCTTCGCGGTTATCCGAGCCGTGGCGAACCAATCCATCACGTGGCGCAACCTGGTTAACGTAGGGCACATAGCCCACCACGTCGGTGGCTTCCTGAAGCGCAGCGGTTACCTCGGGGGTGATCATGGCCTCTGAGCCCGGCCCCAGGCCGACGATTTTCAGCCAGCCGCTCATGGCCGCCTCCCGTGACCATGGATCAGCACAATCGAGAAGTACGGCACGCTCTCGCCAACCTCACTTAGTGGCAGCACTCTTTGTTGCGACATGGCGGCGTACTCGATCAGCCAAGCTTCGCCTTCGCGGCCAGCGTGAACCAGGGCCCGGCGTAGCTTGGCCAGGTTGCGGCCAATCTTCATCACCACCAGCGCATCGGTCTGGGCGATGCGCTCCGCCAACGCTTCTTCGGGTAGCGTGGCCATGAGCACTGTCATGATGTCATCGCCCCAGGTAATGGGCTGCCCAGTGGCCGTCCACGCCGCCGACATGCCGGTAATCCCCGGCACCACCGAGACGGGCACGCGGTTCAACAGCCGCGTGTAGAGGTGCATAAAGGAGCCGTAGAAGAACGGGTCGCCTTCACACAGCACCACCACATCGCACCCGGCCTCTGCCATCTCGATCAGTTGGGCCACGCTGCGTTCGTAAAAGGCCGCCAGCAGCTCATTGTAGCGGGGGTCGTCGAAGGGAATTTCCGTGGTGACCGGGTACTCCATGGGCAGCTCGATGGCGCCGGGGGGGAGCATGCCCTCAACAATGGAGCGCGCATGGCCGCAGCGGCCCTTTTTACGGAAATACGCCACGTGGGTCGCCGCGCGTATCAGGCGGTCGGCGCGCACGCTCATCAAGTCCTGGCTGCCTGGCCCCAGGCCAACGCCGACTACCGTTCCCTGGGTCATTCGATGCGATCCGCCATAGCGTTGATGGCCGCTACCGTGACGGCGCTGCCGCCCAGGCGACCGCGAACAATACAGCTGGGCAGTGCCGGGTTAGCCAACAGCGCTTCCTTGGATTCCGCCGCGCCGACAAAGCCTACCGGGCAGCCGATGATCGCCGCCGGGCGCGGGCACGCCGGGTCTTCAAGCATATTGAGCAGGTGAAACAGCGCGGTGGGCGCGTTGCCAATGGCGACCACGGCACCTTCCAGGTGTGGCCGCCAGAGTTCCAGCGCCGCCGCCGAGCGGGTATTGGCCATTTCCTGGGCGAGGCCGGGCGTGCGCTCATCGTTGAGGGTGCAGATGACTTCGTTATCAGCGGGCAGCCGCTTGCGGGTGATGCCTTCCGAGACCATGCGGGCATCACAGAGAATCGGTGCACCCTGCTCCAAGGCGGCGCGGGCTTTATTGACCACGTCGTTTTGAAAGTGAATATGCGCGGCCAATTCCACCAGCCCGGCGGCATGAATCATGCGCACCGCCACGGTCTCTTCCTCCACTGAAAAGCGGCCAAGCTCGGCTTCACTGCGAATAATCGCAAACGACTCCCGGTAAATCGCCGGGCCACTGGTTTCGTACTTATAGGGCACCCAAACTCTCCAAATAAACTAATTCGCAGTTGCTGGTCTGCAAGGCCTCCGTGCCAGGGCAGGTTTCCGCGAGGGCGCTGTGAACCCGTCCCTGGGCGCTACTTTTTCCATCCCTGGAAAAAGACCCTCGCTACAACCTGCCCTGGCACTCAGCTATCCAGCATATAAGCCACTATTTTTTTAATATCGATAAACCTAACGGCTTTCGCTGAGCTTTTTTATAACATCCAACGCCTCACTCTCGGTGAGGCCTGTCTTAACCGGGGTGCTATCGGCACCGCCGTTAACAATAAGATTAAATCGGCCTGCCTCACCGACCAGGCATACATCGGCCGGTGAACGGCGGGCGCAGCCTTTAGCGCAGCCGGATATATGTACGGTTCCTTTCACCCAGCCGCTTAGCTTCTCGGCAAGCGGCTGGGTGGCGACACTCGCCTGTTCGCAGTAGGGCGTGCCGGGGCAGGCGTCCATCGCCAGCCGCGGGTCGCTATTATGCCGTATCAAGCCATCATCCGCGGGTAGTGTATCGCAATCCTGCAACAACAGGCGCCGCCAGGGCGTGGCCTGCACGACGCGGGCACTTGTTTGGGAGACAGCCTCACGCAGCGTTTCAGCCGCCACCCGGCCAAAGGGAAGCCCCACCACCATGCCTTCGTGGTGTTTGTCAAGCGCCAGCTTCTCGCCGGGGGGCGCGGGCGCGGTATCAGCCTGCGCCCACTCGGGCAGCGGTGCTTTATGCCGCCGCATACGACCTGACGCCCAGCCGCCGCTGTCTACAAACCAGTGGGTTAAACGTACTAGTTGCTCAACGGCGGCATCGGTATCGCTCACCGCCGTGCCTAGCACGTGACCATCGGCACGTACCAGTAGGTCGCCTGCCATTGAGCGCTCGATACGAAAATCGGCAGCGCTGTCGCCAAGTACCGGCGCTTTTCCCGCATCGATGGCAATGCCGACCTTGCCGGGCATAGATGCCAATTCACTGCCCCGCGCCTGCAGAAAGCGGGCAATGGTAGGGGTGTCATCGCCCTTTTGCCAGGCGGGCGCCAGCATCAGCTGTGGCTGGCGTTCTGCTTCCGGGTCGTCGCTCACCAGTTGATGCTCGACCAGAAACGCCATCAGCGGCGGCCAGCTTTCGTCGCTCACCCCGCGCAGCTGCAGGTTGGCCCGGCTGGTCAGCTCGATCAAACCGCTGCCGAAGGTCTCGGCGGCGTCGCACAGTGCCACTACCTGCTCCCGCGAAAGCTGGCCCAGCGGCGGGCGCACGCGCACCAGCAGGCCATCGCCGGTGGCCATGGGTCGCCACGCGCCGGGGCACCAGCCTTTAATGCGCGGGCTGGGCGACATGACCGTTGGTCTCTTTGGCTTCGTCCATTTCCAGCAGCAGATCCTGAAGCGCCTGGCCGTGCTCGCCGGGGGCTCGCCACATGCCCCGCTGGGCGGCTTCGAGTAATCGCTCGGCCATCTCTTCCAAGGCGGCCGGGTTGTGCTCGCGCAGGAACTGTTGATTGGCGGCATTGAGAACCAGTGCGTCGCTCACCTGGGCGTACTGGTAGTCGGCAATCAGGTCGGTGGTGGCGTCGTAGGAAAACAGGTAGTCCACAGTTGCAGCCATCTCAAAGGCGCCTTTGTAGCCGTGCTCGCGCATGGCGTTGATCCATTTAGGGTTCAACACGCGCGAGCGAATAACCTTCGCCAGTTCTTCCTTGAGCGTGCGGATCTTGGGCATCGCGGGGTTGGCGTGGTCGGCGTGATAAATCTCCGGCGCCTTTCCGCTCAGCGAGCGGGTGGCGTTGGCCATGCCGCCCTGGAAGGCGTAGTAGCTGTTGGAGTCGAGAATATCGTGCTCGCGGTTATCCTGGTTTTGCATCACCGCATCCAGCCCCTGGAGCTGCTGCTCGAAGGCGCCACGTGCGGCCGTGCCAGACTCCTTAAACTGACCGTAGGCGTAGGCGCCTGTCACCATGTAGGCCTCGGCTAAATCGTCGGCGCTGTCCCAAGAGCGGTTTTCAATCAGCCGGTTGAGGCCCGCACCGTATTCGCCGGGCTTGCTGCCAAATATTCGGTAGCTGGCCTCCTGGGCGGCCATCTCCGGGCTTAGGCCCTGGTCTTCCAGTTCCTGCTGGCGGGAAAGCACCGCCTCGCGGATGGTGTTGCTGTTGCCCGGCTCTTCATAGCTCGCCACCGCCTGCACCGCGGCATCAAACAGGCGAATCACGTTGGGGAAGGCGTCACGGAAGAACCCGGACACCCGCAGCGTGACGTCTACCCGTGGGCGATTGAGCAGCATTGAAGGAATGACTTCAAAGTCGCTCACCCGCTGGGAGCCCAGCGACCATTTGGGGCGCACGCCCATTAGCGCAAAGGCTTGGGCAATATCATCGCCGCCGGTGCGCATGGTGGCGGTGCCCCAGATCGACAGCCCCAACCGGCGCGGGTAGTCGCCGTGATCCTGAAGGTAGCGTTCGACAAACGCCTGGGCGGATTTTTCGCCCAGCGTCCAGGCGGCGGGCGATGGGATCGAGCGGTTATCGACGCTGAAAAAGTTGCGCCCGGTGGGCAGCGTATCCAGCCGCCCCCGGCTGGGCGCACCACTGGGCCCGGCGGGCACGAAAATACCCTCGAGGCCGTCGAGCAGCGACTGAATCTCCATCTTGACGCCGCGCTGCATGGTGACCCATAGCTGGTCACGGGCGTAGCGCAGCTGCGCTGCCGTGTCGGGATAATCCCGGGCCAGGTCGTCCAGGCAGCCGTCTGCCAAGACGTAGTCGGCCACCCAGCGCTCGGCTAAAAGCTCCAGCCGCTCGCGGGCATCCGCCCCAGTGCGCCAGGGGGTATCGAGCTGCTGGCTTAAAATAGCTGGTTCGGGCCCCTGCCAGGGCTCGTTGCCCGCGGCTAACGGGTCAAAATCCAAGCCTAAATCGCTGGCTAGGTTGTGCAGCAAGCCGCGGCTTGCCACCGTTTCGCCACGGGGTAGCCGCAACAGCGCCACCAAGGTGCCCGCCCGCTTCTCTTCCGGCGGCAGCGTGCCAAGGATATGCAGGCCGTGGCGGATCTGGGACTCTTTGATATCGCACAAAAAGGTATCTAGTTCGTTGAGAAGCTCGGCATCGTCTGCGTTATTTTCATCAACGCCGTGAGCAAGCTCTTGGTCAATACCGGTATCACGCAGGTGGACGAGAATCTGCCCGCGGATCAGCGCTTCCCGGCGGGGATCCATATCCAGCGCCTGGTAATATTCGTCGGTGAGTGCTTCCAGCTCGGCCATGGGGCCGTAAAGCTCGGCCCGTGCCAGTGGTGGCATCAAGTGGTCGATAATCACCGCCTGACTGCGGCGCTTGGCCTGGGCGCCTTCGCCGGGGTCATTGACGATAAACGGATAAAAGTGCGGCAGCGGCCCCAGGGCAATATCCGGCCAGCAGTCGGCGCTCAAGGCGATGCTTTTACCCGGCAGCCACTCTAAATTACCGTGCTTACCCACGTGGATAACCGCATCGACCTGGTAGTGCGCGCGCAGCCAAAAATAAAACGCCAGGTAGCTGTGGGGTGGCGCCAGCTCCATATCGTGGTAGGACTGAGTAAGATCGTCGATAAAGTCGCGTTCTGGCTGGATACCCACGAAGGTCTCACCCAAACGAATACCGGCGATCATCAAGCGCCCCTGGCGACACTTGGGGTCTTCATCTGGAGCGCCCCAGCGCGTCCATACGGTTTCCTGAAGCTCAGTGGGCAGGGTTTGAAACCAGGCCAGATAGTCGTCAACGCTGATGCTCTGCCAGCAGGCTCGCTGGTCGAGGCTGCCGTGATCGTTGGTCACTGCCCCCTGAAGCTCGCGGATCAATTCATCGCCATTTTCCGGCAGCTCACTGAGCGGGTAGCCCGCCTCTTTCAAGGCGCTTAGAATCTGCAGCGTCGACGCGGGGGTATCCAGCCCGACCCCGTTGCCAATTCGCCCATCGCGATTGGGGTAGTTGGCCATGATCAGCGCGACCCGCTTCTGTCCGTTGGGGGTCAGCCGCAGTAAACAAATCCGCCGCGCCAGCTCGGCCACAAAAGCGGCCCGCTCCGGGTGGATCACGTGGTGGGTCACCGCCAGCTGGCAGCGCGGGTTGTAGTGGGCTTCGGCTTTAAAGCCCACCGCCCGGGTGATGATGCGGCCATCCATCTCGGGGAGCACCACCTGCATCGCCACATCGCGACTATGCAGCCCGGCGGCCATGCCTTGCCAGTCTTCGCTAGTGCTGCTGGCAAGTATCGCCTGGAGCACCACGGGTCGGCCTACAAAGAGGTTGTCAGGAAGTTCTTCCCCCTGGGCATTCAGCCCGTCGGCGTTGCGGTTGACCGCAAAGCTGGTGGTATTGATCACCAGCATGGCGCCGGTCTGCTCAATCAGGTGATTGATAAAATCAATGCACGGCCCTTCTTTCAGGGACGCCACGGCCACCGCCAATGGCTCAAG
>AXCI01000658.1_pt1 | contig 25365 bp, 24 predicted proteins | sample 182571 | NCBI WGS metagenome assembly AXCI01 (sample SAMN02359225, study PRJNA218796) | groundwater metagenome | isolation source: Mt. Simon Sandstone pore water sample D5872 at 1.8km depth, Illinois-Basin... | place: USA: Decatur, Illinois | collected 2009-05 | reverse complement strand
TATATAAGGTGAATTCAGCGCAAACAAAGCCAACATTACCTGTGCTCTATAAAGTTACGCATAATAAAGTTTACGACTTTGGTAGGTTCCGCTTTATTGGTAGGAGTAAAGCGGTTATTTTAGAGCCCAACATAGTGACAGGAATCTCAGTCTATTTTACTGTTAACCTACTAACATACTGAAAGATAAAGACAAAATTAATTATTTTTTAAAATTTGTGCTAGAGAAAGTGCGTCAGCGAACTGAGTCTTTATTAACGCCTCATCTCTACTCACTGCATTAGGGTTATAGCGTGCATAACGTGAAACTTCACTAATCTTTACTTTAGAAAGAGGGATTTTAAATGGATTCTCATCTTGACCAGGTAACTCTATATCAATTGCCATAGCAAGATGTTGCTTATCTATTGTTTGAGCGTTTTCCTCAAGAGCAATTTCAAGAGCAACATTCAGAATTTTTTTGAGAATCCGAACTTGCCCGGAACAGGCTGCAAAAAGCGGGATGGAGAACTCTTTCATGGCTAGGTCTGGTGGTGTATCAAAACCCATTTTTAGAGAAAGACCTTTTAAAAATCTTATGTATTCTTCGCGGCAACTAGATATTTTAAAATAGGGCAGTTCAATTCGTGTCATTAATCTAGAGGCCCACTGCGGCTCTTCTGTAATTTCAGCGGCCCAAGGCATTCCAACCAAAACGATAGGAATGCCAGCCTCTTCATTGATCATTTTTAGTCGATTTGCTACCCTTTGCCGATCTTCAATTGACTTAAATTCGATTAATTCCTGAAACTCATTTATAATAATAATCCGTGTTTGGCATTTCTTCAAAATTCTTATGAGCGCCTCTGTTAACCCAACTTCTCGTAGCTTCCCTTTTCGCGATTCAGCCCCAAATTGACCAAGATCACTCAACATTTGAACCATCATACTTTCAACATTTGGGCGACTTGGGATTCTACACTTTATAACGGGGCGTATTAAAACATCTCCTTCTTGGTAAGAAGGATGTTGCATTACAAATTGATTAATTAAACAACTTTTCCAGTACCTGCATCGCCAGTCAAGAGCATACATGATTGCTCTCCACCTAAAGGCTGCCTTTTGAAAAGACGCTCCCAAGATTGCAACACCCGGGTTAAGTTCGGATGTTCGACAAAACAGTGAATAAAGTTATGGAGTTGTTCATAATGAGGTTTATATGTAGAAGCCTGCATTAATAAGGTTCCAAGTCATTAACCCAATCATCCCAACCATCGAGTATATTGCCATCCAGGACATCACCCTTATCTCTACAATTTTTTTTGGTGAGGAGTTTTACTCGTAGAAAGATTATCTACCGAGGCAGCAGTAAGTATTGACGATACACCTGAAGATGAAACATCTTTCATTTTAGCTAGTTTATTAAGTCCTCCAAGCTTCCTGGTTGCATTTTTGGTCTTGGAACTGGCAACGCCACTGATAAATTCTTGGGTACGTTGCTCAATATATTGCCTAGCCTCAGCAAGTGCTAAACGATCGATTTTCGAGCGATTAAAAAGTCTGATAAATTTTATATTAGTTTGGTGTTCAAAAAGTGAAATACCCTTATAATCACCATCCGGATCAACTGCAGGAACACAAATATACTTTTTTAAAGCAGGAAGAAACACGTAAACTTGGGAAACATCGGCTGGATCTCGTTTTACCATCAACTTAACACAACTTTCTCCAAAAGGTGGTGGCGTATTTTTCTATATTCGACTAATTCATCTGAAACATAGACAATATGATTTAGCTTAACACCCTCTCTTGTAAGGGAGCGTTCTACATGGGGAAGGCTCTCTAAAATAAATTGTTCTTTTCTAAACCTGTGTAGCGGATAGGGGGAAAACTTTTCCACCCAGCCTCCCAAGCTAACATCGGTATCCTAGACTCCCAGCCATATGAATCGTAATTATAAATATCAATGATCCACTTATATAAAAAGCTAACAAACTCAGAAAACGGAACAGCAGCATCTTTCTGGGGATTATAGCCTTTTAATTGATGCACATGAGAAAATGTTTTTCCGGGAAGACCGTCAACAAGTCCCGACTTGTAGGTTTTAAAAATACGTTCAACAAAGGGTTTCTTCCAAGGCTTAGCTACAGGATTAACTTCAACATTAGTCCCAATTTTTTGGCAAAAAACCTTAAAAGAAGACGACCAAAACTCTGTACCGTTATCAACAACAATAGTTTCAATCTTACCTTCACAAGGCCAATCATTTTTGATAAACGGGAATTTATCTTTAATGAAATCCTTACTAAGACAGGCATTAAGTATTGCTTTACGGGCCGCATCGTAGCTGGGCTCCCTATACCCTAGATTAAAGCCCACTATACATCGGCTGTAACAGTCGACAAGTACAGTAAGATAGGGTCTACCAAGTGGAACTTCAAGTTCATCATCTAACAAAATTAAATCTAGCGGAGTATGATCTATTTCTACACGCTCCATCACGCGTGTAGGTTGTAAGCGCCACTAAATCAACACACTTGACCTATCTGTGTTCTGTTACTTTTTTTCGACGGGCGCCAAGTTCACGTTCCAGGGCAGCAGCCTTTCCAGTGCCTCCAGCGTATCAGCGGCAGCGATGCGCTCTAGCACGTGGTGGATATAGGAAGCAGGCTCCACGCCATTGGCTTTTGCTGTTTCGATGAGCGAGTAACAGGTGGCACTGGCGTGCGCTCCGCGGGAGGTATCCGCGAACAGCCAAGCTCTTCGGCCAACGGCAAACGGGCGGATGGCGTTTTCTGCCAGAACGTTACTGATGTGCAGGTCGCCGCGCGCACAATAGCCGATGAGGAAGTCCCATTGGTTCAGCGTATATTCCATCGCCTGACGCGTCAGGCTGCCTTTTATCACACGGGTGACATTGGCTTCTAGCCAGGCCTTGAAGGCCTCAAGGCGCGGAAGGCTCAGTTCCTGGCGGACACGGTAGCGCTCTGCTTCGTTGAGGTTCTTGATCTGCCGTTCGATGGCGTAGAGTTTGTTGATATGGCTAAGCCCTACCTCAGCCTTGGCCGGCGTGGCGCTCTTGCCTTTCGCTTTAACCTTGGCTGCCTTAGACGCTTCCACGAACTTGCGTCGCGCATGGTCCCAACAACCAATGCGGGTAATGCCGTTGGCACGGCATACCTGGCCGTAACCGGCGTAGCCATCGGCTTGCAGGATCCCCGCGAAGTCGTCGAGTAGACGCACCGGCACGCTGCCGCCGCGGGACGGGTCGTAGGCAAAGAGCACCGACGGTTGATCCGGCGGGCCACCTCGGGTGACCCACATCCATTTATCTGACTGAGCGGTCCTGCCGTCTTCCTTGAGCACTTGCAGCCGCGTTTCATCGGCTTGAAGATACGCGCTGCTGTTTTGCACTTCGCGCATCAGCGTGATCAAGGGCGTGAAGACGTCATTCAGGCGGATGATCCAGTTGGCCATCTGCGTGCGGCTAACGGCGTGACCTAACCGCTTGAACATGCCTTCCAAGCGGTACAATGGTAAACCGTCGGCGTACTTGGACGTGATTACATACGCCAGCAGTGACGTCGACGCCGTGCACTTGCCTAGCGGATGAACCGGACGCTCCGCCACGAGGAGATGGTCGTTGCCTTCAAGCGGGAACACCGCTTTTTCCTGCCAGTATTCGAGGACTTTCAGCTGAGCGGGAATGAAATGGAGCTCTTCTTTTACCTTGGCGAAGAAGGTCTTGGTCGCCCCGACTTTTTCTTCTTCGCTGAGCGTAAGCTCAATACGCTCACGGACCAGGGTGTCGGAGAAGCCACGTTGACGACGCTGACATGAGGGACGCGGCGCGTCTTGCGCTTCGACATCGTCCGGCACCTGATCGCGTAGCGCCTCGATGTCAGCTTCCAGCTCAGTCTCATCGAACAAGTGGGCCTGATGGGCAGACTTTTCACTGCGCGCGGCGAACTGCTGAATGCGCTGCAAACGCAGCTTCTCTTCGAGCAATTGAATATAGAGATTACGCTGCTGTAACGCTGTCTGTTGGGCCGCCACCTGTTGCTGAAGCCCCGCCACAAGCTCCCTTACCTCAGCGGCTGAGAGGCCACTGAGATCAGGCATTTGGGGAGGGGCTTCAGCGTGTTTTTTCATGCGTCGATGGTAGCAAAATCGACCTGTTAAAGCACTAAAAATCAGAGCTTTATGGCCTACCCGACGCTGTCGTAATGCAGGGTTTTATGGCCGTGCATCAGGGTAATATCGTAGCCATCCAACAGCCAGTTGACCTGCTCGCCGGTCAGCGCCATGATGTCATCCGAGGGGCCGGGCCACTTGAAGCGCTCCTCGGCCAGTGCCTTGTAATAAAGCACGAAGCCATTGTCTTCCCACATCAGGCACTTGATCTTGTCCCGCTGTCGGTTGGTAAAAGCATACAACGCCCCGCTAAAGGGGTTGTGTCCCAGCTCTTGCTCCACCAATAGCGCCAGGCCGTTGGCTTGCTTGCGAAAATCAACCGGTGCGCGGTACAGGTAGATCTCGGGCATTTCCCACGCGGGGCGTAAATAGCGCGGCCGTTTCACAGTTGCCTCAGGATGTCGCCCAGTAACGCCACATTGCCCGCGTGCAACCCCGTGACCGTGATGCCACCGGGCAGTGAGACTGCAAGCCCCGTGGAATCTATTTCGTTTGCGATGACGGTATTGGGATACGCGACGGTGGCAAAACCGGCGACCGGCTCTTTTGTTGACGATGCGCTGGCCAAGAGCTTTTGACGCCAGTAAGCAAACTGATGGTACGTTAGCGCTTGTTGCTTGCAAAACGCCATGCCGGACAAGCCAGAGGTTTGCCATTCGGTTACTTGTTGCTGCCAATATTGCTCACGTTCTTGATGCGTCATGACACCACCTCACAAAAATCTGATGGCATCAGTGTGAGGGGGTAAAAGCGAGAGCGGTAGATGTCGATTTATTGGCGCTTACTGTAGGTTTTTTGAACTTACCTATCTTCCTAAAGTGTATATCGGCATACCGCCTATCAAAACGTTTTACAGCAGTTTCGTAAGGAGGAATTTCATTAATTATGCGCCTAAAGGTATTATAACAAACAGGCCGTACTGCCCCCATAATAACGTCTTTATTGCTTATCTCGACCAAATCAAGATAATGCTGATAGGCTGCTGAAATACTTGGACGTTCTTTAGTAAGGAATTTTCGTTTATTGCCTGTACTATCAACGCATCAGCCTTATCATATTTATTAGGTTTCTTTCGCTCTTTTTAAATTTGTTTCTTGCTACCAATGACGTAAGGCCTTTATTCGAATCGTATTGAGAATTCCAACGGGCAACGGATCTCCAAGACGGCCTAAACTTCAAAAATCCATTAATCATTAAATCATCTAAAACTGGATCGATATTCTTTTTTGTCCAGCCCCCAGTTAAATCTTTCCTCACTAAGTTGATTATTTCTAATTTTTCAGAAGCTTCTTTTAAAGCATTTAAATCTAATTCATCCAAAGAATTTAAGTTGGAAAATACATCTGTTTCTTCATAGGAAAACTCATCAATCCTTACTCTACCAACACCAAACCCGCCTGTGTCCAAGACAGAAGAATAAATGCTGTCAAACTCATCAGTGAAATTACTGCCATTAAGAGTCATTTTCATACCTCAACACCAGATGGCAGCATTTCGATCGAGTGCATCACAAAAAAGGTTAGCTTTAACAATACGTAATTGGAGGAGGCTTAAAATAGAACCCATAACTTCTCCTTCATCTGAAGAAAACTCATCTAGCACTGTTTGAATTTTTGTTATTCCTGTTTTTTTATCATATCTAGCACTAAGTAATGGTAACTAGTCATACTCGTAAGACCTGAGTAACGGTGTAATAACTTCAGGTTATCTAACATTGGGTGTATACGGATCTGACGATCAGTCACCAATATTAATTTAAGTCCTTGACATTCGGAAGCCTCTCTTTTTGCTAAAAAGCGATGTTTAACTTCCGATTTAGAAAAAAAATAGCAGGCTTAATTTCGACTAATGTAGCAATACCCGACGCATTAACTAGGCGAAAATCAGGAGTGTAAGGAAGAGTCTTGGCTCCATAGCAATAATAAAAGCCTTCGGGCTGAGCTTCATAGGATAGAACATCATCCGAGTACTCAAAATGAAAGCAGGCATCAAACTCCAGCGACGACTCAACGGTTAGCACGCTATGATTTTTTGCACTGGCAAATTTGTAGAGATTTTTGACTCGGGAGTGACGAAGCTTACGACGATACATGGCATCACCATTTTCGTAGTAATGTTACTAAGAAATAGTCTATGCCAAGTTTTTTTGCAAATTATGCCAAGTTTTTTTGAGAATTATGCCAAGTTTAGGTGAGAACGACAAAAAAATGGAGGCGGCCCCAAAAGCCACATCCCGGCACACGCAGCCACCACTACCGTTGCTCCCTTCCGGGCCTGGCGGGGTTCGCAGTTTAGCGTTGCGGGAGGACCTAAGGGGCCACCATAACGGCACATTCTGATGTCTTGCAAAGTGAATGTGCTAAAGCTGATGTGGTGGCTACGCCCTGATTTGAACAGGGGACCCCATCATTATGAGTGATGTGCTCTAACCAGCTGAGCTACGTAGCCTTTCCCTCATCAACGGGTGCAGATTATGCCTACCTTAAATATGAAAGGCAAGCCGGATTCCGGCTTGCCCTGCTAGTCAACTAAGCGTGTCGAAATTGACTTACTGAATAGCGGCGCGCACGGCCTCTGCTCCTGGCTCGCCATCGCGCGTTGTCACGCCGTCCAACCACTCATCCAGCAGACCATCGTTGGCTTTCAAGTAGTCTCGTGCGGCATCACGGGGATCTTCGCCATCGTCCATGATCGAGCTCATTAGCTGGTTTTCCATTTCCAGCGTAAACGTCATATTGCGTAATAGCGCTCCCACATTGGGGCACTCATCTACGAACCCAGCACGGGTATTGGTATGCACCGTTGCGCCGCCTAAATCTGGGCCAAAGTAGTCGTCGGCATCAGAGAGATAGGCCATGTCGAAGTTAGAGTTCATGGGGTGCGGCTCCCAGCCTAAAAACACCATCCACTGCTCATTGGGTACCCTAGCACGCAGCTCAGCCAACATTCCGGCTTCACTGGAGTCAATCACCTGCCAATCGCCTAACCCATAAGCGTCGTCATCAATCATCTGCTCGATGAGTTCATTGCCATCGTTACCCGCTTCGATACCGTGCACGCTGCTATCAAACTGATCCGCGTGCTCTGCTAAATCGTTAACCGACGTTACACCTGCATCGTAAACGTATTGCGGCACTGCCAAGGTGTACTTGGCCCCTTCCAGGTTGGCCACTAAGCGCTCGACCTCACCGCGTTCGATATACGGGTCGCTGATAGACGCCATCGAAGGCATCCAGTTACCTAAAAAGACATCAAAGTCGTTGTTGCGCATGCCGGCATAGGCAATCGGCACGGAAACCGTGTCAACGGTCGGCTCGTAGCCAAGGCCTTCAAGCACTTCACTGGCCAGGGCTGTCGTTGCGGTTATATCTGTCCAACCCACTTCGGCAAAGCGAACACTGCTGCACTCATTGGCATAAGCCGCGGTTGGCAAACCCGCTGCCAGTAATAAAGCCCCCGCGTAACGTGACGTAGTTCTGCTCATCATTATTGTCCCCTTATAGCAATAGAGATTGTCGGCGCCTTTTATTGATTGAACGTTCAATAAAAAAATGCCATCATGGTTAGGTAATCATGCCTAAGCCTGGGTTTCAAGCATCGCCCGTGTAAGGCATTCAACGGATTGGTTGAGTCTCTAGGAGAACGCTGTGCCAAAGGTGGGAATGGAACCGATACGCCGCCAGCAGTTAATTAACGCAACCATGGCGGCAATTGATGAGGTAGGATTAGCCGAAACGACCGTGATGCGTATTGCACGCCATGCGGGCGTTTCAGCGGGTATTATCAGCCATTATTTTGGCGGCAAAGATGGTCTTCTAGAGGCTACGATGCGGCAGATCCTGACTGACCTGACGGATGCCGTGGCGGTTCGTCGTCATGCCTTAGAAGATGGCTCTCCCCGAGCCCATATAGGCGCCATCATTGAGGGCAACTTTGACCGCACTCAGGTCACCGGCCCTGCCGCCAAAACGTGGTTGGCCTTTTGGGCAAGCAGCATGCACAAACCTATGTTGCAGCGGTTGCAAAACGTCAATGACCGCCGCCTCTACAGCAATTTATGTCACCAGTTTCGACGCGTAATGCCCCGTGCAGAAGCCCGCAACGCAGCGCATGGTTTGGCTGCCATGATCGACGGCCTTTGGCTTCGCGGCGCCCTTTCACGTGAAGGCCTCGATGCTGACGAGGCTCGACTTCTAGCGCACACCTATCTTGATCAGCTACTTGCTCATTCTGGATGCCCCACATCTGCATCCCACACGTACAGCTAATTTTATCTTATTTAAGGAGTCCTACATGGCCGCTCAAAACGTACAGCCTCTCTATATTGATGGTCGCCAAGTAGACGCCTCTTCAGGTGAAACCTTTACCGTCACCAACCCGTTTGATGGCAGCCTGCTGGCCACTATCGGCCAAGCTAGCCAAACCGATGTCGATTCAGCCGTCGCCGCAGCCCAGCGCGGCCAGCGCGAATGGGCCGCGATGACTGGCATGGAGCGTTCGCGCATTCTGTTGCGCGCCGTTGCGCTATTAAGAGAGCGCAATGATGAGCTGGCCGAGCTGGAAACCCGCAACACCGGTAAGCCGATCAGCGAAACAGCCAGTGTCGATATCGTGACCGGCGCGGATGCGTTGGAGTACTACGCAGGCTTGGCGCCCGCTATTGAAGGCAGCCAAATTCCCCTGCGCGATAGCTCTTTTGTCTACACCCGCCGTGAGCCACTGGGCGTGATCGGTGCGATTGGCGCCTGGAACTACCCAATTCAAATCGCCTGCTGGAAAGCCGCCCCAGCATTGGCTGCAGGTAACGCCGTTGTATTTAAGCCTAGCGAAGTGACTCCGCTCACCGTGATGAAACTGGCGGAAATCTTCACCGAAGCCGGCCTGCCCAACGGCGTGTTCAACGTGGTGCAAGGTGACGGCCGCGTGGGTGCCATGCTGACTGGCCACCCTGGTATTGCCAAAGTCTCGTTCACCGGCGAAGCGGGTACCGGCAAGAAAGTTATGGCTGCCGCCGCTAGCTCGACGTTAAAAGACGTCACCATGGAACTGGGCGGCAAATCACCGCTGCTGGTGTTCGCGGATGCCGATCTTGATCGCGCCGCCGACGCCGCCATGATGGCCAACTTCTACTCCAGCGGCCAAATTTGCACCAACGGCACCCGGGTATTTGTTGAGCGCAGCGTTAAAGACGCCTTTGAAGCCAAGTTGGTGGAACGCGTTAAGCGCATCAAGGCGGGCGACCCGATGGATCCCAGCGTCAACTTTGGCCCGCTGGTCAGCTTTGAACACCAGGAGAAAGTGCTCTCCTATATTGCTCTGGGCAAAGAGCAAGGCGCTCGCCTGCTCGTGGGTGGCGATGACTGGAATACTGGCAGCTACACCAATGGTGCCTGGGCGGCTCCCACTGTCTTTACCGACTGCACCGACGATATGCGTATCGTGCGTGAAGAGATCTTCGGCCCGGTAATGTCAGTACTCGCTTTTGACGACGAAGCAGAAGTCATTCGCCGCGCCAATGACACCACTTACGGCCTTGCCGCCGGTGTCTTCAGCGAAAGCCTGAACCGCGCCCACCGCGTAATTCATAAGCTAGAAGCGGGTATCTGCTGGATCAACACCTGGGGCGAGTCACCTTCCGAGATGCCGGTAGGCGGCTATAAAGAGTCGGGCATCGGTCGCGAGAACGGTGTCGAGACGCTCAATCACTATACCCAGACCAAGTCAGTACAGATCGAGATGGGGCCGTTTGAGTCAGTGTTTTAATTCCTGAATCAATACTCTCAAACGTTGCGGCACAGGTAGGCATGTAAGCGAAACGTCTTTTTCAGGGCCGGAAAGAGCTCCATGCAATTCCGGCATTCCCGCCATCCATGGCGGTCAGATGAAAAAGCCGAGCGCCCATGGATGGGTTTACAGCGTTTTCGCGTCATGCCTACATGTGCCAACTCATTACCATCTTAATGAGAGAAACACTGATGCCTCAAGCACGTGAATTTGATTACATCATTATCGGCGCAGGCTCCGCGGGCAATGTGCTCGCTACTCGCCTCACCGAAGACAGCAGCGTCAGCGTGCTGCTTTTAGAAGCGGGCGGCCCCGATTACCGCCTTGATTTTCGTACGCAAATGCCCGCTGCCCTAGCGTTTCCACTGCAGGGCAAGCGCTACAACTGGGCGTTTGAAACTGATCCCGAACCATATATGGATGGCCGGCGCATGGAGTGTGGCCGTGGCAAAGGCCTGGGCGGCTCTTCGCTGATTAACGGCATGTGCTACATCCGCGGTAATGCCCTGGATTACGACAACTGGGCCAAACAGCCCGGTCTTGAAGACTGGGACTACCTAAGCTGCCTGCCCTACTTCAAAAAATGCGAAACCCGTGATGTGGGTGCCAACAGCTATCACGGCGGCGATGGCCCGGTCAGCGTGACCACACCTAAGGACACTAACAACCCGCTTTATCGCATTTTTATCGAAGCGGGCAAGCAGGCTGGCTACCCGGAAACCGAAGACGTTAACGGCTACCAGCAAGAGGGCTTCGGCCCCATGGATCGCTTCGTTACGCCCAAAGGCCGCCGCGCCTCAACGGCGCGCGGTTACCTGGACACCGCCAAAAAACGTCATAATTTGACCATCGAAACCCATGCCGTTACCGACGTTATCGAGTTTGAAGGCAAGCGTGCGGTGGGTGTTCGCTATGATCAGAAAGGCGAAAAACAGCAGGCCTACGCCCGCCGTGAAGTGCTGCTCTGCGGTGGCGCCATCGCCTCCCCACAGATTTTGCAGCGCTCCGGCATTGGCAACCCAGAACTGCTTAAAGAGTTTGGGATTGAGACCGTTCATGCGCTGCCGGGGGTAGGCGAAAACCTCCAGGATCACCTGGAAATGTACATCCAGTACGAGTGCAAAGAGCCGATTTCGCTCTACCCAGCACTGAAATGGTACAACCAGCCCAAGATTGGCGCCGAATGGCTATTCAATGGTACCGGCATCGGCGCTAGCAACCAGTTTGAGTCTTGTGGCTTTATCCGCAGCCGCGATGAAGAGGAGTGGCCCAATCTGCAGTACCACTTTCTGCCCATCGCCATCAGCTACAACGGTAAAAGCGCAGTCCAGGCTCACGGTTTCCAGGCTCACGTTGGCTCGATGCGCTCGGAAAGTCGCGGCCGTATTCGACTCACCTCGAAAGATCCTCACGCGGCGCCTAGCATCCTGTTTAACTACATGGCCAAAGAGAAAGATTGGCAAGAGTTTCGCGATGCCATTCGCCTCACCCGCGACATCATCGCCCAGCCAGCGTTTGAGAAGTACCGCGGGCGTGAAATAGCCCCCGGCCCGAAGGTGCAGACTGATGCCGAGCTGGATGCCTTCGTAAAAGAGCATGCAGAAACCGCTTACCACCCTTGCGGCAGCTGCCGAATGGGCAGTGACGAAATGGCAGTCACCGATGGCCAGGGCCGCGTCCATGGTATTGAAGGCCTGCGCGTAGTCGATGCGTCGCTGTTCCCGGTGATTCCTACCGGCAACCTGAATGCGCCTACCATTATGCTGGCGGAGAAAATTGCCGACCGAATCAAGGGGCATGAGCCACTCCCCCGCGCCAGTGTGGATTATTATGTCGCCAACGGCGCACCGGCCAAACGCACCTGAACATTTAGCCTAACTATCACTCCAAACGCTATGGCCTACAGCCATGGCGTTTTTTTGCTAACCGCATCGCATTAACAGTGCTAAACATGCCTAAATACTTGCACGAGGCGGCTGCCATCTGCCAATATTCAAACAAGTGTTCGATTAACGGTTGATGGCCGTTTTTCACTACCCTTTTTTACTAACAACAGCAGGCTGAAAGACAACGCCTGAAACAAAGAGAGAGAGTCTATGCTCACCCTACTCCTTATCGTGCTCGCCATTGTTGGCCTGCTCGTGGTTATGCGTCGCGAGGCAGGCGCTCCTGCCGCGCTAGCGGTGCTTGGCGTATTGGGCCTTGTTGGCCTGCTGTTTGACGCAGAAGTCATTGGCGTGCTGCTACTACTCGGCGCAGCCGCCGTAGCCGCAGCGGGCCTGCCCGCGCTGCGTCGCAAGTGGCTAACGCCGCGCCTATTCGCCACCTTTAAAAAAGTAGCGCCCAAAGTTTCCGCCACTGAACGCACCGCACTGGAAGCGGGCAGCGTTTCCTGGGATGGCGAGCTATTCTCCGGCAAACCCCAGTGGGAAAAGCTGCTCGCCTTTAAAGACGATGGCCTGCGCGACGATGAGAAAGCCTTTTTGGCCAATCAGTGTGCCAAAGCCGCTGGCATGTGCAACGCCTGGGATATCACCCACGAGCGCGCCGACCTGCCCCAACAACTGTGGGACTTCCTGAAAAAAGAGGGCTTCTTCGGCATGATCATTCCGAAGGAGTACGGCGGCCTGGGCTTCTCAGCCAAAGCGCAGTCCATGGTGCTGCAAAAGCTCTCCGTCAATGAAACCCTAATGGTGACCGTGGGTGTACCTAACTCCTTAGGCCCTGGCGAACTGCTGCTGAAATACGGCACCCAAGAGCAGAAAGATCACTACCTACCGCGCCTGTCTGATGGTCGCGAGATCCCCTGCTTTGGCCTTACCGGCCCCCGCGCGGGTTCTGATGCTACTTCGCTGCCTGATACCGGCGTTGTGTGCAAACAGACCATTAACGGCGAAGAAGTGCTGGGCCTGCGTCTTAACTTCGAAAAACGCTGGATCACACTGGCGCCCATCGCCACTGTAGTAGGCCTCGCCTTCCGCCTATTTGACCCGGAAAAATTACTGGGTGACGAAGCGGATCGTGGCATTACCTTAGCGCTAATTCCCCGCGATACCGCCGGTATGGAAATTGGCCGCCGTCACCACCCCATCGGCAGCCCGTTTATGAACGGCCCGATTATCGGTAAAGATGTCTTCGTACCGCTAGATACCATTATTGGTGGCCCGGACATGATCGGCCAGGGCTGGCGGATGCTGGTTGAGTGCCTATCCATCGGCCGCTGTATTACGCTGCCATCCGGCGCTACCGGTACTGCGCGCTACGCCCTGGGCTGGAGCGGCGGTTTCACCCGCGTTCGCCGCCAGTTCAACGTACCAGTGGCCGAGATGGAAGGTGTGCAAGAACCCCTCGCTCGCATGACGGCGCTGGCCTATATCTCCCAAGCCACCGTGTACCAAACGGCCAACATGATCGACCACGGCGAAAAACCCGCAGTGCCCTCGGCGATCCTAAAAAGCCAGCTCACCGAGTTCCAGCGCGTGCTGCTTAGCGATGCGATGGACGTTCATGGCGGTAAGGCGGTCACCCTTGGCCCACGTAACTACCTGGGTATCGGCTACAGCGCCAACCCGGTGGCAATTACCGTGGAAGGCGCCAACATCATGACCCGCAACCTGATGATCTTTGGCCAGGGCGCGATCCGCTGCCACCCTTACGTGCTTGATGAGCTGGCGGCAAAAGACGCCAACGATATGAAGGCATTCGATAAAGCCTTCTTCGGCCACGCGGGCTTGATCTTCGGTAACGCAGCGCGCGCCTTTACCCTCGGCTTTGGTATCGGTAAAGCCAGCGTACCTTTCGACGGCCCTGCCGCCGCTTACGCCCAGGATATTGCCCGCCTCTCCGCTGGCTTTGGCCTGTGCGCCGATGCTGCGATGGCCAGCCTGGGCTCAGCGCTGAAAAACGCGAAATGATCTCGGCGCGGTTGGGGGATGTGCTCTCTAACCTCTACCTCACTTCCATGGTGCTCAAGCAGTGGGAAGCGGGTAGCAAAGTTGAAGGCGAAGAGGCCCTGCTGCATTACAGCTGTCGCTTCCTGCTCCAGCGTGCCGAGCAGGCCTTTGTGGAGATTTTCGATAATCTACCCAACCGTGCCCTGGGCAAAACGCTCAACGCCGTCGTGATGCCCACTGGCCGCCGCTGGAACAAGCCCCACGACGATCTGGCCCGTGATATCGCTCACCGTGTCTCTACGCACAGCGCCCTGCGTACGAAACTGCTTGAGAACACCTGGGACGTGGACGACGGTGAACAGAGTAACCCGCTGGCACGCTATAACGCCCTGCTGGTCGATTATGACCGTGCTGAAGCGATCTACCGCACGGTGAACAAGGCTTATGCTAAAGGCGAGCTGCCACAAACGGCGCTGCACCCTGAAGCACGTGTTGAGGCCGGTTTGGAAAAAGGCCTGATCAATGAAGAGGATGCCATCTTCATGCGTACCTTCGAGGCTGAAGTTCTAGAAATGCTCACGGTAGATGACTTCGCTTATGATGCGTTCGCAAAGAACAAATCCACGCTCATCGATCACAATGCCAAACCCGCGCCAGCACCAGCACGGGAACAGGAAAACGTTAAGTAAACCTTAATTTTCAAAGCATTACCTTTAAAAGCAACCGACTCCTGAACGCCAGGAGTCGGTTTTTGTGTTCGCTTTATACGCCTAAAAGCGTAGTTCGATCAGCCAAAAACGCGTTGCAAGTTCGCAAGTGATCAACTAGCCTTTCGTAAACGAAAACGATCTGCACTGTACTACAAAAATTTCCAACGACGCTTCCAACAGCATTTCCAACAACAATGACGCTAGCGAGATCGGCATGTCCTTACATTTGCAAAATATCGATCACATCGTTAACGGTGTGCCACATATCAGTGGGATTGACCTAGCCCTTGAGCCTGGCTCTTTTAATGTGCTGCTTGGGCGAACGCTGGCCGGCAAAACTACCCTCATGCGCCTGATGGCGGGGCTTGAACCACCTACACGTGGCAAAATCATCATGGACGGCAAAGACGTCACCAACGTTTCCGTGCGCAAACGCAACGTTTCCATGGTCTACCAACAGTTTATCAATTACCCCAGCCTCACCGTTTACGACAACATTGCCTCGCCGCTGAAGCTTGCCAAGCAGCCTAAAAGTGACATTGATAAGCGCGTTAGAGAAGTCGCTGAAATGCTGCATATTGAGCAGCTACTCAATCGTTATCCCCAAGAGCTTTCTGGAGGCCAGCAGCAGCGTACTGCCATGGGCAGGGCTTTGATCAAAGACGCCGATCTCATCCTCTTTGACGAGCCACTAGTTAACCTGGACTACAAACTACGCGAAGAGCTACGCGATGAGTTACGTGACTTATTTAAAGCGCGTAATTGCATTGCGGTGTATGCCACCACTGAACCCAATGAAGCGCTAGCGCTTGGCGGTAATACGGCGGTGCTCCATGAAGGCAAACTACTTCAATACGGCCCCACTGAGCAGGTCTATCGCGAGCCCAATGGCCGTTTCAGTGCCGAAATGTTCTCAGAACCGCCGATCAATATTGTTCCTGGACGACTGACCGATAACGAAATCACGTTTGACCAAACGCTACACTTCCCCTGCGACGACAAGCTGAAACGCCTTGAGCCGGGTGATTACGACTTTGGCGTACGAGCCTCACACCTTACTCTGCAACCCCAGCGAGCCGATGACCTCGCGCTAGATGTGCATGTGGATGTGGCCGAAATCAGCGGTTCTGAAACCTTTCTACATGTACACCATGAGCGCTTCCCACTAGTGCTGCACTTAGCGGGCATTCACCAGTTCAGTGTGAATGAGCCATTGAAGGTTTACTTCCCAACTCATCAACTTTACGCCTTCGACAAACAGGGTCATACGGTCCATATTCCTGTGCGTCAGGGAGGAGCGGCCCATGGCTGAGATCACGTTAAAGGGTCTGGCGCACTCCTACGAAAAAACGCCCAAGGGTGCTTCAGATTACGCCATAAGGCAGATGGATCACGTGTGGCACCAAGGCGGCGCCTATGCGCTATTGGGACCATCGGGTTGTGGTAAATCGACGCTGCTCAATATCATTTCCGGCCTGCTTGAACCCTCAGAGGGTGACGTACTTTTTGATGGACAGCGGGTCAATGAGCTGCCCCCTGAAGAGCGCAATATTGCCCAGGTTTTCAGTTTCCGGTGATCTACGACACCATGACGGTGTTCGACAACCTCGCCTTTCCCCTGCGCAATATGAGTACCCCTGAGTACCGGGTTAAACCCAAGGTACTGGAAGTCGCCGACATTCTGGAACTGACGCCGCTGCTGAACCGCAAAGCGAAGAACCTGACTGCGGATGAAAAGCAGAAAGTCTCCATGGGGCGTGGGCTGGTACGAGACGACGTCACGGCGATTCTGTTTGATGAACCGCTTACCGTGATCGACCCGCAGCTAAAGTGGAAGCTGCGCCGCAAGCTCAAGGAGATTCACGAGCGCTTCAATATCACCATGATCTACGTGACCCACGATCAGCTAGAAGCCTCCACTTTCGCAGATAAAATCGCCGTGATGTATGAAGGTCAGGTGGTGCAGTTCGGCACGCCACGAGAGTTGTTCGAGCGCCCTGCGCATACGTTCGTGGGCTACTTTATTGGCAGCCCCGGCATGAATTTTATGGCCGTGGAGTTCCGCGATAATCAGGTCATGTTCGGTTCACAGCCGCTACCGGTTAACGAGGCCATGAAGCGTGCGGTAGCTGATGCCAGCAACTCTGTGGAGATCACCTCGAATAACATCAAGCTGGGTATCCGCCCCGAATTTATTGCCATCTCCTCAAGCCCCTCAGCCGATAGCGTGCCCATTCAGGTAACCAGCGTGCAAGACCTGGGCACCTACTCGCTGCTGACCTTCAAGCTCAACGAGCAAACCTTTAAGGCCCGCCTGCCGGAGGGACACCCGCCGGTGGGTGAAACGGCGTTTGCGCACTTTGACGACGCTCACGTTGCACTCTATATCGATGAATACCTGGTGGAGGCTGGCCATGAATAACAAAGTACCCAATAACAGAGCCTGGCTCCTGGTGCTTCCCATGCTGATTTTGGTGGCCTTCTCCGCCATCATTCCGCTGATGACGGTGGTCAACTACTCAGTACAAGACGTGCTCGGCCCGAACGCGCGCTTTTTTACTGGCACCGAGTGGTTTCAAAGCATGCTTAACGACGATGCTTTACAAGCAGCCTTTTTACGCCAAATTTCTTTTTCGCTAATTATTCTGGCAATTCAGATTCCGCTCGGGATTGGTATTGCGCTGATTATGCCCAAACGCGGCTGGCAAGCCTCGGCGGTGCTGATTTTAATTACCCTGCCGCTGCTTATTCCCTGGAACGTGGTTGGCAGTATCTGGCAAATTTTTACCCGTGGCGATATCGGCTTAATGGGCTGGGGGCTGCGCGAGTTGGGCATCGAATACAACATTACCCGCAACGCTGGCGATGCCTGGGCAACTATCATTTTAATGGATGTGTGGCACTGGACACCGCTGGTGGCCATGCTTTGCTACAGCGGCCTGCGCTCGATTCCTGAAGCCTACTACCAAGCCGCGCGTATTGACCGCGCCTCGAAATGGGCGGTGTTCCGCTATATTCAACTGCCCAAGCTTACCAACGTGCTCGTTATCGCCGTGCTGCTGCGCTTTATGCACTCGTTCATGATCTACGCCGAGCCCTTTGTGCTCACCGGCGGCGGGCCAGGCAGTGCCACCACCTTCTTAAGCCAATCCTTGACCACCATGGCGGTCGGCCAACAGGACTTAGGCCCATCTGCAGCGTTTTCGCTTATCTATTTCCTGGTCATTCTGCTGGTGAGTTGGGTGTTTTTACACCACCATTATGAACATGCAGAAAGACAAGCCGCCGCACGGAGGTGCTTAACATGAGCTATAAACTCGAAAACTCTCAGCGCGGTGAAAAGTACAACACGATTTTCAGCAAAATCTCACCTGCTCAGCGGCGTAATCGCAACGCCCGTTCGCGCTGGCGCTCGCGCCTTTTGCTTGGCCTGTATCTGGTATTGATGATTCTGCCTATTTATTGGCTACTCAATATGTCACTACAAACCAACAGCGAAATTCTGGGTTCAATGACGCTGTGGCCGCAAAATCTTACCTTTGATAACTATATCGGCATTTTCACTAACTCAAGCTGGTACATGGGCTACGTTAACTCGATGCTCTATGTCGCGATGAACATGCTGATCACCATTTGCGTCGCGCTACCGGCCGCATACGCCTTTAGCCGCTACACCTTTATCGGCGATAAACATCTGTTCTTCTGGCTGCTAACCAATCTTATGGCCCCGCCTGCGGTATTCCTGCTGCCCTACTTCCAGCTTTACTACTCGGTAGGCTTGTTCGATACCCACATTGCCGTGGCGCTGGCGCATTGCCTGTTTAATATCCCGCTGGCGATATGGATTTTGGAAGGCTTTATGAGCAGCGTGCCCAAGGAGATCGATGAAACGGCCTATATCGATGGCTATAGCTTTCCGCGCTTCTTCGTGAAGATTTTCATTCCCATGATCCGCTCGGGCATCGGCGTCACGCTATTCTTTTTGTTCATGTTTTCCTGGGTCGAGCTACTGCTGGCGCGCACGTTAACCGCCACCGATGCCCAACCTATTGGCATGATCATGACGCGCACGTCGACTGCATCGGGGATTGATTGGGGCACCCTGGCCGCCGCGGGTGTACTGACCATTATTCCCGGCATTCTGGTGGTCTATTTCGTCCGTAACCATATCGCCAAGGGCTTTGCCCTGGGCCGTACCTGAGGAGAGCACACATGTCTTGGATGGTATGGACCATGCCCACCGCCATATTCTTTTCATCGATCGCTGCCATGCTGGCGGGAATGACAATCTGGGAGATTTTATCGCCCACCATTGAGCGCAAAGGGTTTTTACCCATTGCCACGACTCGCGGGGACCGGCTGTTTATTGGCCTGCTCTCTGCTGCCTTTATCCACCTGGGAGTGATCGGTTTCACCGCATTATCCATTTGGATTGCACTAGCAGTATCAGCCGTATGGCTGTTGGTTTTAATGCGCTGGGGCTAGCTTTTGAGATAGCCCGTAACAGGTTTTTGAAAAAGCTCGCCAGCGGTTAGTCGGTATCAAGGACGGCCAAGCCATCAAGGAAGAACACAACAAAACGAGGTCACCATGCAAAAGCACTACAACAAGTCCAAACTGACTAGGTTCAAACTGACGACCCTTGCTACCAGCTTGCTGCTGGCATCGGGGTCACTGTCAGCGCAGGAAGAGGATGCCCGCGCGATTGCTGAACGCTTGGTCGACGAGCACTTCCAAAACTCTACCCTGAGCCGGGAAGAGCAGATCGAAGAGCTAATGTGGTTTGCCAAGGCCGCCGAGCCTTTCCGCGATATGGACATTCAAACCGTGGCCGAAGGTCTCACCACTCACGTTTATGAAAGTGAAGTGTTAGCGGAAGCCTTCAGCGAGCTGACCGGCATCAACCTGACCCACAACATCATTGGTGAAGGCGATGTGGTGGATACCATGCAGAACCAGATGCAGTCGGGCAACAGCATCTATGACGGTTTCGTCAATGATACCGACTCCATCGGCACGCATATCCGCTACGGCACCACCATCAATCTTTCTGAAGCGATGGAGAACGAGTGGGCCGACTACACCCTGCCCACGCTGGATCTAGATGATTTCATTGGCTTGCAGTACGGCACCGGGCCGGATGGCAGCATCTACCAGCTACCGACCCAGCAGTTCGCTAACCTCTATTGGTTCCGCCATGACTGGTTCACTGATCCTGAGATCATGGCTCAGTTCGAAGAGATTTACGGTTACGAACTAGGCGTGCCGACCAACTGGACCGCTTATGAAGATATCGCCAAGTTCTTCAGCGAGGACGTGGGTGAGATTGATGGCACGAAAGTATATGGCCATATGGATTACGGCCGTCGCGACCCGTCGCTTGGCTGGCGCTTCCATGACTCCTGGCTCTCTATGGCGGGCATGGGTAGCCAGGGGGTGCCGTTTGGTAACCCGGTGGATGACTGGGGTATCCGTGTCAATGAAGAGAGCCAGCCAGTAGGCGCAAGCGTCAGCCGTGGCGGTGCGACTAACTCACCTGCATCCGTGTTCGCCATGCAAAAAGCAGTCGATTGGCTACGCGACTTTGCCCCGCCTGAAGCACAAGGCATGACCTTTGGTGAAGCGGGCCCTGTGCCTGCACAAGGCCATATCGCCCAGCAAATTTTCTGGTACACCGCGTTCACAGCCGACATGACCGACCCTTCCGTAGCAGTGACTGACGACGAAGGCAATCCGCTTTGGCGCATGGCACCTTCCCCCACCGGCCCGTACTGGGAAGAGGGTATGAAGGTTGGCTACCAAGACGTGGGTGCATGGACGTTCTTTGACTCAACGCCGGAAGATCGCCGCACCGCGGCATGGCTATTTGCCCAGTTCACCGTGGCGAAAACCACCTCACTGGAAAAACTCATGCACGGTTTAACGCCGATTCGTGAATCTGACATCTTCTCTGAGCAGATGACCGAAATGGCGCCGAAGTTGGGTGGCCTGGTGGAGTTCTATCGCAGCCCCAACGAGTCCAACTGGACACCGACCGGTACCAACGTACCTGACTACCCACGCATGGCGCCGCTGTGGTGGCAGAACCTAGCACCGGTAATGAGCGGTGAAGTTACACCCCAGGAAGGCCTCGACAAGCTGGCGGCGGATCTGGACAGCACCATGAATCGTCTGGCCCGCGCCAATGTTTTCGATAGCTACGCACCGGTACTGAATGAAGAGGAAGATCCGCAGGTCTGGCTGGATCGCGAAGGTGCGCCGAAACCCAAGCTGGATGATGAAATGCCCCAAGGCACCACCGTTCCTTACGATGAAATGATGGAAGCCTGGATGGAAGCGGGTACACGTCAAGAGTAACAACGCGTATCGCTAGCAGGGCGGGCAACCGCTCGCCCTGTTCAAAGGTTTCATTGGCGGTATGCCAGAGCACAAGAGAACACCCACTTAAACGGGGCTATTTATTGGTTAATTGGATCCGCTATGAAACTGCGAAATCGAAACATTGAAAAACTACCAAACGATACGTTTGATGCCCTGATTATCGGGGGCGGTATTAATGGCGCGGCCACCGCCGCGGCACTGGCTGGCAAAGGTGCGAAAGTTGCCCTGATTGATCGCGGTGACTTCGCTGGCAGCACCAGCATGCACTCCTCCAACCTTGTGTGGGGGGGTATTAAATACATGGAAAGTAAGGATTTTGCGCTGGTTCGAAAACTGTGCAAAAGCCGCAATCACTTGATAAAAAGTTACCCTTCTACGGTTCAGGAGATTCGCTTCCTGACCACTATTTCGAAAGGTTTCCGTCACTCACCGCGCTATCTGTGGGCGGGCACCTGGCTTTATTGGCTGATGGGCAACGGCTTTACCAAATTGCCGCGCCTACTCTCACCCAACAAGATCAAACAGGAAGAGCCCATTATCGATGTAGAGGGCGCTGTCGGCGGTTTCGAGTACTCCGACGCCTACCTCCACGATAATGACGCACGCTTTGTGTTTAACTTTGTGCGCCACGCGCTTAACTATGGCGCTATCGCTGCTAATTACGTCGAATCCCTTGGCGCTGAGCGCGAAGGCGATCTCTGGGTAACCCGAGCGCGTAATGTGATGGATGGCAGAACTTTTGATATCCGAGCCAAGGTACTCATTAATGCCGCCGGGCCCTGGGTAGATCAGCACAATGAGCTGACAGGTCAGAAAACCACGCACCATCACCTCTACTCTAAAGGCATACATCTCATTGTGCCGCAATTAACCGATTCCCAGCGGGTGCTGGCATTTTTTGCCGACGATGGCCGCCTGTTTTTGTCATTCCCATGGGCAATCGCACCTGTATCGGCACCACCGATACCCATATGGAACACCCAGAGGTGGACGTCACTGCAGACGATATCGCCTTTGTGTTGGAAAATATTAATAAGCGCCTGACCTTGGATAAACCGCTCACACCGGAAGATATTATCTCAACGCGCTGCGGCGTGAGGCCACTTGCGATCAAAGCCGATCAAGGCAGTGATCGTGACTTTCTGCAGCTTTCTCGCAAGCACGTGGTCGATACCAATACCGAAAGCGCCCATATCAGTATCTTTGGCGGCAAGCTTACCGACTGTTTGAACGTCGGTGATGAGATTGCCGACGAAATGACCCGACTGGGCGTTAGCCTGTCAGACCCCAGCTTTCACTGGTACGGAGAACCACCTACCCCGGTGAAGCAGCAGTTTATGGATCAAGCCAAGCGCATGAATTTGGATGCCATGACCGCCCCCACCTCTTCAGAGCCACTCTCTACCCGGCTCTGGCGGCGCTATGCGGACCAGGCCATTCAAATGTTGGAACAAATTCGCCAGGATCCCGCTCAGGGCGAAATATTAATTGAGGGCACCGAATATATTCGCTGCGAATTAGAGCACGCCCGTGATTATGAAATGATCACTCAGCTTGAAGACTTTTTACGCCGCCGCGCTAAAGTGTCGCTAGTGGTACCACATGAACAGTTACGCCAATCCAACGGATTAAAAGAGGCCTGTCGGGTGTTATTTGGTGACGATGCTGATGAGCGCTTTAATAGCTATTTGAACAAAATCGTGATACCGCACTACCAACCACTTCAACGTCAGCGGTTTAGCATTAAAAATGCCCCTCATTTAAGTGAGGGGCTAATAGCGTGTTATTAATTAACCAAGCGCTTAAAGCAGTTTTATATTGTTTTAATCTTCATCTTCAATGCGTAGTTGAGAATCCCCAGAAAGCACTTCATCCCAGGCCTCTTCCAGCGTGCAGCCTGCACGGCTATCCACAGTGTCGATAACCTCAACCGCATGTTGCAGTGACTCACGATGACCCTTCAGTGCCACAACGAGCCTGGCGAGATCTTGCTTGCTGAAGGAGCTGGCGATACTATCGGCTTGTTGGCTTAGTTCGATGCAGTTCATTAGTAATACCTCATGGTATGGTCATCCGCTGCTTAACCGCCTATCGGTTTAAAAGCAGCCATCTTAATTAACGACGTATGGTGACGTTGCTACTCATGCTGGGCCGGGTAAGTGCCCAGTTCGGTAACTGCGAAACGGTCACAAGCGTTACAAGACCTTCGCCTTTAGCGCTTGGGTAATACTGAAGCGCTATGGTTCTGTAGCAGGGAACAGTTCAGTCATTCGGGATAACGAAGCAACTTCCTGATCCATGACTTTACTATGGTTCAGTGCAGCAAAACCCACAATGCGTCATTGGCCGCAGGTGTGGTTGTAACTCGACTACATAAACACTTATTAGGTGTTAAGTGTGTTAAAGACTTTCATGAGGGGCGCTAAAAGCTAAGAGAGGCGGCCAATTGCTTAATTGGCCGCCATATTATAAAGAGACAAAAGAGTAGATTGATAGTCTGCTTAAGTAGGGGTGCTGCACTTATTAGTTGAATTCAGGTCATTATCTAAGGCGTAGAGCGGACCCTCGACACCGCATCCAACCAGCCTTGATAAAGCTGCTCGCGAGTAGCTTCTTCCATCGTTGGTATAAAGCTTTTTTCGCAGCGCCACAGCTGCTCTATCTCTTCCAGCGTCTGATACCAGCCTAATCGAAGCCCAGCCAAGTAAGCAGCCCCCAGGGCGGTGGTTTCCAGGATGGTCGGGCGATCGACCTGCACACCGAGCATATCGGCAAGAAACTGCATTACCCAGCTGTTCTTCACCATACCGCCGTCAACCCGCAACTTGCCGGGGGGAGCTTCCATATCGTCGTTCATACAGTGCTGCAGATCGCGGGTTTGATAGCAAACTGCTTGCAGGCCAGCTGCCACGATTTCCGCAATGCCGGTGTCGCGGGTCAAACCAAAAATAGCCCCACGCGCTTTAGGGTCCCAGTGCGGGGCCCCCAATCCGGTAAAGGCAGGCACTAGATAAACGCTATGACCGCTACGTGTTTTTGCGCTAATGCTTCCGTTTCCGAGGCATCGGCAAACAGGTTTAGACCATCGCGCAGCCACTGTACCGTTGCCCCGGCCACGAAAATGCTGCCCTCCATGGCGTAGGTCGGCTTGCCATTTAGCCGGTAGCCAATCGTCGTTAACAAACGGTTGCGTGAAAGCGACGGTGTTTCACCAGTATTCACGATCATAAAGCAGCCGGTACCATAGGTGCTCTTACCCATCCCCGGCTTGAAGCATGCCTGCCCCACTAACGCCGCCTGCTGATCCCCCGCCACGCCTGCTATGGGAAGCGCCGAGCCAAACCAATGCGCTTCGGTGTTGCCAAAATCATCGCTTGAGTCTTTTACTTCGGGCAGCAGATTGGCGGGTATGTTGAATAGCGCCAGTAACTCGTCATCCCACTCCTGGGTATGAATATTGAACAGTGCCGTGCGTGATGCATTAGTCGCATCGGTCACGTGGCGCTGACCGCCAGTTAAGCGCCAGATCAAAAAGCTATCTACCGTGCCGAACGCAAGCTCGCCTTTATCGGCTCGCTCTCTTGCGCCCGTTACGTTTTCTAATATCCATGCAAGCTTAGTGGCTGAAAAATAGGGATCAATCAACAGCCCTGTTTTAGCCTGAACGATGTCAGTGTGCCCCTTATCGCGCAGCGACTGGCACAAATCTGACGTGCGGCGGTCCTGCCATACGATAGCGTTATAGAGCGGCTTGCCGGTTTTGCGATCCCATAAAATGGTGGTTTCCCGCTGGTTGGTAATGCCAATACCGGCAATTTGGTCAGCGGAAATCTCAGCATTGCGCATCACATCACGGCAGGTCGCAATAACCGTTTCCCAAATATCTTCGGGGTCATGCTCAATCCAGCCGTCGTGGGGAAAGTGCTGAGTGAATTCTTGCTGGGCAACGGCGGCAACATGACCTTGGCGGTCAAACAAAATAGCGCGCGAGCTGGTCGTACCTTGATCAATGGCGAGTATAAAAGAGGACATAACAAGTTCGCTTTGTTGTAGGATCTTTCGGTTTTGTATGCTTGTTTTCGCTTTCTTATAATCCAAGGCTACTCCAGCTGCTGACATTGCTCAAGGATGAAACTGCCCTTCTCAAGCGATATGTAGCGAGACGTCGTGCTGGGTCAGCAAGCGTTGGATCGACTCAGGCGGCTTGCGATCGGTAAAGAGTGCATCCAGCTGGGCCAAGTTCCCTTGCCGAACCACCGGGTTGCGGTGAAATTTAGAGTAATCCGCGGCCAGATAAATCCGCCGCGAATTTGCAATAATGGCTTGGGCTACGCGCACTTCCTGGTAATCGAACTCAAGCAGTGAGCCGTCCTCATCAATACCGCTAATACCGATAATGCCGTAATCCACCTTGAACTGATTGAT
>AXCI01002303.1_pt1 | contig 25620 bp, 26 predicted proteins | sample 182571 | NCBI WGS metagenome assembly AXCI01 (sample SAMN02359225, study PRJNA218796) | groundwater metagenome | isolation source: Mt. Simon Sandstone pore water sample D5872 at 1.8km depth, Illinois-Basin... | place: USA: Decatur, Illinois | collected 2009-05 | reverse complement strand
CAGGGCAAGCATATTTTCAAACCACAGCCGCCAACTCGAACTCTCTCGGCTTCTATTAGCCTAGGTTAGAATGGTGCTGGCACCTGTCGAACCCCATCTCAATGTAGGTTACATCCCGCCATGCTGCTTGACGGCTAATTAAGCCGTTCAAGGAATGCCAAATACGCTAGCAACCTAAACTACCCTTCCTTTCGTGCAATGGCATGTAGTGAATGAGCCGTCTGCATCTGCTTGATATTACCGCGTTCTTCGGCAGCGAGATAATAATATAAGTACGTCATGGCAGTATTTTACGAATCAAGTTTTTTACTTACTCATTGAGATTAACCTGCTGAGCGAGTTGCGACATAACGCCCTATGCGGGCAACAGATAATCTTCAAATAATGTTGTGCTGCCACCATAGCAGTACATCATTATCGTAGGGATAGATTTTTTTATGTTGCAACAAAGTATTGCCATTGGGCCGATGGGTTTCAGCCTTCAACAGCTATTGATTGGTTTTTCTTTTATGTTAGCCCTCCTTGTCGGTGCACTGCTGGGCAGCCGCCGCCATGTTCCCGTGAGTGATACGCTATTTACGCTACTTTTTGTTGCAATTCTCGGCGCGCGCGTAGTTTTCGTAGTGCGCTACTGGAGCGAATATGATGGCTTATTAGACCGCTTAGATATTCGTGATGGAGGCTTTGATATTTTGGGGGGGATTTTAATTGGCCTTGCGTATGCCAGCTGGTCTTTATGGCATTTTCCTCGCCAGCGCATCCCGCTAAGTGGAGCACTCTTGGCAGGTGGCTTTGTATGGAGCTTAACGGCTGGCAGCATGCTATTGATGGAGCATCAATCACGCCCACTGCCTGAGGCTACACTGACCACCCTTGATGGAGACCCCATCAACTTGCCGCAAATATCACAAACTAGCCAACAACCATTAGTGGTTAACCTATGGGCGAGCTGGTGCCCGCCTTGTATTCGTGAAATGCCTGTATTTGAGGAAGTTCAAAGGAATGAAGCGGAGATTACCTTTGTGTTTATCAACCAAGGAGAATCGCCGACACACATTGATGCTTTTATGAACAAACATGACTTCACGCTTGATAATGTTTGGCTAGACCCACGCAATGCCATTGGCCAAGCCACCGGGGCCCACGCCATGCCAACAACACTTTTTTATGATGCCGACGGGCAACTGGTCAATACGCACTTTGGCGAGCTTTCCAGCGCTACCTTGCAACGTAGCCTGGAACGTTTGCGCTGACCCGCATGCTCATCGTTCAACCTCTGCTGTCTAATTGAAAATGCCCCACTTAAACAGGATGTAGTAATGCGCTTAAATCAACACGCTTCTATTAGCAGTTTTCTCCTACTGGCAGGGCTTAGTGGCATTTCAGCTAGCCACGCCGATGACTTGCCCGCCCCCGTTCAGGCCCTCGCCGACCAAGGGATAGAAATTCACGGACAGCTTGATGCCCCTGGCGGGCTACGCGGCTATGGCGCCAGCGTCCAAGGCCGTGACATGGCGATCTACCTGACGCCGGATAAAGAGCATGCCATTATCGGCACATTGATGGATAGCCAAGGCACTGATCTTACTGAAGCGCAGCTGGATGAGCATGTACGAGCGCCCTTGGAAGCTGAAACCTGGCAGACATTAGAGGCCAGCCACTGGATTCAAGATGGCGACGTGGATGCACCGCGCACCATTTATACCTTTACGGATCCAAACTGCCCCTACTGTCGTCAACTCTGGCATGCCGTTCGTCCTTGGGTCGAAGCCGGTGAGGTACAGCTACGTCATATCATGGTGGGTATTTTAGCCCCTGACAGCCCCGGCAAAGCAGCTGCTCTCTTAGGTGCCGATGATCCTTCCACAACGTTACATGCACATGAAAGCGGCGATCAGGAAGTTGAGGCCAGCGCCCAACCTCGCGAGATCGAAGAACAGGTATATGCCAATAATCAGCTATTTGAAGAGTTGGGGTTATACGCAACGCCAACAAGCGCCTTCCAACGTGAGACAGACAACGGCACTCTTCGAATCGATCGAATAGAAGGCATGCCAAGCGAGTCACGGTTAATAGAAATGATGGGTAGTGAAGAACCCTAGCGGCGATTAATTAAAAACTCCACCGCGAGACGATACCAGCGCTGCGGTGGAGTAGCGTCGGCCTCAATCCTCGCTTAGGTTCTCAAATCTAGGCATCCCTACGTTCCATGGCTGTGCGTCGCCTTTGTCACCAAAGTTATCGTGATCGCCGAGTACATGATCATCATGCTCGCGGGCTTTGCCATAAAGTGAGCGACCATGGAAGCGTTCGGCTGTCTCAGCGACATCACCCGTGTAGCGGGGGTCTTGAGGGCGTTCTTGGCTGCTTACATAATAGGCAATATCCCAGGCCTGCTGATCTGAGAGCGAGTGAGGTTGGCCTAAGGGCATATTATTTTGAATGAAACCGGCCGCAGTGTCTAAACGAGCAATACCGGCTCCCCAATTGTTGGAGCCATCACCCCAGGGAGCAGGAAAAACATACTCGTCGTTCTCGTAATGCCCTGAACCATCTTCTTGGTGGCATATTGCACAGTTTTCTTGGTAGGCAGCTTCACCACGTGCATAGTCAGGGGCTTGCTCAGGTTCATCCGGCGCAGGAAAACCACGTCCATAAATCGGTTTGTCTGGATACATCGGCGCACCGGTGGCCAACCACTGATGGTAGGCGCTGAGTGCCAACATTTCATCACTACCATACTCAGGTGGCACGCCATTCATAGAGTAGGCAAAACAACCTGCAATACGCTCTTCGAGGCTATTCACATGCTGATTTTTCCCGCGAAAATCAGGCAACGTTACCGCTGCCGGCCAAACAGGCGCACTAAATGGTTGGCGACCTTCGCCTAAATGACAGCTAGAACAGTTCATATCGTTATAAACATACTTATCGCGCAGCTGCTGAGTATCCGTAAACAGCTCGTAGCCGTAGCGAATGACTTTTTTTAACTCAGGATGAATATCCGCCGCTTCCAGGTCTTCCATAGTCGGCGGCACATGGACCAGCTCACCCTCCTGGGGTGCAGGATATCCGAGTTCGGTAAGGTTCTGATAAGGCAACGCCTCGCTTTCAGACTCCCCATTAGCGGCATATGCCGTCATAGCCAATCCGGCAACCAGTGAGGTGGTCGCGATAGCCAGGACAAGAGTGCGTTTATGCATGGTCATCATTATTCTCCCTCTGCCTGGCTAGCGTTTTGGCGGGCATACCACGCCGAAACGGCCTGAATATCATCATCACTTAAACGCTTAGCTATCGATCCCATTAAATTTTGTGGATCATTAGAGCGCTCTTCATCTTTCCAAGCCTGCAATTGCGCCTGAATGTAGCCAGCGTGTTGACTGGCGATGCCCGGAAAGTCACTGCCAACGCCCGTCCCCCCTGGTCCATGGCAGCTTTTACACGACACAATATAGCCATCCCAGTCACCACGATTAGCCAATTGTTCGCCGCGCGCCAGAAGTGCTTCATCCGCCTTATCACCGCCTTGCCCCGGGGTAACTTCTAGTTGACTGTAGTACGCTGCTACGTCTAGTACCTGCTGGTCATCAAGCATATTGGCAAATGGCATCATCGTAGCACTTTGGCGTCGTCCCTCTTTAAAATCATGCAGTTGCTTAACTATATATGCTGCATCTAGACCCGCTAAGCGGGGCCACGATTCGCCATTTTCTACATGCAGCCCACTGCCATCGGCTTGGTGACAGGCGGTGCAAGTGGCAGCTGCCAATAGGCCTCGGCCTGCATCACCCTGCTCTGCGAGCGCGCTTCCGGCCACCAGGCCAGCCCCCAATAACAGACCAAAACTTCTTAGGTAGTTATTATTCATCGTGGTTTTCCTTCTGACGTTATCGTTGTCTCTTATTAACACCTTATTGAATAGAAACACTACACAGACGCCTACGGCTTGGTCATTTTTGCATCGTCACAGGCACTACCAAGCGCGCGGTAAACCCTCCTTCAGCGGGGCTAATAAAGGTAACTTCACCGCCAAAACGCTCGGCGATTGCCGTCACTATTGCTAGCCCAAGCCCGCTCCCTTGCTGCTTACTGGCGCGCCAAAAGCGTTGCGTTATTTGCTTAAGCGTCGCTTCATCAACGCCTGGCCCCTGGTCACTAACAATAAACGTAAGGAAACTCTCACCAGGCTCCCACTGCACATCCAGCGTAATGGGCATATCTGATGATCCATGCCGAAGAGCGTTATCTAACAAATTTCGTAAGGCGGTAACCGCCAGCTCCCGTGGCATGGCGAGGGTGGCTTCCGGCCATCGCGGCGGTAAAACAAAACGCTCTAGGTGAGGTTCGTGAGTGTCGGCTATCGCGTTCTCAGCCACTTCCGCCACATGACTCGCTTCTCCATCATCAAAGCGTATACGTCCTTCCACGCGCGCCAAGGTGAGTAATTGATCTAGCGTTGAGTTCAACCGGCCCACACCTTCTTCAGCATGGCTGAGTGATTCCATTGCTGCGCTTCCCTCTACGCGACGAGCCACTTGAAGGTGAGTTTTGATTGCAGTGAGAGGCGTACGCAACTCATGGGCGGCGTCGTTAGTAAAGCGTTGCTCGCGAATAATAGTTTGCTGGATTCGGGCCAACAGACCATTAAGGGTGTCAATCAGCGGCCGAATCTCTTTGGGTAAGCCATAGGTAGCAATGGGTGCTAGCGCATCAGGGTGGCGATTCGCGAGAGACTCGCGTAACCGTGTCAGCGGCGCTAAACCTCGCCAAATGCCTAACCACAGCGCAATCATGCTACCCACTAGCGCAACGATGAAGGGGACGACGGCTAATCGCACGACATCGTTGAGCAACAGGTTGCGCTCATCCATACGATCAGCCGTGGTAATGACAATACCATCACGTTCATAGGTAAATACCCGCCATGTCACGCCCCCTGCTTGTCGATAGGCATGTCCCTTTTCACCCGGCGCGAGAATATTGTCCATATCGGCATGAGTACGCGCCATAATTTCACCTGTGGGTGAGTGAACTTGGCAGGCGAGTCCTTCAATGGAGGGGATAGACAGGAACGGTTGCTTGGCGTTTTGCCATACATCAATCGGTAGCTGGAGAACTAAGCCAGCCACCATACGTGCCGATTGGGCCAAACGCTGATCCAGGGTGTCGACAAACTTTTCTTCTAGGTCCCGCATTAGCCAAGCGGCGGCAATGCCCCACAGCACGGCAAGGGTTAAACCCAGTGTGAGCAACAAACGGGCACGTAAACTCATAGCTGCCCCTTATAGGGCGCCCCCGCTAAATGCACCGCCTCCGGCTTACCTAATCGGTAGCCGAGCCCTCGTACTGTTTCGATGACACCACTGCCCAGCTTGCGGCGCAGATGATGAATATGCACAGTGAGTGCATTACTCTCGACATCATCATTCATGCCATAAATGCTAATTTTAAGCTGGTCTGCAGAAAGCACGCTACGCGGCGACTGAAGGAACGTTTCGAGCAGTACCAGCTCACGGCGTGAAAGCATTATCAATTGCCCTGCCACGTAAACTTCCCGTGCCGTAGGGTCTAGCGCAAGCGCCCCATGATTAATTAGGTCACGGCTACGCCCGGCTGCCCGGCGTAATAAAGCCTGCAATCGCGCGACTAATTCATTTAGATCAAAGGGTTTCACTAAATAGTCGTCGGCGCCACCTTGTAATCCATCTACTCGGTCACGCACGGCATCTCTTGCTGTAAGCACTAATACGGGCACATCGATCCCTTGCTCACGCCACTCGGATAACAATTGCAGGCCATCCCCATCGGGTAAGCCACGATCAAGGATGACCACATCACTAGACACAGTTTGCAGCGCCTGACGTGCCGCTTTAAGCGTCGATACGTGATCCACCACAAAATCGAAGGTCATTAATCCGGAGCGAATGCCCGAGGCAACCAGCGGGTCATCTTCAATTAGCAAAACGTGCATAGCAGTTTCCTTTTTATTACCGGTCAGTATGACTAACGGGCATTAACTCAGTATTAAGGAATCGGCCTTAAGTCCCAAAAACAACACTTTTTAATTCCTAATTGCCAGGAATAGTTGCCTTAGCACGTAAACATAAACCTTGAGCAGGGTAAGTACATTACTCAGCGGACTGAAAATCGCTGGAGAGGTGTAGCGTGCAGAAATAAACTCTGCTCTCTTAATAAAGGAGAGCAGAGCGGTGATTAGGCATGTACATTTTGGTCCTGCCGCTAAGGGTCGGACTTGCTTAGTCTGACGAGCATTCGCTTAGATAAGTGAGACCGTTCTTAACGCTCAACTCTGTCCAGCACTTCGTACATACGATCACGTGGGCTGGCTGGCGGAGTACTTTCTAGGTGGGAAAAGTCTCCACGTAATGCTTTAAGCGCATAGCGTTCTTGATCGATTTCTTTTGAAGTGCGTACACCACGTTTTCGAAAGATAATGATGGGTGGGCACCAGCCCTGCAATGCGTGTTGCAGCAGAAAACCCGTAACCGCCGCAGGCAACAGGAGCCAACGCTTATCGACCAAGCCCCCAAGAGCCACACCAGCCAGGCTCAGGGCTGACGCGTTCGCTTCCAGAGTGCGTTCAATATCCCACTCATTGTCGAGCTCTTGTAGACGGCGTTCTATTTCATGGCGATGTTGGGCAAAGTACGCGATGTTGGGCAAAGTACGCGATGTTGTCTTCGGTGCGCCGCCGGATATGCTGATTGATGCTGTCGGCAGTGTTCTGCTCAACGCGTGAAGTCGTTGAAGGGAGCATGTGACCTCCTTTTCCTAATTTAATTTGTCCAACGTCATCCTTTCTTCAGACACTAGTTATCTTTCGTTAACCTAAAAATACACTTCGAAACCTGTACTTCAATCGTAGCAAACAATGGTTGAAGCTCAAGCGCCGATCAGCGGCTGCCTGAGAACCGCTTTGCTAACCACCAACCGCCAATCATAGCCACAAGCATTGCGACGAGAGGCATGGTCAGTCCAGCGACCGAGGCAATGGCGGGACCTGGACAGTAGCCCGAAAGCCCCCAGCCAATACCAAAGAGTGCCGCCCCACCGAGCAAGCGGCCATCGAGTTCACGCTTGGTAGGTAATTGAAATTTATCACCAAAAAATGGGCTGCTCCGACGCAATACCAGCCGGTAGCCAATGAAGGTAGTGAGGACGGCCCCGCCCAGTACGAAGGCCAAGGTAGGATCCCATTCGCCAGCGATATCCAGAAAGCCGAGAACACGCGCCGGATCGGTCATGCCTGAAATGGCGAGGCCGAGCCCGAACAAGAGCCCTGCGGCGTAAGCCATTAAGGTTCTCATGCCCCACCTCCTATCACATGTCGGGTGATATAGACGGTCGCCATGGCACTCAGCAAAAACGTGACGGTAGCCGCCATCGAACGCGGCGATAGACGTGACAAGCCACATACACCATGACCACTGGTACAGCCGCTGCCGAGCCCTGTCCCGACACCTACCAACAGCCCCGCAATCAACATCAGTATCACGCCACCGGCGGGATCACCAATAACCTCATTGGGCTGTCCCGCAACGTTTCCTAGACCGCCTCCCGCCAGAACGAGCACAACAGGCCCGGTGACCAAGCCAACCAAGAACGCGGCCCGCCAAGCGCTGTCGCCCTTGGAGCGCGTCGTCACCAGCGTACCGGCGATGCCGCTGATCCCGGCAATACGCCCAAGGGTGGTCATCAACCAAGTGGCGGAAATACCGATGAGTGTACCGCCGGCCAATCCTTGCAGATTTGAAGTCCAATCCACTTCGCTTACTCCTTAGTTTGGTGAACCTGTTGGGTGTTGGTTGCCTGAGCCAACGACGTTTCCTCTTGATGCAGACTGCGCCAAGCATCGTAGGTGCTGAGGAAGACCTCGCCGCCGAGCGCTTTCATAAAATCGGATCCACGAAGCTTGTCCATAACCGGCCCCTTGACCTCGGCCAGATGCAGCACCACGTCGGCATCCTTCAACCGAGCGTTGATCTCCTCAAGGCTTTCCAAGGCCGAGGCGTCGATGGTATTAACTGCCTGACACGCCAGCACGATATGCTGCAATTCGAAGTCCCGGGAAATAAAGGCCATCACGGTATCCTCAAGGTAACGGGCGTTGGCGAAATAAAGGCTTTCGTCGATGCGGAGTATGACCAGACGCTTATCGGTCTCAACGTCGTGGCGCAGGACATTTCGGAAATGCTCGCTGCCTGGAACTCGGCCGACCACGGCGCTATGGGGACGGCTGGTACGGTAGAGATGCAAGGCGAGCGACAGCCCTACGCCGGCCAGGATGCCGCTTTCCACCCCATGGCCCAGGGTGGCGATGATGGTTACCAACATGGCTATGCCATCACTGCGGGAATAGACCCAGTTTTTTTGCACCGCGCCCAAATCCACCAATGACAGGACGGCGACGATAATGGTTGCGGCGAGCGTGACGATGGGGAGATAGGCGATCAACGGTGTCAGCAGCAACGCGGCCAGTGTGATGCCAATGGCCGTGAACGCACCTGCCGCCGGCGTCTGAGCGCCGGCATCAAAATTGACCACCGAGCGGGCAAAGCCACCCGTCACCGGCATGCCGCCAGAGAAGGAAGCCGCAATATTCGAAGTGCCAAGACCGATCAGTTCCTGGTTTGGCTCGATGCGTTGCCGACGCTTGGCGGCCAAGGTCTGACCTACCGATACTGACTCCACGAAACCGACCACGCTTATCAGCAAGGCAGCTACTAACAGTTCACGCCATAGCCCAAGGTCCAAACCTGGTAAGGTAAGCGGAGGCAAGCCGGCCGGTACTTCGCCCACGATGGCTACGCCGTGCTGGTCGAGCTGCCAGGCCCAGCTCGCGAGGGTGGTCAGCGCCACGGCAACAATCGGTGCTGCCTTGGACAGCATATTCGCTGAGCGTGACGGCAGGCCTAGCGACAGGAGCCCTGGTTTTAACCAACGCCGGGCAGCATAAAGAAAGGCCAGCACACCTAAACCGATGGCAAGAGTAATGCCATTGAGGCTTCCTACGTTTCCCCACAGGTCGCCCAGCAATTCGATCATGTTGTGACCCGAGGCTTCCACCCCCAGCAAGTGGCGGGCCTGACCGATCGCGATGAGCAGCGCCGAGGCGGTGATGAATCCGGATATCACGGGATGACTGAGAAAATTGGCCAAGAAGCCCAGTCGCGCCACCCCCATGAGGATGAGAAGCAAACCAGACATCAGTGCCAGTACCAGTGCAGCACCCAAGTATTCCGGCGACCCTTGCGGGGCGACACGACCGATGGCCACCGCTGTCATCAGTGAGACTACTGCCACTGGCCCTACGGCAAGGGTGCGGCTGGTCCCGAAAATCGCATAAACGAACAGCGGAGCGATGCTTGCATAAAGCCCCACCTCGGGGGGAAGACCCGCCAGCATGGCGTATGCCAGCGACTGCGGGATCAGCATGACGGTCACGATTATCGCTGCCAACAGGTCACTGGCCAACGTATCGCGTCCATAGGCGGGCAGCCACTGGAGGATGGGCAGATAATGCTTCAGGCTGGTCATAGCACGCTCACGACCCAGTATCACCCTTTGCCTGATGGGCTTGCTGTTCAAGCCTGTCGCGCAAAGGCTCCAGGTCATAACCAGCCGCATTGGCTGAGGCGATCAGCTCGGATATCGGACGCTGCGGGGCGAGTGATAATGCCCACAGATGGGCCACGCGCTTTCCCGTTCGGCAGAAGCCGATCGCGGGGGCCTTTGCAGAATGCAGCACATCGGCATAGGCGTCGATCTCCGCCTTTGCGTATTCCCCAGGCTTTACGGGCACTTCATGCCAGGCCATGCCCAGTGATTCTGCTTTACCCTTGAGAGCATCGGGATCCGGCTGGTCATCACTTTCCCCGCGCGGGCGATTGGAGATAATGGTGCGGAACCCTTGTTCGGCGAGCTGTTCAAGTTCGTCGAGGCGAGGTTGTGCTGTCACATAAAGACGATCATCGAGCGGTTTGATATCCATAGGTTACCTCCTTGGTCGCTTTAGGAGCGCGCCTCATCCCAGGCGGCTCCCGGTAGAGCATCGAGGGGAATCTTCAGGTAACGACGACCATTATCCTCTGGCTCTGGCAGGTCGCCGCCCCGGATATTGACTTGCAAAGCGTGCAAGATCAGTTTCGGCATGGGCAGCTTGGCGTCACGCTCGTTACGCAAAGCGATGAAGCTTTCCGCTGTTGGGCTGTCTTGGAGATGAATATTGGTTTCGCGCTGGACACTCACCGTGCTTTCCCACTCTGGCTCGCGATCGCCGGGCATGTAGTCGTGACCAGTAAAGAGCCGAGTGTCGTCCGGCAGTGCCAGGATGGCCTGAATGGAATCCCACAGCTTGTGAGCATTCCCCCCGGGGAAATCGGCACGGGCCGTACCACCATCCGGCTGAAACAGCGTGTCGTGCACGAACGCCGCATCGCCGATGACGTAGGTGATCGACGCCTTGGTATGGCCGGGCGAGAACATAATCCGGCCTTCTATCTCGCCCACGTGGAAAGTATCGCCCTCTACAAAAAGGTGGTCCCACTGGCGGCCGTCATCCGGAAAGTCGGGCCAGTTGTATATATCCTTCCATAGCGCTTGCACTTGTGTAACGTAAGCTCCTATAGCCGTTGGTGCCCCTGTCTTTTCCTTAAGATACTGTGCTGCCGAAAAATGGTCGGCGTGTGGATGCGTATCGAGTATCCAGTCAACGATGAGCCCCTCCCGTGCAACGTAATCAAGTAACTCATCAGCATGGTGGGTTGCAGTGGTCCCTGACTTCTCATCAAAGTCCAGGACAGGGTCAAGGATGGCACAGCGCCGTGTCGCAGGGTCACTGATAATATATTGAACGCTTGAGGTTCTTTGATCGTAAAAGCCGGCCACGTCCGGCCTGCCTGGTGAGTGTCGGAAATTACGCATATTCTTCCTCATTCTCCATTTTAGTTACAAGCCTAGACCATATTGGAATAACAAGAAAACAATGAAACATGTTTATACAAACATCAAGTAAAAGTGACATCTCCCCCTCTGATTGGGTTGCGCTACCCTTTAGATTTCGATCCTACTAGCAAGGAGAACGGACATGCATGACATGAGCGTTAGCACACAACAGTTCATAGCTCTCTTGGGTGAAGCAGTTGCGGGGCTGCCTATTAATGAGCCATACCGTCGGCATGGTTTCTCGGAAGCAAGTTATTACTTTTGGTGCAGCGAATTGGGGAATGAGCTAGCCAGATTCCAAGCGATTCAACGAACTCGAAGTCGCGAAGACAAGATTAAAGAAGCTTTTCACTGAGTCGCTACTGGAGATGATTGCCGCTAGCCACAGGACTATTTAACTTCTGCCCAGCCTATAAATTAATAGGCATCGATACATGCAAAATTAAATAGTGTTATTAAGCAATCAAGACATAGTAAAACGCTTGCCATGTATATTAGGACAAGCGTTTTTTTAAATAGATGCGCTAAAAACTTTCCCATGTAGCAAATCAATTGTTCAATTGCCAAATGAAACTTCATATAAAGAACAGCGACTTAGCCATTTAACATTAAGACAGCATTAAGAAACACGCACTAACCCATTGACGCGAATCAATTTTTAATTTCACCAAAGGCGTAACCTAAGCGTATTCCGACCATTCGCCCATGCGAATGCCGATTCATTCGCTAAGGAGACGCTATGGACGCCATACGCCGCTCGCTACTAGGCCAGTTGGCCCGTCTAAGCGCAGGCGCTGCGCTAATTCCGTTTTCAAGCGTTGCCCATGCAGGCATTAATCAGCAACCACCCCGCCGCGAGGGGAATCCCTCAAAACGCTACGGCATGCTTATCGATTTACGCCAGTGCATCGGCTGCCAAGCCTGCACGGTGTCGTGTCATATCGAAAATGCTGCACCGCTGGGTCAATTCCGCACCACGGTTTCGCAATATGAAGTTCAGCATCAGGAAAGCGGCGAGCTAGCCACTTTTATGCTGCCACGGCTATGTAACCACTGTGAAAACCCACCCTGCGTACCAGTCTGCCCCGTGGAAGCCACCTACCAGCAGCAGGATGGCATTGTGGTGGTCGATAGCGACCGCTGCGTAGGGTGTGCCTATTGCGTCAATGCTTGCCCCTACGATGCTCGCTTTATTAACCAACGCACTCAAACCGCCGACAAGTGCACCTTCTGTGCCCATCGTCTAGAAGCCGGACTATTGCCCGCTTGCGTTGAGAGCTGCGTAGGCGGTGCCCGCGTGATTGGAGATATGCGCGATCCTCAAAGCCAAATCAGCCGCATGATTCATGAACATCGCGATGCATTGATGGTGCTACAACCAGAAAAAAACACTCTTCCGCAGGTGTTCTACCTAGGTATGGATGATCGCTTCACCACGCGTCCCACGGCGGAACCCGTCGCGCTGGAAGTACTCGATCCCCACGGTCAGGAGATGGGCTATGAATTCCACCATTGAGCTACTGGCACCGCGCTATGACATCGCCTGGTACCCTTGGGCGGTGCAGTACTTCTTTATGATTGCGCTCTCCTACGCCAGCCTGTGGCTAGCCGCCCCGGCGCTGGTACTCGGCAAAAAAGCCTGGCTGCCCACCGCGCGCCTGGCACTTGTCGCTTGCGTCAGCACTACGCTGGTGGCTCCCGTTGCGCTACTCGCGGATTTGCACCAGCCGCTGCGGTTCTGGCACTTCTACGCGTATGCCAACAGCCATTCGTGGATGTCGATTGGCAGCGTCGTTCTGCCGCTTTATCTGGTGAGTGTGCTTGGCCTTGCTTGGCTGGCATGGCGGCCCGCGCTGCAGGCGCAGCGCAGCGCACCAGGACTCAGCGGCATGATAGCTACCTGGCTTTCACTGGGCAGTGGCATAACGCCACGAGCACTGGTCGCCGTGGTAGGTCTGACTGCGCTGGGACTCTCCAGCGGCATTATGCTTTACACCGGTGCGGAGCTTGCAATCGTAAAAGCCCGCCCGCTTTGGAACACCGTATGGCTACCGCCTATGCTGGCGACCACTGGGTTTATCGCCGCCTCCGGACTGGTATTAGTGCTGAACCGGGTTAGTGGGCTTTGTTCTCAAAACACAACCCGCCAAATGCTGTATGTGCTGCTAGTGGCCTGTGCGCTAGCAGGATTGATCGCGCTTAGCTGGTTTTTAGATGGCGTAAATGCCCACGTAGGCTCAGTCGCCGCCGCGCTGGAATCCGTGCGCCATAGCGACTCGTGGCGCAATACTGCCCTCTGGGGAAGCATTACAGGCATCGCGCTGTTTACCGCTGTGTTGTTTTTATTGACTCGCCCTACCCTGCGCCAGTCGGGGGCGAGCGGCGCCCCAACCGCTCACCAACCAACGCTGTTTGCCTGGGCCTGGTTGCTAGGCCTCGTCGCCATTCACATAGGCTGGATGTTTCGCTGGGTAGTGCTGATGGATGTTCAGCATGTAGCCCGTAATAGTGCTGGTTTTCATCACTACGGCATTCCCGCGGGCTCTTCCGGTATTTTAGGCATTGTGGGCACCTTCGGCCTCTGGCTCGCCGCTATTCTACTGATCGAACTGTTTATTCCCTGGCGACGGGCCCAACAGGGCGGCTTTATAGCAATGCCCACTCACGCTACCCAAGATGCTTCTACTCATTCTCTCACCACGAAAAAAGGAGCGTCTAGTCATGTCTAAGTCTGCTCAAGACCCGTCACGTCGCCGTTTTCTAAAAGGCGCTGCTGCCGCTGGTGGTGCAGCCACCTTTGCCGTGGGCTATGCCGACCCATTGGCAAAAATGGCCAAGGGCATTACCGGTAGCGCGGGTGAAAAACCCAGGCACAATATTCATGGCAACTCGCTGACCCCAGAATACCGCGTCGATTTAGACACTGGTGACCTTACGCTTACCCCCGACCAACGAGTCGCCTTCACTATTTGCTATGGCTGCACCACACGGTGCGGCGTACGAGTCAGGGTCGATGACACTCGCGGAGAAGTGCTGCGGGTATCAGGCAACCCCTACCACCCGCTGTCCGCCGACGACCATTTACCCATGCGTACACCGGTGGCGGATGCGCTACGTAGTGTTAGCGCCTATGGTGAACAGGGTCAGATAAACCGCTCCACCGCCTGCGCCCGTGGCAACGCCATGATGAGCCAAATTACCAATCCCTTCCGAGTCGATCACTGCCTAAAACGAGTAGGCGAACGTGGCAGCCGTCAATGGCAGAAAATCTCCTTTGAGCAGTTAATTGAAGAAATCTGCGGAGGCGGCGACTTGTTTAGCGAAGGCCATGTTGATGGACTGCGCGATATTCGTGACCACGACACCCTGATCGACCCTGATAACCCTGAATATGGCCCCAAAGCCAACCAATTAATGGTGATGGAAGCCACTGACTACGGGCGCTCAGATCTACTCAAGCGCTTTACCCTCAACGCCTTTGCCACTCGCAACTACGGCCACCACGGTGCTTACTGTGGTTTGGCTTTCCGCATGGGTTCCGGGGCGGTGATGAACAATATCGTCACCAATGCCCACGTTAAACCGGATATCCAAAACGCACGGTTCATCATGTATATCGGCTGTGCGCCCAGCCAAGCGGGCAATCCGTTTAAACGCCAAGGCCGCTTGATTGCCCAAGCCCGTGCAGCCGGGACGTTGGAGTACGTGGTGATTGACCCAGCGCTCAACGCCGCCACCTCCCACGCGGCCGATAACAACCACTGGGTGCCTATTAGCCCCGGCACCGACAGCGCTTTTGCCATGGCCATCATCCAGTGGTTACTCGACAATCAGGGCTATGCCAGCGACTTCCTGGCCCTGCCCGGCCAAGTCGCCGCCGATGCAGCGGGCGAAACCACCCACTCCAACGCCACTCATTTGGTGATTGACACCTATGAACACCCCCGCAGGGGATATTTTCTTCGCGCCAGCGACCTGGGTCTGGCAGAAGCGGGTAGCGATGCTGACACGCCGGTGGTAGTCGCCAATGGCGAACTCGCGTTAAGCGAAGAAGTGATGACCGCCGAACTGTTCGCCGAACGTCCGGTTGAGCTTGCTGATGGCACCACCGTGACCGTTAAAAGCAGCCTGACGTTGCTAAGCGAATCTGCCCACGAGTATGACCTAGATACCTATGCCAAGCACTGCGGCATTCCCAAAACGACAATTATTGAGCTGGCCAGCCGTTATGCGAGCCATGGCAGAAAAGCCGCGGTTAACTGTCACGGCGGCATGATGTCGGGTAACGGTTTTTACGCCGCGTTCAGCGTGCAAATGCTGAACCTGCTGGCGGGTAACTACAACATGAAGGGTGGCAGCGCCGTGGGCGGCGGCACCTACAGCGGTACCGGCGAGGGGCCACGCTACGATTTAGCCAACTTTCCTGGCAAGCGCGGCCCCAAGGGAGTATTTCTATCCCGTTCGCGCTTCCCCTACGAAAAGTCTTCCGAGTACCAGCGTAAAATCGACGCAGGTGAAAATCCTTATCCGGCTAAAGCGCCGTGGCGCTCGTTGGCACCGCCGACGCTCACCGAGCATCTGCCTTCTGCGCTGGATGGCTACCCTTACCCCATCAAAGCGCTAATTGGCTGTATGGCCAACCCGATTTATGGTCAGGCCGGCCTGAAAGGCGTCATTGTCGATAAGCTGAAAGACCCCAAACGGCTGGGGCTCTTTGTGGCCGTGGATGGCTTTATCAACGAAACAAACCGCTACGCCGACTACATCGTGCCTGATTCCGTGATGTACGAGGTATGGGGCTTTACGGGCGCCTGGAAGGGCACACTGGGCAAGCTAACCACCGCCTGCTGGCCGGTGGTGGAGCCGCGCCAGCAAAAAACCGCCGAGGGCGAACCGGTGTCGATGGACAGCTTCTTTATTGCCGTGGCCAAGCGCCTGGGTCTGCCCGGCTTTGGCGACAATGCGATTCCCGATGCCCAGGGCAATCTGCACCCGCTCAATCGCGCTGAGGATTACTACCTGCGGGCCGCAGCCAATATCGCTTTTCAAGAAGAACCACTGCCAGAAGCGGACGACGCCGATATTGCCCATGGGGGCATTGCCCCGTTGATGCCCAAACTTGAACGAACACTTAAATCCGACGAGCGCAGTCGGGTGGCGTACCTTTATGCACGGGGTGGGCGCTTCGAAGATGCCAGTGAACACTTTGTCGGCGAGCATTTAAAAAACCAGTGGAAGAAAACACTGTGTGTTTACAACGAATCGGTCGGTACCAGCATTGATACCACTAACGGCCTGCCCAATAGCGGCGTACCCTGCCATAAACTGCCCCAGTTGGCGAACAAGCAGTCCATGCGCGAGGTGTTTTCAGAGCAAGAGTGGCCGCTACTGGCGTTCTCGTTCAAATCCAACCTGATGAACTCTTACGCCATTGGCAGTGAGCGGCTGCGCATGATCAAGCCCTATAACCCGATACAAATACACCGCCAAGACGCCGAGCGCTTTGGTATCCAGCACGGCGATACCGTTCGCATCGAAAGCCCTGGCGGTAGTGTGGTAGGGCTCGCGCTAGTCAGCGAAAGTGTGATGCCTGGTGCTTTGGGCATTGAACACGGCTATGGTCACCGGGATTTAGGGGCAACGCCGCATATCATCGACGGGGTATCCCAACCGGATATGCCCTGGATGCGTGCAGGTATCAATATTAATGACCTAGGCTTTCAAGACCCCACACGGAAAGTAGATGGCACTTGGCTAGAGCCAATCAGTGGGGCCAGCGTGCGCCAAGGCTTACCAGTAAAAGTTAGACGAGTCTAACCAGTGCAGAGCAATAGAATATATACAGCTAGCTTTGCAAATTTGGAATGAAAAAAACAAGGACGCCCTCATGAGCTTCTAGGGGTGTCCGCTAAGGCTGTAGTGGTCAATTAAAACTGGCCAACGGTTTATAGTTAACTCAGTATTTTTTCTCTGCCTGGTTCGGACACTTATCAACTTGACTAGAAACGCAACATTTTAACTGTCACTTATCTGCTAATTGCTGGCGATATGGTCGTTATATTCAATCATGAGTGGGTGCTCGGAGGAAATGTTGGCCTACTAGGCGTAGCCACAGGCATGATCTTGTGTCATCAGATGATGAGATTCAAAGGTCCAAAAGTGGTGGGGACCAAGTGCCCTAGATAGGGAACCCATCTTTAAGCACAAGGATCGTCCAGCCCAGACTCCCATAAGCAGCCAGCACGAATAGTCAGCGAGCTGGTTACAGTGCTGGGCTGGCTACTGTGACTCCTCTAAGGCTTTGGAGCGTTCGGCTCGTCCAAGGTGTCGTTCAAAAATTGACTAGCCATAGCCTAGAGCTTGCCGATCCTTTCAAACATCCTAAATCAAACAATGAGAGTGTACATTGTGAGGCCTCCGTGCTTAATGCATTTAGCAAAGTTGAAATTACACGCGATGATCTGCCTTAAATCCTAATTTTAACTAACACCTGCAAAGAGTTTCGCGCTGCTTATCACCATACTTTGTTCCCTTTGAATGCCCCATTTATTCCTGAAAAACGCTGTAAATGATGCCTTGTATGGATGGCAGAGGAATCCCAGGGTACATTAAACCCTGCGACGGGCGTGACGGCATCACTTATGAAAGTACTTGGCCACATTGAACCCATAACAGCCGCTAAAATTTACTAAAAAGTGGGCTAAATTAGCGGCTCTATACGTCCACTACTTCTTTTAAGCGCTTTCTGCATTACTTCATAATCAATGTTTGAGCGCTTTTGTTCCGGCAGTTCGTCAGCTTTGTTAACGATATTCAGCAAGTCGCTTATGCTCGTTTCTTGTTCATTAAGCGAAGTAAATGCCTGCAAGTACGGCAAGTGGTCGGCGTCCCAGCCAAGCTTGATCGGCTCATCGATAATATTGACCTGGGTACCGTTGGGTATTTGCTCAAATACGGCTTTAATATCGTCGGGGTGCATACGGATACAACCTCGACTGGCGCGCATGCCAATGCCATCTGGTTGGTTCGTGCCATGAATTAAATAACCAGGAATATCCAATAAGATGGCGTGCTGACCGAGGGGATTGTCGGGCCCTGGCGGAACAACGTCAGGCGGTGGGTCGCCGCGCTCAGCCGCTTCCTGACGAACGGATTCGGGTGGATACCAAGCGGGATCCTCAAGGCGCATGGTGGTTTTAGTAATCCCCAATGGTGTATCGAACCCATCGCGGCCAATGCCAATGGGGTAGGTCTCGACACGAGGTGTTTCTCCATCTTGCACCTCTGGATAGTAGTAAAGCCGCAGCTCCGCGATATTGATAACCACTCCCTTACGCTCCACATCTGGCAGTATGTGCTGCGCCGGAATCTGAACCTGCGTTCCTTTCCCAGGAACCCAAAGACTGATGTCAGGATTGGCCCTTCGAATTTCTTCGTATCCGACACCGTGTGCGTGAGCAATATCGAGCAGGATATCCGCCTCGTCCTCTACACTGACAATGTAGGTCTCACCCACGATGTTACCGGCTTCAGGCAAAGGGTAATGCCCTAGTGGTCGTGATGTCTCGGCTACAGCCGATAATGAAACAAGCCACAATGCCATCATGAATGCGCAGCGAAGCAGACGACCACCGCATGTAGTTGTTACAAAGCAAGAGCTCATAAGAAACGTTACTCACTATACGACTAAAAACTCATTAGGCATGATGAACATTAACTGTAAATGAAGCGCTGATAATGGCGGCTGTTGGCTTTGAGTGATGCCGTCTAGTTGATGGTTTGAACAGTTTCGGTCTGTCGGCTGTAAAATGGAGGCTCCCTAATATTAACTTCATCCCCGAATGGCATACTGCTGATAGAAAAAACTTTCTATGCCTTTGAGGAGTAAGTATGCGGGTATTACTGATCGAGGATGATGCCCCGGTAGCGGCTGGCGTCGAAGCAGGATTGGCGCTGAGCGGCTTTGTGGTTGATACCGTCATCACCCTGGATGCTGCGAAAGGCGCGCTAGCCACAATTAACTACGATGCTGTTATTCTCGACCGTCGGTTGCCCGATGGAGATGGCTTGACGTTATTGAAGCATTGGCGTCGTTCGAGCGTGGCGACGCCAGTGCTGATGCTAACGGCTCGAGATGCGGTGGCGAGCCGCGTCGAGGGCCTTCAGGGAGGCGCAGACGACTATTTGATCAAGCCGTTTGATCTTGACGAGTTAACGGCCCGGCTCCAATCGCTTTTACGCCGTTCGGCAGGGCAAGTGGATCACGCCATTCGTCACGGTAGCCTGGCGTTAGACCCCGTTACACGTAGCGCCACGCTTGATGGAGAACCCGTCGTCCTGTTACGACGCGAGTTAATGCTGCTGGAAGCACTGATTCGAGCTCGCGGGCGAATTCTGAGCGCCGACCAGTTGAAAGACTGCCTTTACGGTATTGATGATGAGATCGAAAGCAATGCGCTTAATGTGCACATCTACCAACTGCGTCGTAAGCTGGGGCGCAACGTGATCGAAACCGTAAGAGGAGTGGGTTATCGACTTGGCAAATACAACAGTGATTTGACCTCATGAATCTGCGCTTACGCCTTGTTGCCACGCTTGGGATTACGTTAACGCTGCTGTGGGGTATTACGGCAGCATGGTCAATGCGCGACCTGTCGACCCAGCTTGAGCATTCACTTGGCCAGCGTCTGGCGCAATCGGCGCGAATGGTGGCTGGTTTGTTGGATCGCGTGCCTACAACGTCTTGGAACAGTGAAGAAGATGGAACGTCAGCTATTCCCTCACTCGATGGTCTTGCTTGTCGGGTATCGTCACTTCGTGGCCAAGTGGTGGCGGGTACGCACCCTGAGATGAAGATGTACTTGCTGTCGAGGCTGAGGGGTATCGTTATCGCGAGCACAACGGGCAGCGCCGGCGAGTTTACACGTTAGTTGATAACGACAAGCGTATTACAGTGGCAGATCGTCTGAAAGAGAGAGAAGCACTGCTGCAGCAGGTTCGCCGGGCCGCGCTTTACCCATTTCTACTGGCGCTGGTGGGTAGTCTTGTTGCGCTATGGTGGGGGGTAACACGAGGACTTGCGCCGCTTGCCAAGTTACAACAACGACTTATCCTGCGCGAACACAATGACCTTTCGGCACTACCTCTTCATGGATTGCTTGGTGAAATCCGCCCGCTGATCGATAGTTTCAATACGCTACTGGCACGAACGCGTCGTATGCTCGAATTGGAGCAGCGTTTTACCGACGATGCCGCCCACGAACTTCGAACACCGTTAACTGCCATTCGCACACATCTGCAAATCGCGAGGCGTGTTGACGGTCACCAGCAGTACGAAGCGATGCAGCAAGCTGAAGCTGGGGTAGATCGACTAACGAAAACGCTTGGTCAGCTTTTGCTATTGGCGCGAATGGAAAGTGAGGACATCACACGTGGCCGTCGTCCTGACCCTACTCCTCTTGGGGGGCACTGGTGACTGCGATGACAGAAACCGGTAGCCGTGATCATTGTCATTATCCCCAAGGCGTTAACCAAGCGCATGTCGCCCTATCTGAGTCGCTTCTAGTGACGGTTCTACGCAACCTGCTCGAAAATGCGATGCGTCACGGCGAGCTCGGTGCGCCGATAGAGATTTCCGTACAGGAATCAAAGGGAATGGCAGTCATCGATATTACTAGTCAAGGTGATACCATTGCTTCCGAACACCTCTCTCGACTGACGGAGCGCTTTCACCGGGGAGATTATCCTAAAGGCAGTGGCTTGGGTCTTTCGATCGTCGAGGCGATTATCACCCGGGCAGGAGGCCGGGTGACGTTCGCGTCTGGCAATGGTGTTGGGCTAAAGGTGACGCTTCAATTGCCTTCGGTTTGAACCGTTTAGGTCAAGGTGCATCGCTCCCCATAATAGCTCGAAGCTTTTCTGGCGAGGGAGCACCCATCACACTGTGCACGTCACCGTTGTCATCCTGATAAAAGGTCGCTGGCGTTGCGAAGAGTTGGCCATCGCGCATTAGCTGGGTGTTTTCACTAACCCACTGCTCGCTTTGGTCATCGCCTTGATTTTCAGGCATGGCACCGTTGCGGTAATGCTCAGCCAGCGCTTCGCCAGGATTATCCGCATTGAGTATCGCGGCTGCCTTTTCAGGGCTGTCTGCTTTGAGAATACCTACCATCAAATGACGAATCTGAACTTCGCTACTTTCAACCCAGGGTTGGGCGTCTTCCCACAGTTGTCGGCAGTAAGGACAGTTGGGGTCACTAAAGGTATATACGATGCGGGGTGCCTCTTTATCGCCATCGCGCACCCAGTGTTGACCAGCCATTTCTTGCCATAGCTCGGCGTTTCTTGGGCCGTTGACGAGCTGCTCTAGCCGCTCAGCTGAAACGTCCTGACCCTCGGCATTAATCAGCGTACCTATTACAGCATGCTCGCCTCCTGAGGTGAGGTATGCTGCGACAGTCTGACCACGAGCACTTCCGGCATACCCAGTAAGTCCATCCGGCGCATTGAATTCACCATGAATCGTGAGTCCTTGCTGTTCGAGCTGTTGAATGGGATCAGGCCATTCGCTGGCTGTCGCATGCAGGCTTGTTGCCAGAGTGAGGCTAGCCCCAAGTGTTAGTGTGAGGCGTAGGGGCGTCATAAAGGAATAGAAAGCGGACATGTGTGTTATCTCCGTGGAGAGTCAGTTAGTTAGGGGTTGAAACGTTCCAGACTGCGATCCAACGTGGCGCGAGAGAGCTCACCAAAGTGAGTATCTATGAGCTCGCCATCGGTGTTGTAATAAAGCGTAGTGGGCATGGCCATCGCACCCACTTCGTGGCCAAGCGCATTGTTCCGATCAAGGTAGACATTATCGAGCGTGAGTGACTCTTGCTGTAAAAAGGCGTTAACGGTGCTGAGGTTCTCACCCTGATTGACGAACACGAAAGTCACATCGTTTCGCTCTTGTTGAGCCTGCTCAAATATGGGCATTTCGCGGCGACACGGCGGGCACCAGCTGGCCCACAGATTGACCACCATGGGACGATCAGCTTCGCTTAGCACAGTGGGAAGTGTCACTTCGTCATGTTCAAGCGTGGTTAACGGCGTCGGAGGAATGCTAGCACCTTGAGATACCATGAGTGCCAGTATCCCCGCCGTCAGCGACCAGGTCAGCGTCCCGGATATTACGGCTATCCCGAGTGGTCTACGCTCGCGAGGTTGGCGCCATAGCCGCCAGACAAGATAAACCAAGGCGACGACAAGGCCAGCTAGCGGCTCGAAGCCGCGATCGCGTATGTCGAGCCACGACCAGAACGTGTCGTAGCTTTGACCATATTGAACGATGAAAACGAGTCGCGCCCCGATTACACCCAAGAGCACGGCATTGAAGATGCCATCGCCCACGCTGACCTTTCGACGGCGGCCTATTAAACCTTCGACGATCAGTGCGACAACAATCGAAAGCAATAGCAAAAGTTGCCCCACGCTCAGACCTAACGGGCCGATGGCGAGGCTACGATCCAGAGGACTCATGAACCACTCCCGGTGGCATTACTACCGGTTTGTTTGGCTTGCTCGAAGCGCTCCAGAAACGCGTCGGCGTCTAGCTCGCCGATAATGCGGGCACTACGTCGCTCGCGCCCATCAGGGCCGAACCACATCAGGGTCGGCGGGCCAATGATGCCGAAGTGCTCCATTATCTCTTTGTCAGATGCGTCGTAGTCGGTCACATCGATACTCAATCGTTGCACATCCTGCAGTTCGGCTTGGACGATTGAGTCAGCGAAAACTTCCTGTTCGATCACCTCGCAGGAGATGCACCAGTCGGCCGTAAATTCGACGAGTGTCATCTGGCCACTACCCCCGGTCTGGTCAATACGGGCATTAAGTGTGGCCAAATCGTCGACTTCATCAAAGGTAAGCGATTGCTCAACACTTGATGCTGGTTCTGCGGTGTTTGTGCTTCCGTTAGTAGGTGTAAAAACCGCTAGCGGACGCCAAGGATCAGAGGCACCGCCGGCAGCGCCGATTAGCATTAACGCGCTCCATATGCCAATGCTCGCTGCACTGGCGGTCAAGACTTGAGGCGTGATGCCACTCTGGTCGTTGTTACGAGCAAGCGCCATGAGGGCTATCGCAAAGCTAAGTGCAAGTGCGCCCCAAAGGCCGAGAACGATGGCATCAGGTATTACGCGAGCCACAAACCAAATCGCCATCCCCAGTAATACAAAGCCGAAAAGCGCTCTGATGCGATTCATCCAGGCACCCGGCTTAGGTAGCAACTGGCTACCCACGGTGCCGATCAGGATGAGTGGTAGGCCCATTCCGAGTCCAAGCGATAACAGGGCTGCGCCGCCCAACCAGGGGTTGCCACTATCGGCAATGAACAGTAGCGCTCCCGCTAGCGGCGCGGTCATGCAGGGACCCACTAGCAGTGCAGAGAGCACGCCCATGATGGCAACACCTTTTAATCGCCCGCCGCGTTGATGCGACATGCCTGCATCAAGGCGCTGTCGAAGCGCTCTCGGTAGCTCTAATTCGAACAAGCCGAACATGGCTAGGGCGAGAGCGATAAACAGTAGCGAGAACAGGCCGATAAACCAAACGTTCTGAAATAGCATTTGTAGATTGGCGCCTGCCATAGCAGCGGCCACGCCAAGTAGTGCATAAGTGGCCGCCATGGGCAGGACGAAGGCTGTAGACATCACAAAGCCTGCCGCTCGGCGGCTCTCTCCCTCCTCTCGCCGTCCTACAATCAGGCTCGACAGGATCGGTATCATCGGCAATACACAGGGCGTGAATGTGAGTAACAACCCCATGCCGAAAAATGCCGCCAGCGTCCAGAACCAGTTACCTCCGGCCAGTTGCGCCGCCAGTTGCTGATCTTCTGCCATCGTATTGTATGGGTCTGAAGTGGAGCTTGATTCAGATGAGGATTTGTTCGTAGCTTCTGGTGGCTCGTCCGTTTTGGATATGTCCTGGCCAGCAGACGCTAAATCAAAGGTCTGTTCCTGAGGTGGATAGCAAAGGCCCGCATCGGCGCAGCCCTGCCAGCGAAGAGTGATCGTCTCAGCGTTGCCAGGCTGAGTAGTCATACTCAAAGAATGACGATAGACCTCAGAGCGACCAAAATACTCGTCCTCAATAGTTTCACCGTCAGGGATATTCAGTGATAGCTCACGCCCTTCAGCTTCGGCAGAAAAACGATGACGGTAAAGGTAATAGTCCGGCTCGATTTGCCAATCAATCTCAAGAGATTCGCCATCATGGCTAAGTGTTGGCTTGAAGACTTGCTCTGGAGGAAGAACGCTCTCCTGTTGGCCAAAAAAAGATTGTGCAGTGGCTACTGTGGTAATGCTTAGCAACCCCAGTAATAGCACCCACTGCACCAGCCTAAAGCACATGGCCTCTTGTATCGGCCTGTTCATAGCTCGCATTTCCAGCACTCCTGATTCGATGCTGGATAGGATGGCTTATAGGGATTAACTGAAAATGAAGGTTTTCCTATTTAGTGGCTTGGCTATCGTACGACGGCCCTATCTGACACTCGGGCAGTGACCGACGCCCTGCTTTCAGCGGCACGGAGCAGAATCCTATGAAGCCCCTATCCGCCGTCAACTATGTTAGTTCAACACGAAAAAGCGAGGTTACAGGATGGGTACGAGTACAATTTTTTGGTGCTGGCGGCGCTTTTCTGGGGGTTATCTGGCGGGATCGGCGAGATCCTTATAGCCTACAGTTGGGACGCGTTCGTGGTTTCCTTCTACCGGGGTGTGATCGGACTGCTGTGCGTCCTCATCTGGCTAATACTGCGTCCACAAAGTAGTGGCCTGACAAAACGCCGGTTATGGTTCTGGTCTGTCATCGCCGGTGTCGGCGTAGCGGGTAACTTCTTGTTCTATTTCTCAAGCATTGCGCACGGTAGCGTTGCTGTTGCGGTTACGTTGATGTACAGCGCCCCAGTCTTCGTATATCTCGTATCCTTCGCTCTAAGGCTCGAAAGTCCACGCCGCTGAAGTGGGCCGCGATCGCAGTAATGATTTTTGGTGTCGTGTTGCTTACACAGATTTATGACGTCGGTGCGAGTGGCGTTACGGCGGTGAGTGTAGGTGCTGGTCTGCTTGCCGGACTGTCCTGCGCAATATTCATTTTCGGATTCAAGTATGCGGCACCGCGGGCTATTCTCTCTATAGCGCTTACGGCACTTGCCACTATTCTTATCTGGCCGAGTGATGTTGGCCAGACGGTTGCTGTCCTGAGCACGCCGGATTGGCCCCTATTCGCAGTACTCGGTGTGCTCGGCGCAGGTTTGTCTTTTGTTCTTTATATCTTCGGCTTGAATCATACTGCCCCGGCCGTGGCCTCCGTTATGACAATGGTCGAACCGGTCACCGCGACGCTGTTCGGAGTCGTGGTGTTAAGCGAACCCCTGGTAGGGCCGCAAATTCCGGGTATGGGATTGATATTAGTCACAGTGACCGCGCTGAGCGTCTTTTCAAGCTCTGGAAGGCCGCCTCCGGATAGAACCACTAGCTGGTTAGAGTTCTGATCTAGGATCCACCGCTGTGATTACGGCTATCTGTAGGTATTGACAACTTGCGAAGGGTGAATAAAGAAAAGTAACGAGTTATTTCTTGGCTTATTTGATAGTTGCCTAGCTAAATATTA
>AXCI01003398.1_pt1 | contig 25742 bp, 24 predicted proteins | sample 182571 | NCBI WGS metagenome assembly AXCI01 (sample SAMN02359225, study PRJNA218796) | groundwater metagenome | isolation source: Mt. Simon Sandstone pore water sample D5872 at 1.8km depth, Illinois-Basin... | place: USA: Decatur, Illinois | collected 2009-05 | reverse complement strand
CGGGATGTCAGCACGGTTAATGGCGTCCAAGAACATCAGCCCCATGCCGGGCCATTGAAAAACGGTTTCGGTAAGGATGGTGTAGGCCACCATGGTGCCAATTTGAACGCCACCGACGGTAATCACCGGTAACATGGTGTTTTTGAGGGCGTGCACGAAATAGACACGGCGCATTGAGATGCCTTTTGCGCGGGCGTATTTGACGTATTCCGACTGCAGCACTTCCATCATCTCGGCACGGATAAGACGAATAAACAGCGGTAGCATGATAGAGGCCAATGAGACGGCCGGTAACACCAGATGTTGTAAGCCGTTCCAAGTGGCTAAATTGGTGTCCCAATTACCCACTACATTGACCAAGTCATAGCCACGACCAAAGGAGGGCATATTGCCTTCGGTCGAAAAGAAATCATTCAGCCAAGCGCCCCATCCGGTGCTTTCGGGGAATAGCGTTACTGTCACGCCAATCGCGAAAATTTGAATGAGTACAATGGCAGTCAGAAAGACAGGGATAGAAATACCGATTATTGAAACGCCCATAAACAGCCGGGATATCGGCGAGCGCGGCTTGATTGCGCTATACACCCCGATAGGCACTGAAAACAGCACGATAATCAGCGTTGCGGCAAATACCAGCTCTAAAGTGGCAGGTAAGTGACGGGCGATAACTTCTAACGCCGGTTCGCGGTAAAAGTAGGAGTAGCCAAAATCACCTTGAACGGCATTTTTAGCAAAGCGCGCGTATTGCACCAGGAAGGGGTCATTGAGGCCTAAACGTTCACGAATTTCTTCGCGCTCACTTTCCGGCACCGACTGGCCGACCATCTGCTGTACGGGGTCACCCAGGTTGTCCTGAATGGCGAAGGCCAGCACGCTGATGACAAACATCACCAAAATCGCGTGCATCAGCCGCTTGATTAAAAAGGCAATCATGGCGTACGCCACCTATGTGAAGGGTTCATCAAAGGGAGTAGGGGCAAAACAAAAGACTTCGCCCCCTAAGCGATTAGGGAGCGAAGCATCCTTGCGGTTAACTCTCTAGCAGTTAATGCTGCAGCGACTCTTTTGACAAAACGCTATGCTACTGATTAGCAAGGCGAGTTTTAGTCTTCGCTACGGTTAATGACTAGGTCACCTAAATAGGGGAAGTCGATAGCGTTAACCACAGGTTCAGCTTCAACGCCGTCTGCGGCGGCGTAGGCAAGATTCTGCCAATGCAGCATGATGAAGCCTACGTCTTCGTACAGCATCGCCTCGGCTTCACGCAGCATTTCGTTGCGTTTTTCCAGATCCGTTTCGCTGTCTGCTTCGGTCACCAGTGCATCGATCTCTTCGTTGCAGTAGTTGCCGTAGTTGTACTGACCAGCGCCGGTCTCTTCATCAATACAGAAGGAGAGATACTGGAAGAAGTTAGCAGTATCTTCGGTATCGGAATGCCAGCCGAGCATTGCCATGTCTGATTGGCGAGTATCATACTCGGGCCAGTACTGGGCTAGTGGCATGGTGCGCAAATTAACCTCAATGTTAATTTGTGCCAGCATGTTGGCTACCGCTTGAGCGATTTGAGCATCGTTCACGTAGCGGTTGTTTGGAGCGATCATCTCGACGCTAAAGCCCTCTTCATAGCCTGCTTCAGCCATGAGCTCCTTAGCACGTTCGATGTCGTAGCGCGGCACTAACTCTTCGTTATAGCCGGAGTAACCTTCAGGAGAGAATTGACCTGCGGGGTTAGCAAAGCCGCGCATTAAACGGTCAGCAATGCCTTCCTGATTAATGGCTAGATCAACCGCTTGGCGAACGCGGGCGTCCTGGAAGGCTTCAACGCGCTCTTCGTTCATCTGGAAGCCAATGATACGCGTACCGTCAATCTCAATCAGGTTTACGCCATCGGCCTCACGTACACGGTCTAAATCGTTAGGCGGTACGGCATCAATAAAGTCAACGCCGCCAGAAAGCAGCGCTGCAACGCGCGAGGCGTTCTCAGCGATAGGTGTCATCACAATGTTGGATACGTTGCCTTCGCTTTCAGTATCCCAGTAGTCTTCAAAACGCTCGAAATCCACCCGAACGCCTTGACGACGGTCAGTAACAACAAACGGACCTGTACCTGAAACGTTGCGAGAAGCGAAGGAGTTGCCCGCTTTGACGATTTCAGCTTTGTCGCTGCCATCGTCGGTTTCACCGGTGTAGAACTCGCTGTCCATTGGGAAGATGTAAGTCGCGAGGTTGAGCATCAGCGGGTAAGGTTCGGTAGTGACGATCTCAACGGTGTAATCGTCAACGGCTTCAGCGCTGGCAACCGGCTCAAAAATGGCACGGTAGTCAGGGCTCTCTTTCAGACGCTCAATGGTCCATACCACATCTTTAGCGGTGAATTCGTTACCCGAGTGGAACGTAACGCCTTCACGCAATGTCATGCGCATAGTGGTTTCGTCTACTTGTTCCCACTCTGTGGCCAAGCGCGGCTCAAAATCGAAATCTTTTGTCCAGCGTACGAGCGGGTCGAATGCCAGATGAGAAAAGCGCAGCACGCCGCCAGAAAGCTGTTCATGTAGATCGAGCGTTTCAGGGTCGGCAGAGTAACCAATGCGAAGTGTTTCAGCACTTGCCGTCATTGGCAGCAATGTCGTCCCTGCAACCACTGCACCAATAACAGAAGCCAGTAGGGTTTTCTTGAGCGTCATAATTGTTCCCTTGGGTCGTTGTTTATTGTTCGTTTTACGGGCACTTTCCTCTCGCTAAACGGCGGAAATCCCCGTAAAACAGACACGGTCAGCTTGATAGCCTTGTTAGTAATACAGACTAACAACATAGAGAGTGCCTATCGCGTCATACAATCGAAATAATGACAGGCATCATTCGTCTGCTACATGACAGGGCTGATAGCGGCGCATCAGCGGTTTTTGATTAGACGAAAGTAGTAATTAAAAAGAGCAGTCGAAAATAGGTGGAGAGGCGTTATGTGGAAAAAAATCGCAATTGCAGGCATCGCTTGGTTCCTTCCCACCTTGGCTGTCGCCGGTGAGGCAGCGCCAGATAGCGTGGCTGGGCAAGCTAGTGAGGATCCGCAGGCAAACGCGCCGACATTAGCGGCTCAGATCAAAGGGTCACTGGATGGCGAGCAGCGCGAATGGTTTATTTTAAGTCATGGTAATGACTCAAATGCATCGTTCGTTGAACTCGGAGATGACGTCACTATCGATATTACCGGCTTTATGGATGAGGAGGCCTGGGAGACTCAAGAAGCGCTCTCTATTAGCCTGACGGTCAGCGAAGAGCAGTTGATTAGTGCCGTAGTCATACATCCGCTGGGCACATCTCTATCCCCCCCGCTTTATACTTCCGAAAGGGAAAGTTCCGACGAGGGAGGGGTAGACGTAAGGCTGACCCACTACGAGCGAACCAGTCAATGGATTCATGTCGCTGGTAAAATAGAGGGTGTGTTGGCGCTTCAAGTCGAACTGGGTGAGCCGCCGAGCGCAGCAGAGAGCATAGCGATTGACGTTGAGTTCGATGTTAAGGCGCAAAAAATAGAGTTTTAATCCCGCGGCCGATCCTCATCGGCCTTGGGTAGTTTCTCTGCACCTCAGGCTCTTTAGGGGCTGTCGTGTAGTGATCGGTTAGTCAAACTGCTTGTGCAGCCAAGCATTAATCGTATCCGACTCGTACATCCACTCTTCTCGCCCGTCATCATGAATAATCTTGAGACAGGGCACTTTGACTTTCCCCCCGCCTTCCAAAAGTGCCTGCTTATGCTCAGGGTCGAGTTGGGCATCGCGCACCTCAATGTTCAAACCTAGTCGCGCTATCTCTTTGCGAACCTTGATGCAAAATGGACAAGTTCGAAACTGATACAGCGCAAGACGCTGGCATGTCTGGTCAATATTGGCTTGCTCTTCAGGCGATCGTTCAACTGACTTAGGCGTTGAGAGCTTTTCAGAGATCAGCATAAACGGGGCAAGCACTAAGCGAACGCCGCGAAAAAAATAGCGGATTAATATGCGCATCGGAAGGCTCCTTTCGCTGATAGTTAGGCTTAGGTCAGCGTGACAAATGGAAAAAAAGAGAAATAGCCACCATTAGTAAACGGTGGCCGCATCCTGCAACAACTGGAAAGATTTGTCACTTGAAGGGCATTTTTAATCCCAATCATGGCGGTTTAGGCGATGAGTGGATGAGCAAATGGAGCCAACATGCTAGTCTAATTGGTCATTTTTACGCCATATTTTGGTTTTTTATTAAACGTCTGTGCGATTAGTTTATTGGCGAATAACGGGGCGAAAGCCATGCATCTGCATATTATTGGTATCTGCGGCACCTTTATGGGCAGCCTGGCGCTGTTAGCACGTGAGCTGGGTCATCAGGTAAGTGGTTCTGACCAGCATGTTTATCCGCCCATGAGTACCCAATTGGTTGATGCGGGCATTACCTTAATGGAAGGCTATCACGCTGACCACCTATCGCCAGAGCCGGATCTGAGGCCAGATCTTGTGATAGTGGGTAACGCAATGTCACGCGGCAATGAAGAAGTCGAAGCCTTGCTTAACAGCGGCGTGCCGTATACTTCCGGAGCGCAGTGGTTGGCAGAGCATGTCTTGCCAGGCCGACGCGTTATTGCAGTAGCGGGTACCCATGGAAAGACGACCACGGCGAGCATATTGGCGTGGCTATTGGAGAGCGGTGGATTAACCCCAGGGTTCTTGATCGGTGGTGTCCCACGTAACTTTGGCGTGTCGGCGCGCTTGGGCGATGCACAGGCACCGTTTGTAGTAGAAGCGGATGAGTACGACACGGCGTTCTTCGATAAACGCTCCAAGTTCGTTCACTACCGTCCGGATATTGCAATACTCAATAACCTTGAGTTCGACCACGCGGATATATTCCCCGATTTAGCGGCCATCGAGCGTCAGTTCCATCATTTAGTGCGTACTGTTCCAAGCCAAGGCCAACTACTCGTGGCCGATGAGCAGCCTGCCCTTGAACGAGTGCTTGCCCAGGGGGTGTGGTCACCGGTCGCCCATTTTGGGGATCAGGCGACTAGTGAATGGCAGTTTACCCTCGAGCGTGCCGATGCCAGCCGTTTCCAGGTGCTTCATTGTGGTGGCGAAGGTGAGTCAGGCCAGAATAAACATGGCCAGGATGAAGATGGGGGTCGTCGAATGGGCTCTCACCGGTGAGCATAACGCCCGTAATGCATTGGCAGCATTGGCGGCCGCCAATCTTTGTGGGGTGGATCTGGCGCGTGGTTGCGCAGCGCTTGCGCGCTTTGAAACCCCCCAGAAGGCGGCAGGAAGTGCGCGGTGAAATCAATGGCATTCAGGTCATTGATGATTTTGCTCACCACCCCACGGCGATTGCCGCCACGCTTAAAGGGTTACGCGCAGCAACAACCAAAGGGCGACTGCTGGCTGTGATTGAGCCGCGCTCCAACACTATGCGCTTAGGCGCGCTACGCGAGCGTCTGGTCGAGAGTGTGGCTGATGCTGACGGTGTGTTTTGGTTTCAGCCCGCCGGCCTTGATTGGTCGATGGAAGCGTTAGTGGCCTCCCAGGGGGCGCGTGCTCAGCTGTATGATGACATCGATAAGCTGGTGAGGGCGGTGGTCACGCAAGCCTCACCACTAGACCGTATCGTGGTGATGTCTAACGGTGGTTTTGAGGGCGTGCACGAACGCTTGCTTGCCGCCTTGACGAATGCCCAAAAAGCCGCCGTCAAAGAGGGGCAAGCGTGACCAATCAGTCTGAAGTGGAATTTAAAAAGCCGATTACCGTCGCACTTACCGGTGCATCTGGCGCCCAGTACGGATTACGCCTGATTGATGTGTTGGTCGCAGCGGGGCATGAAGTATGGGTGATGATCTCCAAGGCTGCCCACATGGTGATTGCCACAGAAACCGATAGTGAGCTGCCAGCACAGCCCAAACGTTTAGCGCAGGCGTTAAGCAAGCGCAGCGGTGCCCAACCGGGGCAAATTCGCTGCTTCGGCCGCGAGGATTGGATGGCCCCGGTCGCCTCAGGCTCCGGCGCGCCGTCCGCTATGGTGGTCTGCCCGTGCTCAACGGGAACACTTTCAGCGGTTGCTACAGGGGCTAGTAATAATCTGATCGAGCGGGCGGCCGATGTCGCGATTAAGGAGCGCCGTACGCTGGTGCTGGTTCCCCGTGAAAGCCCGTTTTCCCCCATTCACCTTGAGCACATGCTGACGTTAAGCCGTCTTGGTGTGGTCATTTTGCCAGCGGCACCGGGGTTTTATCACCGCCCACAGCAAATTGATGACCTGATTGACTTTATCGTGGCGCGGATCCTAAACCAGTTGGGGATTGAGCATTCGCTAATGCCGCGCTGGGGAGAAGTAGACAGTACTGACAGTTCCTCATCAGCGAAGGATGACTGACCTATGATGTCGTGGGCGACGCTCTCGGTTTTTGTACCAACCTTTTTGTTTGTTTCGCTTACCCCCGGCATGTGTATGACGCTCGCCATGGTGCTGGGCATGACCCAAGGCGTTAAGCGAACGCTGTGGATGATGATTGGCGAGTTGATCGGGGTAGGCTTGGTAGCGGCGGCAGCTGGCGCTGGGGTTGCGGCATTGATGCTTCGTCAACCAGAGCTTTTCGTTTTATTTAAGTGGGTGGGGGGCGCCTATTTAGGCTATTTAGGCGTGATGATGTGGCGTTCACGCGGGCGGATGGCGATCCCTAGTGAGCTGGACGCTGGCCCCCCGGCCAGTCGGCTACAGCTTGCTATGCAGGGCTTTGTGACCGCAGTGGCAAATCCTAAGGGATGGGCGTTTTTTATGGTGTTGCTACCCCCTTTTCTAGACGGCAGCCGCCCGCTGTCGGGTCAGCTTAGCCTTCTGATTGGGGTCATTTTAACCATCGAATTTGCCAGTATGCTGGTCTATGCGACCGGCGGTAAAACATTACGCAATGTGCTCGGCAAGAGCGGTAATGTACGTTTGCTTAACCGTATCGCTGGTACGTTGATGATTGGTGTTGGTCTTTGGTTAGCGCTTGGCTAAACAAGCATCGGTTTGCATCAGACTGGCGGCAGTAGGCTGACGCGGGCGCTGATAAGTACCAGGGATGAAATGCCGAGCAGCAGCCAAGGACAGGGGCGAAGAGGGGGGCGAGGCTGCTGTTGCCAATGCAGTAGGGTCAGTGCGCAGACCACCAGCCCCAACAGCGCTCCTCCCACCAAATCGCTAAACCAGTGAACGCCCACGGCCAATCTTGATAACGCCATCGGCAGTGCAAGTGCAAGGGCTATCCAGTAAGCCCAAAAGCGTTTTTGGCGCGGGATTTCGGCGGCAATAAATGCCGCCGTTAAACCAAACAGCACCACCGCGGTAGATGTATGTGCGCTTGGGTATGAGAACGACCCCATCAGATAGTCCGGTGTCTCAGGCCGAGCACGTCCGAAAACGCCTTTCCCAATGATGTTAAGCAGCGCTACGCCTGCAAATGCGCCCGCCCAGTGCAATAAGGCATCCCAGCGTTTAACTATTAGTAACCACACCGCCCAGGGTAGCACTAAGGCGATAATGCCGAAGGTGTCGCCTATTCGCGCCAATATATTACCCACGGCGTAAGACGCGTCGCTTTGCAGCCCAGCAAATAGACGATGGATAAATACATCCATATTCAGCGGGCCACTTTCGGCAATGACCATCAGTGTCCAGCCTGAGAGACTGCCGAGCGCTAAGACCAACAGAAGCAGTGAGGCTAGTGGTACATCTCCTGACTGGCTCATCGCTAGCCAGGGCCTCCTAAGCAATGGCAGTTTACGCACGCTACCGGCAATGGCCCGGTAAAGTCGCCCATGCCGTGTTGCTTGATGCCGACCCCAGGAGAAAATGACCGCGAGTGTGACCATAATAGCGGCCAGAATAAGCAGTGCCGCTTCAAGACCCGGCGGTAGATTTAAATGGTGCTGCCATGTGCGGCCCAATAAGTAGCCGGGCAGAATATAGGCAGGCGCCCACAGCGCCGCAGAGGTTACGTTGGCCCAAATAAAGGTGCGCGGTGACATCCTCATCATGCCGGCAACCAGCGGGATAATAGGTCTGACAGGGCCAACAAAGCGGCCGATAAACACCGACCATATGCCGTAGCGTTCAAAGAAGCGTGCACCTCGGCCCAGCCATTCGGGATGCTGTGAAAGAGGCCAGCGCTGAGTTACTTGCTCACGATGTTTGTAGCCGAGCGAAAAGCTGATTCCGTCACCCAAGATAGCGCCTACGAAGGCTGCTCCCATCAGCCACGCCAGTGCAATATCTTGATGCCCTGCCAGAGAAGCCACTGAGGTAATTAACACCACCCCCGGCACCAGAAGCCCCACCAGCGCAAGCGATTCCGCTAATGAAATTATCAATACTAAACACACTAATAGTGGCGGCGATGGTGTTAACGAGTGAAGCATATCGACTAGCGGCACATACTTCTCCGGCGATAAATATAGGGGGCGTAGACTAACGAGCGTTTAAAGCTTAGCGAGTGAATTGCCGCGAGCTTCAAGCCGTTTTACATAACGCTCGAAGCTCTCTGCTCGACTGGGCAAGCAGGCCGCTATGCGAGCTTCAAGCTGGCCAGTTTCAACCAGCACTCGTTGTGAGAGCGCGCGCTGTAAACGCTCTCGCACCAGCAGCGCGCCGCTTTCGCTGGTGTCCGGCAGGACTAGCCAGAAAGTGGCGTTATCAGCGCGGCCAAGCACATCGTGATCCCTGCAGCGACTATTTACTTCGCTGCACAGTGCACCTAATAAAGCTGTCTGTGCACGATGGCCAAACTGCTCCTCAGCCATATCCAGTTGCGGTAAATGGAGCACTAACACCACCAACTGCTGATTGAGCATGGCCGCGCGCTGAAACTCACTATTCAAGCGCTCTTTTAGCGTGTCAATATTGTAGGCATTGCAGTCGCTATCGTTTGGGTCGGTAGCTCGAAGGAGTGCACGACGGCGGGCGTGCTCCCAGCGAGGTAGCGCCAGGAGGAGGGTTAAAGCGACATAACCCACAATGATCGCAGAGGGTGCAGAAGCGACGGCAGGCAGTAGCCACCACAAGGGACCAATAGCGATATTGAGAACTAGCGCAGCCCATAACGGTAATAATAAAAAAGCGGCGGTAATGGGCAGGCCTAGCCAAATGGGAGACATCTGGGGGTGATAGTAAAAAGCGCCCAATACAGCCGAGTAGGTACAACATAGCAACACAAAGCTCGGCAGGTAGCTCTTTAGCCCTTGCCCAATATGCATTAGCAAGGCTGACAGCAGCAGCAGAGTCATGAAGGTGGGGATAAGCAGGTCGCGGTAGTCGCCCATGGCGTATAGCCAAAGAGCGTAGCCTGTCATCAGTGCAATACTGGCGGCATAAGCAAGCGTCATTAACCGCTTGGGAATATGGTGCTCAATCATATCGTCTCTCGCACCCGCTCAGCCGGTAGTTTGTTCATCTCAAACACCGATAGGGAGGTCGGTTCGATATCAATTAATTCAATATATTCACTGGTAATGTTGTCGGGTAAATCTGCGAGCAGCAAACTGCGTCGTTGAGCAGCTTCTGTTGGTGAGCGTGCAAGCATCAGGGTAACCAGTGTGGTACTGCTTAAGCGATATACATTCTCAAAATCATGCGTTAATTCACAAAGTTTTTGAGCAGTGGGCCAAAGTTGATGGCGCTTAACGTGCAGAATAAATACTTCCGCATGTATGCCTTCGCGCTCACAGCGCGTTTGTTCCCGAGTAATGTCGCGCAGTAATTGTTCACCAGCCCAAAGATTGAGACCTGGAATCAAGCGTAAGCGTTGGCGAATGGAGCCGTTCATATCGATAAGTTGCTGTGCTCTGGAGAGGGCCAGCAAGCCAAGTATCAGCAGGCAGCAGAGCAGCAAAATCAAGGCTGGCATATTCAGCTGAGGGGCCACCAGAACAGAACTAATCAATGCCGCACTGAGATTAAAAGCGGCCACCCAGTTATTTTGCGGCAGCATCAGCATCGCAGCCCAGGCCCAAATTAAAATGCCGTGTCGCTCAGGCGCAGCCGCAATTAAAGCGACCAACAGCAGGCCCGGCACAATCTGCCAGGGTAAGCCTCGGGAGCGGCGGTGACTGAAATCGAGCATGAAGGCATTTATAAATAGCCAGCCGACTGATAGCCATAGCACCAGTGCAGCCGCTGGTGGCGTTGATGGTGTCCAGAGCGCCAACGCCACAGCAGCAGCTAAAAGATTGGCACGTAGCAGTCGTATTTTGTACTTGCTTTGCATGGTGACTTACTATTCGTCCTGAATAACCAGAAAAATCTGAGCAAGTGGGTGAGCGTATGACGACAAACGTACACAACACACATTAGCGCTTTAATCATCCTCAGTATAACGATGAAATGGCGTAATATAAGCACAAACGTAAAAATGGCTGTGTGCTTATGTCAGCCAACGGCAGTGAGCTTATGGATTCAAAGCCGCTGCACACGTTACCCTGGCACTGTTTAGGCCATCATTCACCTTAGCACGCACGATGACGTACGGAGACTGTATGAGCGTTTCAACACCGTTCCAAGAAGAGGCCCATCAGCACCTGTCAGCCGGAGATGTGCCCGCCTATGTCAAGGTTTTGGGACAATCAGCTCGCCATGCAGCCAGCGAGCTCCGTCGGGCGGATACGGGGCTGAAAACCGTGCCTTGATGGCGATGGCGCAGCGTATGTCAGAAGCGCGTGGTCGCATTCTAGACGCCAATGCTGAGGATTTACAGCGCGGTCGTCAGAACGCATTAGAGAGTGCACTGCTGGACCGTTTAGCCCTAAATGATTCGCGTATTGATGCCATGATTGAGGGCTTACACCAAGTGGCGGGGCTGCCAGATCCGGTGGGCGAAATTAGTGATATGCGCTATCGTCCCAGCGGTATTCAGGTTGGCAAAATGCGTGTGCCGCTTGGCGTAATCGGCATTATTTACGAGTCGCGTCCTAACGTAACGCTGGAAGCCGCCAGCCTGTGCCTCAAATCGGGTAACGCCTGTATTTTACGTGGCGGCTCAGAAGCCAGTGAGTCAAATGCGGCTATCAGTGCCTGCATTCAGGCAGGACTTGCCGATGTCGGCCTTCCTGCGGGAAGCGTTCAGGTGGTAGCCACCACCGACCGTGCGGCAGTGGGGGTAATGATTAGCATGCCTGAGTATGTGGATGTCATTATCCCGCGCGGTGGTAAGTCGCTGATCGAGCGTATTACCCGCGATGCGCGCGTACCGGTCATCAAACACCTTGATGGTGTTTGTCATGTTTATATCGATACCACTGCAGACCCTGCCAAAGCCTTAGCCATTGCGGTCAACGCCAAAACCCACCGCTACGGCACCTGTAATACGATGGAAACGTTGCTGGTCGATGCGCCCATTGCTGATCTGTTATTGCCTGAGTTGGCCCGGGCCTATGCCGAGCATCAAGTCGAACTTCGCGGTTGCCAGCGCACACGGGCTCTGTTGCCTCAAGCGGCAGTGGCTGAAGAGTCAGATTGGTATGCCGAGTATTTAGCTCCGGTGCTGGCGATCAAGGTGGTTGATGGCGTTGATGAAGCCATCGCCCATATCGAGCTGTACGGCTCACACCACACCGATGCCATTGTCACCCAGGACTACTCACTGGCGCGGCGCTTTATGGCAGAAGTCGACTCCAGCTCCGTCATTGTCAATGCCTCGACACGTTTTGCGGACGGTTTTGAGTATGGGCTGGGAGCTGAAATTGGTATTTCAACCGACAAACTGCATGCCCGCGGTCCGGTAGGGTTAGAAGGGTTAACCACCCAAAAATACGTCGTGTTCGGTGATGGTCAGGTGCGTGAGTAAGGTGGCGGTATGAGTCAGGTTGTGCAACGTGTTGGTATGTTAGGCGGCACCTTTGACCCTATTCATTTGGGCCATTTGCGTAGTGCCGTAGAGTTGCATGAAGCGCTGTCGCTTGATCGACTTCACATGATACCCGCGCAACAGCCACCATTGCGGGATCAGCCGCTGGTGTCGGCGCAGCAGCGGTTGGCGCTATTACAAGCAGGCATCGGCGATACGCCAGGTCTGGTAGCTGATGATCGCGAATTGCAACGGGCAGGGCCTTCCTACAGTGCTGATACGCTTGCTGAGCTGCGTGGCGAGTATGGTGAGCAAGCGCGCTTGGTAATGGCTATCGGTTTCGATGCATTCTTGCGGCTGGCCCAGTGGCACCAGCCGGCACGTTTATTTGAATATGCCCATCTGGTCGTTATTGATCGCCCCGGCTATAGCGATCCACTGCCAGCGTCATTAAGGGAACTGGTGGCGCATAGAGCAGTCGATAGCGTAGAGACATTAATGCAGCGGCCATGTGGGGGCTATTTGTCACTTCAGCTGCCGTCGTTAATGGCGATTTCCGCGACCTATATTCGTAAGCGGCTAGAAGCTGGCAAGAGTGTACGCTATCTGGTACCGCCCGCTGTTGAACAGGCTATTACCCACCACGGACTTTACCGGCAGTGTGAATAGCGCTGGCAGTCACCGAATAAGCCGTTACAATGGCCGGCTTTATTGACCGATTACCCCAAGAGGTTGTCTTTAGGAGTCATGCACATCGATACATTGAAAAATCTAGCGGTTGACGCGCTAGAAGAACTGAAAGCACGCGACATTACGCAGTTGGATGTTGCCAAATTAACCGAGGTCACCGACCTCATGTTGATTGCCAGCGGTACGTCGACCCGCCATGTTGCCGCTTTGGCGCAAAATGTAGTGGAAAAAGCTAAGGCTGCGGGTCTTGGACCTTTAGGCGTAGAAGGTGGTGACAACGCCGATTGGGTGCTGGTTGACCTAGGTGATGTTGTGGTTCACGTCATGATGCCCGAAGCGCGTACCCTCTATGACTTAGAGCGCTTATGGGCAGATCTACCGAGTGACTCGGGTGCCATTGGTGAGTCGCTTGAGCGCTTTCAAGAGCGAGCCGGCATGTCATGAAGATCCGGCTGTTAGCGGTAGGAAGCAAAATGCCTGCGTGGGTAGAAGAGGGCGTCGACACTTACCGCAAGCGGCTGCCGCGAGATTTTAATCTCGAGATAGAAGAAATAGCCCTTGGCCAGCGTGGCAAAAACGCCGATATCGCCAAAGCACGCGCCCAGGAGGCGCAGCGTATTCGCGATAAGCTGCGTGGTGATGAATACGTCGTGGCATTGGAAGTCAAAGGTAAGCCTTGGACCACCGAACAGCTAGCGCAAGAAGCCGACGCCTGGCGCATGGCCGGGCGCGATGTTGTGCTGCTGGTGGGCGGGCCGGATGGTCTCGAACCCTCGCTATCGGCGATGGCCGATAAAAAGTGGTCGATCTCCCCGCTGACGCTGCCCCATCCGCTAGTGCGGATAATGCTGGCCGAGCAGCTCTACCGCGCCTGGACATTATTGATCGGTCACCCTTATCACCGCTAACGGCTGACTGAGATGGCGGGCGATCAGTGTGATGGCCTGCTGCGCCTTTTGTCTGATTTGATTGTTTGATTTGAGAGTCATCGTTGCCATGCTCAAGCGCCCCAACACGCTAAAAACTCCGAGCAAGAATTGCGTATTTTCCGTGTTAGAGCGCTGCTTGCGGTATTAGTGGTGTTGACGCTGGCAGGTTTGTTAACGGGGCGCTTAATTTATTTACAGATCGTTCAGCATGATATGTACAGCACCCGATCCGAAAATAACCGGGTGCGTGTCGAGCCACTGCCACCTAATCGGGGCTTGATCTATGACCGAAATGGCGTTCTGCTGGCTGAAAACCGCCCCACCTATAACCTGACGCTAGTACGCGAACGCGTCGATAACCTTGACGAGACGCTGGCGCTGCTGGTTGATCTTCTTGAGCTACCCGAAGAGGAGATTGAAGCGTTCAATGTTCGTTCGCGCCAACGGCAACGACCTTTCCAACCTGCGCTGCTGACCAGCGATCTAAACGAAGACCAAATCGCCCGCTTAGCCGTAAATCGCCACCGTCTACCGGGGGTGGAGATAGAGGCTCAGCCGCTGCGTTTTTATCCTGACGCGGAAATAATGGCCCATGCGCTAGGTTACGTTGGCCGCATTAACGCCGAAGAGATGGAAACACTTGATGCGGGACGCTACGCAGGTACTCACTTTATCGGTAAAACCGGTATTGAGCGTTTTTATGAAGAGGAGCTGCACGGTCAGGCTGGCTTGCGAAAAGTGGAAACTAACGCCCGAGGCCGAGTATTGCGAGAGCTAGGCCGCACGGACCCAGTGCCGGGTGAGAATTTAACATTAACTCTCGATAAGTCACTTCAAATGCTGGCTTATGAGCTGTTGGATGGGCGTCGCGGCTCTATTGTTGCTATCGCGCCCGCTACCGGTGAAATTCTCGCCATGGTGTCAACACCAGGGTTTGACAGTAACCAGTTTGTCACTGGCATCGACGTCGCTTCTTATCGCGGCTTGCAGGAAAATCTTGATCTGCCCCTGTTTAACCGCGCTATTCGTGGTCATTATCCGCCAGGCTCAACGATCAAGCCTTTTCTGGCACTAGCCGGGTTGGTGGAGGGCGTTATTACGCCCGATAGCACGATCAATGACCCGGGTTATTACCAGTTACCTAATGACTCCCGCCGTTACCGCAACTGGCTGCGCTGGGGACATGGTCGTGTCGATATGGAGCGTTCTCTTGCCGTATCAAACAACACTTACTACTACACCCTGGCGCATGATTTAGGCATCGATAGCCTGCATGAGCAGATGAGCAATTTTGGCTTTGGACAGCGTGTTGCCCACGACGTACAGGGAGAGAGCGGCGCTTTGATGCCCTCGCGCGACTGGAAGCGTGGTCGCTTTAACCAGCCATGGTACCCCGGTGAAACGCTTTCAGTGGGTATTGGACAAGGCTACTGGCAAGTGACGCCTTTGCAGCTCGCCAGCGCCACAGCAACCCTGGCCAATCGCGGCCACTGGGTGAAGCCGCGCCTGGCTCGACAGATTGGTGATACACCCGTCCCACGAGATTTGCCAGAAACCTTGGATGACATCCAGTTAGCCAGCGATAGCTGGTGGGATAGGGTTTTTAGCGGCATGGAGAAAGTGATTAGTGGCACTGAGGGCACGGCGCGCCGAACCGGTGTGGGGCTTGAGTATCGTATGGGCGGCAAATCAGGCACTGCACAGGTATTTTCGCTAGGCCAGGATCAGCGCTATAACGCCGATGAGTTAGCAGAGCGGTTACGAGACCACGCGCTTTTCATGGCTTTCGCGCCATTAGAAGATCCCCAGATTGCTGTCTCCGTTATTGTTGAAAATGCAGGCGGCGGCAGTACCCATGCGGCTCATTTGGCGCGAGCCATGACTGATGCCTGGTTGCTCAAGGATGAGGCGCCTGACGTAGAGGAAGTGCGCGAAGTGTTAGAAGAAGATGATGCCAATGTGGAGGGTAACTAAGCCATGCCTTGGCATTATATAGCGCGCTCGATGCGTGGTTACCCTGTTCGCCCGCCTGAGAGTGGGATTGCTCGGCGCAAAAGTATTTGGGAGCGGATTCATATCGATCCCTGGCTGCTTGGCCTGCTACTGGTACTGATGGGCAGCGGTTTGATCGTTCTGTACAGCGCCTCCGGACAATCCATTGATGCGGTGATTGGCCAGAGCGTACGTTTTGGCATCGCCCTGGTAGGCATGGTGATTATTGCCCAATTCTCGCCCTCTACTTTTCTACGCTTTGCCCCCCTGGCCTATGGTGTTGGTGTAGCCATGCTGGTGGCTGTTGATGTCGTGGGTGATGTGGGCATGGGGGCCAAGCGCTGGTTGGAAATTCCTGGTGTCATTCGTTTTCAGCCATCTGAAATGATGAAGCTGGCGGCCCCGTTAATGGTCGCAGCCTACCTTAATCGCTGTGAACTACCGCCGAGACTGCGCGATATTGTGGTGTGCGGGGTCATTATCGGTGTGCCTGTCGTATTAACGGCGATTCAGCCCGACTTAGGCACCTCTCTGCTGGTGTCTAGCGCTGCCTTAATCGTCGTGCTGTTGGCAGGATTGTCATGGCGTTTAATAGGTTTCATTGCCGCGCTGGGGGCTGCGGGCGTGCCGGTATTATGGATGAATATGCACAACTACCAGCGGCAACGGGTGTTGACGTTTCTAAACCCTGAAAGCGATCCACTGGGTTCAGGGTGGAATATCATTCAGTCAACCACGGCCATTGGGAGCGGCGGGCTGTGGGGCAAAGGTTGGCTACAAGGTACCCAGTCTCAGTTAGAGTTCTTGCCGGAGCGGCATACGGATTTCATCATTGCCGTCTTGGGTGAAGAGTTTGGTTTGGTCGGTATGTTGGTGCTGTTGTGTCTGTATCTATTGATCGTCAGCCGTGGATTATGGATGGCCAGCGCTGCTCAAGACACCTTTGGCCGCTTGGTGGCGGGCAGTATTATCCTAACGTTTTTTATCTATGTTTTTGTCAATATGGGCATGGTGAGCGGCATTCTACCCGTGGTAGGCGTACCGTTGCCGTTAGTGAGTTATGGCGGCACCTCAAGCGTGACCTTGTTAGCGGGTTTCGGTATTCTCATGTCCATACATGCTCACCGGCGGCTACTGTCCCGCTAGCGAAGCTGCCCAGCCCAGACATATAGTTCAGACGCCTGTGTTGCTCGGCAATGGAAAACTCAGGAATGGATGGTTCTAGGATTCATCGTTCTGGAATGAAGAGCTCAGGAGTGGAGAGTTAATGAACAAGGTTCAAGGGAAAACGAACAGCTACCTATTGGCAGCCATGATGTGCTGGGTAACGCCCTCAGTATTTGCCGATGAGCCTTCTCAGCATTTTGCTCCGCCGCAGAATGCGGACAGTCAGCTGCTGATGGAAGAGTTGGTCGAGCAAGGGCTGCCGCAAGCGTGGCTAGAAAAGGCGCTTGGGCAGGCAACCTTCACTCAAAGTGTCTTGGATGCTATGGAAGGGGCCGCGGAGCGTCGTCTGAAATGGCATGAGTATCGCGCTATTTTCATGACCCAACAGCGCATTGAAGAGGGCGTTGAGTTTATCGACGCGCATGCTGATGCTTTAGCGCGAGCTGAAAGCACGTATGGTGTTCCTGCTGAAATCATTACCGCTATTATTGGTGTTGAAACCTATTACGGCCGCCACAAAGGCCAGCACCGTGTTCTGGATTCGCTATCCACGTTGGCATTTCACCATCCGGCCCGGGGCGCTTTTTTCCGCGGTGAACTGGCCGCGTTTTTACGAATAGCCTACGAGCAGCAGGTGGATCCTACCGAACTACAGGGCTCTTATGCGGGCGCTATGGGCTATCCGCAGTTTATTCCTACCAGTTATCAAGCGTATGCAGTGGATTTCGATGACGATGGCCGTCGCGATCTGTGGGAAAACCCGGTTGATGCGATAGGCAGCGTTGCGAATTACTTCGCCGAACACAAATGGCAGCCAGGTGCTGATATTTATCATCAGGCGAGTGGCCCTGACGTATTGCCGGTCGAGCTACTACAAGAGCTTTCATTCAATCAGACATCGCCTCCGTCGGTCAGTATCGCTCAGCTTGCCGTCCATGGGCTTGAGCCCAATGAGCCGCTCGATGATGATTTGTTGGTCGTGCCGCTAGCGCTTGAGTACGCGGATGGGCAGACCCACTATCGGTTTGGCGAGTATAATTTTTATGTGATAACCCGCTACAATCACAGCCACCTCTACGCCATGGCAGTAACTGAGCTGGCGGAAGCGATCGCCGAATTGCACGATAAGCGGCATGAGGATGAGGCATGAATAGCAAACTGACGATAACCCGGCGTGCGGGTGGGGTCGTTGCCTTGTTGGCACTGGTCAGTGGCTGTGCAAGTAACGAGCCCCAGCGGATTGACACGCCTAGCTCAGCCAATCAAGCAACTGCTCCCGCTTCAACGGCTGCCAGTACCAGTGGTGGTCGCTATGCGATGAGTGGTGATGCTTACCCCCTTGAGCCACCGGATGTGACCAAGGTGCCTGATGCCGAGCCGCGAATTGAACAGCCCTCTCGGGGTGGTAACCGGTCAACCTACGAAGTATGGGGTAAAACCTACCACGTTCTGCCCGATGCAACGGGCTACGAAAAACGTGGTACCGCCTCATGGTATGGTGAAAAGTTTCACGGTTACGCCACGTCAAACGGTGAAATCTATGACATGTACAAAATGTCAGCAGCACACCGTTCGCTGCCGCTACCTACCTTTGCTCGCGTCACCAGCCTCGATAGCGGGCAATCGGTGATTGTTAGGGTGAATGATCGCGGCCCTTTTCATAGTGACCGTGAAATAGATCTCTCCTACGCCGCAGCGTCCCGCCTTGGGTTTCTCGACCATGGCACTGGGTCGGTTAAAGTGGAAGCTATTAACCCAGAACAGTGGCTAGCTGAGCAAGGAAGGGGCGGGGGTGTGCCCGCACAGGCAAGGGCTCCAGAGCCAAGGCAAGTCGCTTCAAGCGCTCCGCCAGCTTCTACCCGTCCTGCGGCTCCAGATACTGCAGCACCGGTGTCACGATCACAAACCAGCGTATCCCAGCCAGCGCCCAGCCAAAGCGGGTCAGGCGAGGCGGTTTATCTCCAGATTGCTGCCTTAGGTAACCCAGAGGGCGCTCAGCAGTTGCAGCAGCGTTTGCAAGTGGAACAGCCCCATAACGTACGTATTATGAGTGATGCCGACGTCTACCGTGTTCAAGTAGGCCCTATTAATCCTGGGCAAGAGACGCAAGCACGTGAAACGCTGCGTCAAGCAGGGTTCCCCCAGGTGTTTGTTGTGCGATAATTAGCCCCCTATTTATTTCTTGTGGCGCGTCTTCCGCGCCTCTGTGTTTTTAAATAAGCTTTACAAGTAAGCTTTCGAGTAAGTGAGACTGACGTTATGAACGTGTTTACATCCATTGGTCGCTCTGCACGCCTGTGCCTTTTTGCTGCTGTGGCGACGATTGCTGTGCCAGCCAGTGCGCAGCAAGTTCCTCAACCGGTAATTCCACAGCCGCAAACCATTATCCCAGCGGCGCCTCAGTTAGCGGCGAGTTCGTGGATACTCATGGATGCCAACAGCGGACGTATACTGGCGGAGCATAATTCCGATGAGCGCCTTCCGCCGGCGAGTTTGACCAAGCTTATGACGGCCTATTTGGTTGAGCGTGAGCTCGATCGCGGCACGATCAACCTGACTGACATGATTAACATCAGCGAGAATGCTTGGCGCACCGGCGGCTCTAAGATGTTTATTGAGGTAGGTGATCAAGTCTCGGTGGACAACTTGCTTCATGGGATCATCATCGTTTCTGGTAATGACGCCAGTGTTGCGATGGCGGAGCATTTAGCGGGCGGAGAAACACCTTTTGCCGATCTGATGAATCAGCACGCCACGCGCTTGGGAATGGACAATACAAATTTCCAAAATGCGACCGGTTTGCCAGGTGATAATCACTACTCAACTGCCCACGACATGGCTCGCTTATCGCAGCATATTATTAATGATTACCCTGAACACTATGAAATCTATTCAGAGCGCACGTTCTCCTTTGGCGGTATAGATCAGCCAAACCGCAACCGTTTACTGTGGCGCGACCCTTCGGTCGATGGCCTAAAAACCGGCTGGACGACGGAAGCAGGGTTTTGCCTGGTTTCATCAGCCAAGCGCGACGATATGCGTTTGATTTCTGTCGTAATGGGCACCACCTCTGATGAGGCGCGTGCCCAGGAAACCCAAAAACTTCTCAGCTATGGTTTCCGCTTTTTTGAGACCATGAAACTTTACGAGCGCGGTGCCGTACTGGCCACGCCGCGTGTTTGGGGTGGTGATATCAATGAGCTGCGGGTGGGTGTTGATGAAGAGGTCTTTATGACCCTGCCGCGCAACCGTAATGAAGAGCTGCGCGCGCGACTTAACCTTGACCCGGACCTTCAGGCACCGATCGCTATTGGTGATGAGGTTGGCACTCTAGAAGTGCATCTGGGTGACGAGGTAGTTGGTGAGCGTCGCTTAGTGGCACTTGAAAATGTTGAAGAGGGTGGCCTCTTCAAGCGTTTGTTTGATCAGGTTCAGCGCTTCTTTAGTGGCCTAATTAGTAACTTTACTGATTAAATCTGGTCCAGTTTAGGCCATGGATATTATATCTGTAACGATGGGGTTGCTATGAAAAAAGGTACTCCACAGGGACTGCGCGATTTACGTCAACCGGCGGTTCAAGAGCCGCCAAAAATCACTTTCCCCTGTGATTACTCGTTAAAAGTCGTTGGCGATGCCGCCGAAGATTTTCCTGCCTCGGTGTGTCAGGTCATTGTGCGCCATGCGCCTGATTTCGATGCCACGACCATGCAGGTTGTCGATAGCCGCAATGGTCGTTTCCAATCGGTTCGTGTCGTGATAAGAGCGACCGGAGAGCAGCATATTAAAGAGCTGTTTGATGCGCTCAAGGCCACGGGTCGTGTCCACATGGTGGTATAGCCGTGAGCGATGCCTCGCCAATTGGATTGTATAACCTTGGCCGCCAAGCCTATCTACCGGTTTGGGAGGCAATGCGTGCGCTGACCGATACCCGCGATACCCATACCCCTGATCAATTCTGGCTAGTCGAGCACGATCCTGTATTTACTCAGGGGCAGGCAGGCAAGCCAGAGCATTTACTGCTGCCCGGTGACATTCCTGTCGTACACACGGATAGGGGCGGGCAGGTGACCTATCATGGTCCTGGTCAAGTGGTTCTGTATCCGCTGCTGGATGTGCGGCGAGGCAAAATTGGCGTACGCGATTTAGTCACGGCATTGGAAAACGCGGTAATTGATGTTTTAAGCATCTACGGTTTAGATGCACGTGCTCGCCCTGATGCGCCAGGTGTTTATGTAATGACAGCAGCGGGAGAGGCGAAGATTGCCTCTTTGGGACTACGTATTCGGCGTGGTGCAAGTTTTCATGGCGTGGCATTAAATGTCGATGGCGACCTGGCGCCTTTTTTACGGATTAACCCCTGCGGTTATGCGGGCATGCCCATGGTGCGGTTAGCTGATTTTGTAGTACTGCCCGACAATCACCGGGTAGGAGAGCAGTTGGCGAACGCCTTGGCTGTGCGGCTGAACCGCGAATTGGTTCATATCGAGAGCTCGCCACTATAAAGCCCCTATAAGTCGGTTGATAAGAGCAGGGGTAGAGCTTTCTTAAAGCTCTCTCTAAGCCCTTTCAACCGCTTAGCTCAATTTAGCTCAATATAGTGGCAGGCTCTGTGTCGCGGTAATCACTATCCTACGTTGAACGCTGGGATCAGGTTTGGATTAGCTTCTTCTTCTTGGCCAGGAATGGCTGCTGGTGATGCAAGGCCCAGGTTGTTTTTCTCAAAGACCCGGTCAGCACGGTAGCTGGAGCGTACTAGTGGGCCGGAAGGGACTTCCATAAAGCCTTTTTCCAGGCCAATAACACGGTAGCGGTCAAACTCTTCCGGGGTAACCCACCGTTCAACCGCCAAGTGGTTTTTGGTCGGACGCAGATACTGGCCTAGCGTGACGATATCGACTCCGATTTCACGAAGGTCATCAAAGGTTTGCAAAATCTCGTCGTCAGTCTCGCCCAGTCCCAGCATCAAACTGGTTTTGGTAATGATATCGGGGCGATAGCGTTTGGCATGGGCAAGTACATCAAGGGTTTTACGATAACCTGCACGACGGTCACGCACTCGGCCTGTTAGCCGTTCAACGGTTTCAACGTTCTGGGCAAACACTTGCAGGCCTGAGTCGACGACGCGTTCAATAGCGGTTAGCTCGCCATCAAAGTCGGGCGTTAAGGCTTCCACGACTACCTCAGGCGTGCGCGCTTTAATCGCCCTAATGCAGTTGGCGTAGTGCGACGCTCCACCATCGTCAAGGTCATCGCGGTCTACCGAGGTGAGTACAATGTAGCGCAGCCCCATCAACTCTACCGACTTAGCGGTGTTTTCAGGCTCTTCGTGATCCAGCCAACCTTGTGGGTTACCGGTATCTACCGCGCAGAAGCGGCAGGCACGCGTGCATACTGAGCCCATAAGCATGATTGTTGCCGTACCGTTGCTCCAGCACTCGCCCATATTGGGACAGTGGGATTCAGCGCAAACAGTGCTCAGTCGATGAGTGGCGACATTTTTCTTGACCGCCTCAAAACGCTCCCCTCCCGGGATCTGTGCCCGTAGCCACTTGGGCTTGCGTTCAAGAGAAGGGGCTTCTGCCTGCGCTTTGCGCTGCTTCATGCCGTCCTTGATCACCGTCATGCCATGCTCATTACGGTATTTTTCACCGCTAGACACGCGTTGCGGAGGGATATTGCTCATAGGGACAGAGCCTCTCTTTTGTGCGGTAGGCCGAGGTCAGTTGAGGGCGTAGAGCCCTTTCAAGGCCTGCCAATTGATACCTGATTAATTAATACGAAGTGCATCCGATCTATCATCGCGCTATTCCCACTAATGTAACATATCTAGCCGTCAACAGGACACCGTCAGGCCTAAGGGCGCAGCAACTAGATCGTGCCTAGAAGTGCCGAAGATAGCCGAATAGATAGCATATCAATCCCATTGAGAACGCCTTGCACGATCTTAAGGTGTAATACCCGAAATAGGCTTCAACATCAGGGCAAAGCATGCTAACACTGAGTCTCGGGCGCTGCTTAAAGAGAGCCTCATTAGTCGCATAGGGCGTAATTGTTAGGTGTAAAGATCGACGTCAAGCACGTTGTGGCCTAGACTATATTGCATTGCAGCATCATTGCTATCGGGATTGATGCCGGCTCATCAATCCAATGGGAGAACTTATGAACTTTCTCGCCAATCCTTTGTTTCCTGTCAGTGCTTTCACTAGTGCTTGGCGTAAGCAACAAAGTGGTTCCACAGCGGTACCTGGTAGTGAAGCGGTCGCTTCCTTGTTCGACCCCTTTGGGTTTGGGCGTGCGGCCTTTGATTACTGGCGCGATAGCATGGAACGCAGCGTTTTGTACCTGGACGTCATGCGCGAGCGTGGCAATCAGTACCTTGAGCATATGGAGCAAACTAAGCCAAGTGTGTTGGGGTTTGATACCGAAGTGCTTATGGATGGTCGGACGCTACCGCGGCCAACGAACTATGAGTTGTTGCGCGTACTGCCCCATGAAGGGACTGAGACTGATCTAGGTAAACGCCCTTTCGTCGTGGTTGATCCGCGTGCAGGGCATGGGCCAGGGATCGGGGGGTTTAAGCCTGACAGTGAGCTGGGTGTAGCGCTGAAAGCGGGGCACCCGTGCTACTTTATTGGTTTTTTGCCGTTTCCAGAGCCGGGTCAAACAGTTGAAGATGTGGTCGAGTCAGAAATTGCTTTCCTTCGCCATGTGATTGAGCTACACCCAGAAACCACCGAAAAGCCCATGGTGGTGGGTAATTGTCAGGCAGGTTGGCAAATCATGATGGCGGCGGCTTTAGAGCCGGACGTATTTGGTCCTATTTTGATTGCCGGAGCACCGCTCTCTTACTGGGCGGGCGAGCATGGCAAAGCGCCTATGCGTTATACCGGTGGGATGTCGGGCGGTAGTTGGATGACTGCGCTGGCGAGTGACATTGGCGATGGCCTGTTTGACGGGGCAATGCTGGTGCAAAACTTTGAGCGCCTAAACCCGGCTAATACCTACTGGAAAAAGCAGTACCACCTTTACGACAATATCGACACCGAAGCGGGCCGATACCTCGACTTTGAACGCTGGTGGGGCGGGCACGTCGTTCTGGGCGGTGAAGAGATTCAATATATTGTCGATAACCTTTTTGTCGGTAATCGGCTATCGACCGCGCAGCTGGTGACCCGGGATGGGCGACGCATTGATCTACGTAACGTGCGCTCGCCGGTGGTCGTATTCTGTTCACGTGGTGATGATATTACCCCGCCGCCGCAAGCCCTGGGGTGGATTCGTGATTTATATGAAAACACCGATGACATCATTGCCAACGAGCAGACCATCGTCTATTGCCAGCATGATACCACTGGCCACCTAGGGATATTTGTTTCGGGCAGTGTGTCGCGCAAAGAGCATACCGAATTCACCGCTAATATGGATTACATTGACGTCCTGCCGCCAGGGCTCTACGAAACCTCCATTTCCCCGGCTGAGAAGGGTGCAGATGCCGAGTTGTTCGAGCGTGACTACTTGCTTGAGTTCATGCCGCGTAACTTTGAAGAGCTGGATCAGGCCGTCATGCATAAGCCTGAGGATGATCGTCGCTTTGCAACGGTTGCGCGTATCTCGGAAATTAACCTGGGTATGTACCGTCTCTTTATTCAGCCCTGGCTAAAAGCCATGATAACCCCTGAGTCGGCGCGTTTGATTCGTCGCATGCACCCGATCCGTTTGGGCTACAAGCTACTTTCTGATCGCAATCCGCTTTCTGTGCCGCTTCCGGTGATGGCGGATGCTGTGCGGAAAAATCGTCACCCTGTGTCACAGGAAAACCTGTACAAAGCGCTTGAGACCATGGGGTCAGACCAGTTGGTTGCAAGCCTCAATGCGATGCGCGATTTACGCGATAGCAGCACTGAAAAAATGTTCATGGATATTTACGGTCAACCGCTGCTGCAAGCCGCCGTTGGCCTCTATGGAGACGCCCACGTACATCGTCGTCGTCCAGGTGCTGAGCCTGAACATCAACGTTTCGTTGAACATCGCCAGGAAGCTTTGCGCGAGAAGATTGCCCAAGGTAGTGCCCATGAAGCCGTTATGCGTTCACTTATCTATGTGCTAGGTGGGGCGCCAGCCACTGACGAGCGCAACTTTAAGCGGCTACGCGCTTCTCGCGCGGAGCTTGAGCCAGGCATTAAACTGAGCGATTTTAAAAACCTAGTGCGCGAGCAGTTCTTTATCTTGAAGCTGGATCGCGATAAGGCATTAAACTCACTGCCTATTTTGCTCAAGGGTAGTAGTAACGACGATATCGACGGCTACATTAGCCACCTTGAACACGTGTTTGCTGCCAGCGGCGAGCTTTCAGAGCATGCTGCCGAACGGTTTACTCAAGTTAAGGCGCTTTTTGATAAGGCGCGGCCCACGTCGGAAGTAACGCCTGCTAAACCAAAAGCGACGCCAAAGCCGAAAGCCGTCACTAAACCAAAAGCTGCCGCTAAACCAAAAACTACCACTAAGCCAAAAGCTACTGAGGCGAAATCTACAACGCCTGCGGCTGCAGCCGTAAAGGCTGACACCGCTGCTAAACCTGCAGTGGCCAGTGAATCACCGGTAGCATCTGCAAAGTCAGAAGTGGTTAAGGCTGATAAGGCTAAAGATGCTGGGTCTACGCCGCCATCAGCTAAATCCGCAGCCGTTAAGTCAGACGTAGCTCAGTCTGGATCAACCAAGCCAGCCGCAGCCAAGCCAACTGCGAAGCCGGCTGCCGCTAAGCCAAAAGCAGCACAGCTGGCGTCGGTTAAACCCTCAGTGATTGCAGAGGAGAAGGCGAAGAAACCTTCACCAACTGATGAAGAAGGCACTAAGCCAGCGGCGCAGCCCAAAGGTAACGGCGGGAGTGGTAAGCCCCCCGGAAAGCACTAAAACAGTAAGTTAGCTAACGCGCCCCCGCCTATTTGGTGGGGGCGCTTTGTTTGCTTTAACACCTTTTGGGTTGCCGTAATGCCAGTGGCAGTCTAGTGTCTAGCTACTCTTTGTCTGAAGCTATGTCTAAAAGCTATGCCTATCAACTACGTCTAAAAATCATGGATTCTGCCTAGGACTTGGTTGCCACTGGCGCTTAGCCAAGGGCTGGGGTA
>AXCI01002640.1_pt1 | contig 26132 bp, 30 predicted proteins | sample 182571 | NCBI WGS metagenome assembly AXCI01 (sample SAMN02359225, study PRJNA218796) | groundwater metagenome | isolation source: Mt. Simon Sandstone pore water sample D5872 at 1.8km depth, Illinois-Basin... | place: USA: Decatur, Illinois | collected 2009-05 | reverse complement strand
TCGAAAAACGACAACGAAATTAAATATGTTTCGTCGGCTGCGCTAATGCAGCACAACATTTCCACAACATGACATTTCTATATCAACCAGCTGGCTGGATCTATAACAACCGGTTGATTTGGCAGGCATTTTGCCTCACCAAAACGTGTCACAGGCAGTTAAATGAAGCTGCCCATTTACGGGTCTTGTCTGAGAGGATGGCATAGTCTATCACGCGCTAGGCGTGCTTGCCTAGCAGTTGTCAACGTTAGCTATAGCCGCAGTAGCACCAAGCTAAGGCACTGCCTGCCCCGTTGGCGCTAAAATTTTGCGTAAAAAGTGACGCGTTCGCTCATCTTTGGGGGCGGTGAACAACTCCTCTGGCGACGCTTGCTCAACGATGCCACCTTCATCCATAAACACCACGCGATCTGCCACATCCCGAGCGAACTGCATTTCGTGGGTCACTACAATCATCGTTTGGCGCTCTACCGCCAGTTGCTTCATCAAACTCAGCACCTCTTCCACCCACTGCGGGTCAAGGGAAGAGGTAGGCTCATCAAACAGGATCACATCGGCATTGGCAGCCATGGCCCGACCAATACCGACCCGCTGCTGCTGACCGCCTGAGAGCGAAGCCGGGTAAGCATCCGCTTTATCCGCTAGGCCGATACGCTCCAGAATCTCTCTGGCCCGCGCATGGGCTTTCGCTTTAGGCAGCTTATCCACCACGATCATGCCTTCGCTGATATTCTCTAGGGCGGTTTTATTGGCGAACAGGCCGTAGTTCTGAAATACAAACGCCGTGCGGCGGCGCAATGCCAGGATATCTGCACGGCTGGCACGCTGAGTATCGACACTCAAATCGCCGACGGTTAAGCGCCCCGCGTCTGGCTTTTCAAGAAAATTAATACAGCGCAGCAGTGTCGACTTACCCGTACCAGATGGGCCGATGATCACGATGATCTCGCCTTGAGAAAGGCTCAAATCGATATCTTCGAAAACCGTATGGCCACTGAAACGCTTGGTAATCCCCTGCAGCGAAATCATCGTTGGTAGGCCTTATTCAGGTAAATTTCTAACCGACGCTGGCCCCAGGAGAGCACCTCCACAATCGCCCAATAAATCAGCGCCACCAGCAGGAATGCTTCTAAATAGAGGAAGCTGCCCGCGGCCTCTTTTTGGGTAGCGCCCATTAATTCGGTGACTCCCAGCGTAAAGGCCAGCGAGGTCGCCTTGATCATATCGATGAAGTAATTCATCAGCGTGGGTGTTGCCACGCGGGTTGCCTGGGGCAGGATGATACGGCGCATCAGTTGCGACTGGGTCATACCGATGGATAGCGCCGCTTCGGTCTGGCTGCGATCAATCCCCACAATCGCCGCACGAATAGATTCCGCCATGTAGGCAGAAAAGTGCAGTGTTAGCCCTAGCACTGCCGCAGTTACACCATTGATCGCCACCAACGCTTCCACCAACTGAGGCAAGCCATAGTAGAAAAGAAATAGCTGAACCAACAGCGGCGTACCGCGGAAAAATGAGATAAACAGCAGCGAAAACCCGTTTAACACGGGTACTTTCGAAACGCGAACTACCGCCAGCAGGCACGCCAGTATCAGCGCAAAGAACATGGCGATGGTCGCCATTTGTAGCGTGAGCGGCAAATAGCGCAGCAGAACTGGCAACAGCCCCCACATATACTCAAGGTTAAGCATCGCAATATCGCTTATAAGCAAACGGCCGTGGCAATGCCACGGCCGCGTTAAACGGATTGAGCCAGCCGTTACGGCTGAGTGATATCGCTATTAAACCATTTTTTCGGATATCTCCTGCAGAGTACCGTTTTCACGTAGTTCGGTTAGCGCGGCGTCAATGCGGTCACGCTGTTCACGGCCCGCCTCGTCATCACGAAACGGCAGCGCGTTTTCAATGGTTGAGAACGGCTGGCCCGCTAGCTCTAACGGCAAGCCTTTCTCTTTAATGACTTGCGTCGCACTCACGCGGTCCATCACGAAGGCTTCTACCCGCCCCAAGGCCACATCCTGCTCGATGTTGGATTCATAAGTACGAATATCGATTTCATCGGCATTCGGCTGTTCACGCAACAGCTGCTCGTAGTTCGAGCCCAGATTTACCGCAACACTTTTGCCCGATAAATCTTCGACGCCCTGGATAGAATCATTACCCGCCCGTACGACAACCTGTGCGCCGTCATACACATAGGGCTCGGTAAAAGCATACTTGGCTTCACGCTCAGGGGTGATCGTAATCTGGTTGGCTATGGTATCGATACGTCCAGACTCGAGCATACCCGCCAGGCCCGAGAAGCTCGCTGTGATAAACTCAATGTCATCACCGGTGATCTCGCCCACGGCATTCATGACGTCCACTTCAAAACCCTTTAGCTCGTCCTGCTCAACGAAGGTAAAGGGGAAGTAACCACCCGACATGCCCACGCGAAGGGTTTCAGCATGGGCCGTTGCGGCGAACAAGCCGCTGGCAACACTCAATGAGAGCGCGGCTAAAGTAAGATTAAACGTGCGTGTTAGTGGCATAGGTTTTATTCCTTTTGGCTAGACTCAACGCTATTGGACATATCTTACCCCTGCGCCAAAAGCGAATAAAAGAATATTAACAATATTTTTTATTCTTTATAAGAATATACAGCTCACTCTGACGGCTACTTGTGCCGTATAGCGTAGAACGTTTCCGGGGTGGCCGCTTGGCGCTGGGCATCCAATATCTCACCCCCAAGCGCAGCTAACTCTTGCGTAAACGTGACAAGCTTTTCCAACTGAACCTTATCAAATCCGCGTTTGCGCTTAAGCTTTTTGAGAATCACGCTCACACCACGGATCAGATTGTCTGCTTGTTGAAACGACTCCATCACAGGCATAACACCGGGTGGATAAGCATTGGCAACGCGCAGAGGATTTTGCGGTGTAACCCCAGGCACGCTGTATACCTGCAAATCGGTCTCGTAATGGGCCTCCCATTTTTGCAAGCACAGCTGAAGCTTTTTATTGATCGCAATATCGGGCTGGCTATACATGACAAAAAGCACATGCGCCGCACTGTATTCATCAGCCTCATCCTGTTCAGGGGCTACCTCCACTACGCTATCTTGTTCAGGTAGCGTAGTGGAGGTATTCACCTGCGCAGCAGCAGCAGTAGTAGTAGAGGGTTGAACGGGCAATTCGATGCTTTCATCGTTAGGAGCGAATGGCTTTCCAAATCTTAGCCACTCCCCTCCTCTCCACATCCCACTTTCCAGCACACCTCTGCCGCTTAGTAAAAAATACATGCAAATGATAAGGCTGTTAAAACTTAGCCAGCCTGCGGCGATAGCCAACGTTACCGCCAGTTTATGCGGATCCATATGCAATATCCTGCTAGTGTTTTTAATTCTTATTAAAGCCCAAGGGCTCACTATAGCTTACTTATTATCGAACACGCGCGCGGGAGGTCAATTTTTGCGGGCTAAGAACTGGCGGTGAGAAGCTAAGTCGTCACGCGACAATTTTCAAAAATACTTAAAATTGGTGTATAATTAACATCTGATTTTATATTTAAACATCAAAATGCTCCCAAGTTACAGGCTGAGCCTTAGTAGCATACTTCCGCATCTTCTTACCTATGAGATTACTCAACTCTGATGGTGGTAACCCATGGCCAGGTCTTACAGATCTAATATCTTCGGCAAACAACATTTCCCCAGCTTTTTTATCGGTGACAAAGAAAAGGGAACGACGCCGTAAAAGGTTTTCTTGGGAAACTTCGTAACTGACATCTCCTAACGCTAATTCTACCGATCTAACAGCATCAACCATTTCACGAAACTCATTGGGTAGCATTGAAAAAGAGGCGTCAGGTGTATTCAAATTGCGATCTAACACGACATGCTTCTCAATTAGACAGACGCCAAGTGCAGTAGCCAGCATAGGCACAAGATGCCCCATGGTATGATCCGACAACCCCACCGCGACCCCGAATCGTTTCCGCATATCTGCAATTGTACGCAGATTTGCAGCTTCGATTGGAGCAGGGTATTGGGATGTACACTTGAGTAACGTGATATTACTGTTATTCACCGACAGGCAAGTATCTATCGCAGCCTCAATATCTGCTACCGTTGCTACTCCCGTGGACATTATCATAGGCTTTCCGTACTGAGCCGCTGCCTTGATCAAGGGAAGGTCATTAATCTCAAAAGATGCAATCTTGAACACAGGCACATTAAGTTCAGCTAAAAATGGACGCCATCTATATCGAAAGGTGTCGAAAAAAAATCAACCCCTCTCTGGTGACAAAACGCCTGGATATCCGCGTGCCAATGATAGGGTAAAGCCCCCTCACTGTATAACTCCCAAAGGCTCTTTCCTTTCCATAAACCTGAAGTTCGTGGGCCAAAGTATTTGTTATCACTGTTAAGGCAAAGAGACTCTGGTTTATATGTTTGTACTTTAACAGCATCTGCTCCTGCCTCGGCAAATGCAGCAATAGTAGCGAATACATTTTCTAATGAATGGTTATGATTTGCCGACAACTCAGCAACAATATAAATGCCTTTTTTCTTAAATGACATTATCTCAGAGCTTTTCATGGTATTCCAATACCGCCTGAATGGACGTCAGGTGTTCAATATCTTCATCAGGAATTTGTATCCCTGTTATTGTCTCTAGCTCAACAAAGAGATTAAAGAGATCGAGGCTATCGAGACCAAGTTTTTTGAAGCTATCTGCCGTATCAATAGTGTCAATCTCAGCATCAACTCCAGCTTGTTGTAGTGCTTTTGTAACATCTGCTTCAGTTAATATCATGACATTCTCTCAATTTGATTTTTCAATGATGGCGGAAGCCCAGGAAAAGCCCACTCCAAAGCCACTCAGCACAAAGCGCTGTTGCTCAGAAGAAATTAACCTGGATTCAAGGAGTAATGGAATAGAGCTGGATACCGTATTACCTGTATCCGAAAGCTGCTTGATAAACTTCTCAGCAGCAAAGCCGCTACGACGAGCGACTGCATCTACAATGGCAGCACTGCCCTGGTGAATCAAATAGGCATCAATATCACCATCTGTCAGCTCCGCCTGATTCAGCAGCTGTTGTAGGTGGCTAGGCACTAGAGTAGATGCCATGTTAAACACTTGCCGACCGTTCATTTGAAGGAAATTATCGGTTGTCTTACATAAATGCTCTGCCCCATCTCCATTTGTGCCCATTAATACTGAGCCTAACTTCCAAGCTCCTTGTGGGGAGAGCCATGTAGCGGTAGCGGCATCGCCAAATAGTAACGAAGTAACCCGGTCGTTATTGTCAATAATTTTAGAATAAGGGTCGGCTGTGACTAAGATTCCATTGGTTTTTCCAATTGCTTTTAAAAAACCACTCAGTATATAAAGACCATAAACATAACCAGAACAACCTAGCGAAATATCGAAGGCTGCAACATGATTGGGTAACCCTAGTTTTTTCTGGACTAGCGCAGAACAATGGGGCATTCCATTGCCATCGGGGTTTTGTGTAACCACCACAAGCACATCAACATCATCTTTGTGGAAATGGCTATTTTGAGAAAAAAGCTTTTCACACGCTTTCACTGCTAGGTCTGACGTGTCTTCAGTAGCCGCCTTACGTGAAAGCGTCAGAGCCCCTATTTTACGCTCCACAAACTCCCGAGATTCGCCAAACGCAGCAGCTTGAGCGACATTATCAATTTGGCCCTCGGGTACATAGCTAGCGATTGATTCAATACCTAAAGTCATATCGCGTCTCCCACAATGAACCGAATTTTTCCGTTTGGGTTGCCATCTATCATAATTGTATTGACAGAAAACTTACCCTTAATATGCTGCTGCCTTTTGATAGAGACCTGAAAACAGTCTTCCTTTAATGGCCTATCAATATCTAATTGGGCAAACAACCACTTCCCTTTTTCCAACGGGTCGAGGGTATTATTCAGCTGTTTGGTCAACGCAATTATCTCCTCTATGATACTGAAGCCGATACGCGCATCTAACGTAATGGTATCGCCTTCCACATCCAGCGTGGCCTTTCCTACAAGACTTTCTTCATCATAAGCGTACCGACCAGTGACTGCTTGTTCTGATTCAATAAGCCAAATTTTCTTATCACCGTCTCTTGTCTTAACCACTGCATTGGCAATCACTTGATCACTCGCATCAGGTGGCTCACGTACTAACATGCACTGATGCTGTGCCATGTTTCGAAATGCAAGGTGTCTGACATACGCAGCTACGTCGTAATACTCTGCCGCCCACTCATTTAGTCCCAAGTAAAGGTCGCCTCCTTGCAGATAGCACCTTGCACCTTTAAATTTAAGTTCTAACAATGACATTAGTGGCTCACCTCACTCTTCTTGCCGGACAACCCATCCAGGTGCTTTCCATCGGCAAGTCTTTTAGTGCAACGCTACCCGCCCCTAAGACTGAAAAACATCAGCATGAATCTGATGTTTTAGCACGCTATTAGGGCCTATAAAGGCCCCTTTTCCCGTTCGTGAATAGCCACAGAGGGTCGCATTAGGGCCTACATCAGTATAATCCCCAGTCTCTACATCGTGCCCAATATTGGCACCTGCGCGTATAAAATTATATCGACCTATAACAGCCTTGGGGTGGCAGGTAACGTGCGAGGCCACTACACTTCCAGCCCCAACGCTTGCCAGCCTTGAAATAGTGGCTGAGGGGTGTATCGCCGACGCTAATCTATGATCAGGAATGTTGAGAGATTCCAGCAAACAAACGCGCTCCTGCATTTTTCCAACAGACAGCAACGCATAGACAAATTGGGTAGTGTCGGGTAACGTTTTCCACGCTTTCGTTTCTCCTAATACGGGCCAATCACCGATGAGACTACCAGCCTCTAAATGATCATTAAGAAACCCTTTTACTCTGACCTTCTCCCCCGCACCTTGCATATCTTCAATGATCTGAGCTGTCACAAGACCATTCCCACTCCCGCCAAGGATCACGATATCAATCATGCGCAGTGCCTATATTATCCATTATAAGGGAAAGCCATATTGGCGCTTTGCGCTCCAGCAATCGATAGCTTAAACATTGATCAGACATGCTTTTAAGCCTATCGGGAACAGTCATCATCTCAACTATTTGACTCTCCAAAGCGGGTTCTGAAAAGTGGCTAATGTGTCCCATATCGCTGGCTACTCCACGTTTTGCCAAACTTTTAGCCAGTGCAGCCTGATTATCTGCCAGGCAGTAATGGAGAGTAGGTAAACCCTGGGCCAACCGCTCCCACGCCATTGTACCTGCAGCACCTACTGCTAGATCCGCCTTGTTGATTAGCTCTGCAATAGCATCAGTATCCTTATGAATTGTCATCGATGAAAACTGGCTCACATATTCTCTTAATTCATCTTCATATTGATACCCGGCACCGATAACAACATCAATCTCCACTTTGCGGCTCGCCACCAAATTTGTTAAGGCTGATAGTGCTTGCATGGTGGCGTTAATTTTATCGACACCTCCAAAACTAACTAACAATGCAAAGAGGCTAGTACTTGGCCCTGTTCTTCGTCTGGCTTTTATCTTTTTTAATGACTCTTTAAAAAGAATATTTTCAGGGCCCAAAAAAAGTTGGCAGCTCTTATCAAGCCAAGGCGCCCAATCACTTGCTTCATGAACCCAATTAGGATCTATAAGCAGATCACAATGGTGCTTCCGATCAGCGAGGCCATCCATTACCGCAATTTTACAGCCCAGAGAAGAGGTAACTTTTTCCTGCCATAGATCAGAGAGAGCAAAATGGTCTTGAATCAACCAAGCCATGTGCTTTTTAGCATCTATTAAAGGCGACGCAAGTTCTAGCGTCTGCCTTGCATCGTCGTCCTGCGTCACAGTCAGCCAGTGGGAGTGGGGAGTACTAGCATCATCGACTGGTACCGAATTGAAGGGAAGCTCCAGTAAACCAAATCCTGAGTCAGTGATTTTACTGTTCAGATTGCCTTCCAATTTACGGCACAGAAATACGATATCGTAGCCTGCTTTAGCGAGATATTTGGCAACCTCAAGCATACGATAGAGATGGCCGAACCCGATTTCGTAGCTACTATCTGTACGAATCAGGATCATCTTTTAACCTCTCTCATCCGTTGGTTTTCAAATAAAATTTTTGCTAATAGCCAATCCTCAGGCTCATCTATATCTAGCGCTTCGGTATTCGGAACTATCAGAGGGGTTGAATGCTTTGAAAATGTGGGCAGATCATTGATAAAAGCATCACGGTAGCCCAGATAGAACTGTCCTGCATCGTGATAGCTCGCCTCCAAATCTTGGGAGCGCGCCGAGCGGAGCTCTGGATTAAACATTTCAACCCGTCCCTCAACCAATTTCAGTGCCCGCTGAATTGGGTAGCTATATTTGACAACAGTGAAGCAGAACTGAGCTGAACTCTCCTCTAGAATACGTAAAGCTATTCGCAGCTTATCAGCGGTAACAAACGGGGCGGTAGCATATAAACAACAAGCAATATCTATAGAAGAATTGTTCGCCTCAATCCATTGCAGTGCGTGAATCATTACCGCTCGTGTAGTGGCAAAATCATCAGATAATGTAGCGGGTCTGTAAAAAGGCGTTTCCGCACCCCACTCTCGTGCCACCGCGGCAATATCAGCATCATCGGTTGAAACAATGACACGATCAAAACATTTGCTTTCTAGTGCCGCCTCAATTGACCAAGCAATCATCGGCTTGCCACAAAACAATTTGATATTCTTGCGGGGAATACGCTTACTTCCGCCTCGAGCGGGGATAATAGCTAAATTCATGATGATTTATTATTTCTTTTAAAAAGCATAATTTCAGAGTGATAGCCATCCGCAGTTTTAAACCCATACGGTATAACATTCTTTTCTACAAGAGAATAACCTTTAAGTATCTCTAGGTAATTTTCGGTGCGAACAGGCTTACGAACTCCGATAGCATTATCCGATCGAACCTGCTTACCCTCTCGCATGTTACGCAACAATATCCAATCTGCATCTAATCTTGAAACCTGCTCTAGATAATTTCTGACTATTTCAGGTTCCATTTCCTGGAAAGATATAAAATTAACAAACAAATCTATTTTACCTTGCAGATTCTCTACTTTCCATGACGGCAAGTTAGATACTTTCTTAAGCAAATCCAAATCAATAATTTCATCACCATCTAGATCATCATAAAGTGTAACAGCCGCGTCTCCAACCACTCGACTTAGATAAAAAGATGAAAAAAACAATGTTGGTGGTATGTCAAGATTTATATATCTTGTCGCTGGAGAAACTTGATGCAATATTTCCCCTAAAGTACCAAATCCGCCACCTATCTCCATTACAGTTTTAATGCTTGAAAAATCTATAAACTTTTTTTAAAAACGACAAACCCATGAGGTAATTAAGCGAGGATCTACTATAAAGCTTACCCTCAATAGAAAAGTGTTCGACTGGCTGCCCAACTGCACTCTCACTAAAACTCATCAAGTTTGGTTTTTTATCAACAGCAAACTCAGAAGCAGCTAGCGTTCTGTAATCGGCTACTGCAGCACCATATCCAGTAATAAAATTATCAAAAAAACGCTTTGCTTAATTTTCAGTTGCTGTTCTCTCTGCCAACCTTTAAATGAGCTTAACGTTTCACTTGATATAGCATTACCGGGATAGCCATAAGTAGGAACAAAAAACTCAAAGAACTAGGGTGAGCGCGAAAAGACTCTAATCCATATTTAAATAAATCCTTAATAATTTCACTTGAAGCAACTTGCCAAAAAACACCCGGCCTATAAAGCGGGGATTGCTTTTCTAACACCCCCATTAACTCTTTATAATGATCCATTTTTTAAAACCCCTCGCAATGCATTAATAGTGTGCAGATATTGCTTCTTATTCATGCCATAAAACAAAGGAATGCTTATAGCATCAGCATAGTAATTTTCAGCATTGGGAAAATCGCCAAACTCAAACCCCAGCCGATGATAGTAGGGTTGAATATGAATCGGAATATAATGAAGATTGACACCCACCCCGGCATCACGTAATTCTTCAAAAACCTGCCGTCGGTTTTTTTGATTTTATCTAGCTGCAGCCGGATTACATAAAGATGAAATCCTGAATAACTATCTTGGTGCTGCCAAGGTAATGTAATTGGCAAATCTGCTAGCTGTTCATTATATATAACTGCTAACTGATGACGACGAGCCACGAACGTATCCAGACGCTGCATCTGGCTGATACCCAACGCAGCCTGGAGCTCGGTCATGCGGTAATTAAAGCCCAGATCAATCTGTTGATAGTACCAAGGGCCTTCGGCTGCATGTGTCATTTGGGCAGGGTCACGGGTTATACCGTGACTGCGCAGCAAGTCCATCTTATTGGCTAATTGAGCACTGTTAGTTACTGCCATACCGCCTTCGCCAGTAGTAATAATCTTTACCGGGTGAAAGCTAAACACAGTGACATCACTGTAGCGGCAGTTGCCGATGAACTCCCCTTGGTATCGACCGCCGATGGCATGGGAAGCATCTTCGATAATACGAAAACCATAGCGCTGGCTGAGTGCGTCAATTGCCTGCATATCACAGGATTGGCCGCATAGATGCACAGGAACGACGATCTTTGGCAATCGCCCCGCTTTCTCGGCTTTTTCTAGCTTAGTGGCTAAAGCCTCCGGGCAGAGATTGTATGTGCGCGGATCAATATCAACAAAATCAATCTGGGCACCGCAATACAAGCCACAGTTGGCTGAGGCTACGAAAGAAATAGGCGTCGTCCACAACCAATCCCCTTCACCAAGACCTAGTGACAAGCAGGCAATATGTAATGCCGAGGTAGCACTATTAACTGCAATGGCATAGCTTGCTCCTACATGCAACGCTACTGCCTGCTCAAAACGAGGTACTTGCGGGCCCTGAGTGAGAAAGTCTGACTCCAGTACCGAGACCACAGCATCAATATCGGCTTGAGTAATATCCTGGCGTCCGTAAGGAATCATCAAATAGCTCCGATTTTCTCGCGATTCTGATCCATCCACGCTTGAAGCTCACTTTCCGTCATCCATTCGCTATTGTTATTACTGGAGTAGACAAAGCCGTCAGGTACACGCTTGCCGTCTTTTATACGGTTGGCGTCCGTGTCCCAGTTATTAATCTGCGGCAGAATCTTAAAATGTTCAGGATATTCGTAGGTATAATAGGCATCTTCGGAGCTGATCATTTGTTCGTGTAGCTTTTCACCAGGTCGAATACCTACAACTTCATGTCTGGCATGCGGTGCGATCAATCTCGCCAAGTCTGTTACTTTTATTGACGGAATTTTTTTTACGTAGATCTCGCCACCTTCCATATCCTCGAAAGCATGCCAAACGAGCTCAACACCCTCCTCAAGCGAAATCATAAAACGTGTCATGCGCTTATCGGTAATTGGAAGCACCCCTTTATCTTTAATCGACATAAAAAAATGGAATTACCGAGCCGCGCGAGCCCATAACATTGCCATAGCGCACCACAGAAAAACGGGTGGCGTTATGGCCTGCGTAGTGGTTTCCTGCAACGAACAACTTATCAGACGTTAGCTTTGTTGCGCCATAAAGATTGATAGGGCTACTGGCCTTATCAGTTGAAAGAGCCACAAGCTTTTTGACGCCTTTATCAATGCATGCATCAACCAAATTCATCGCACCGATTACATTAGTTTTGATGCATTCAAACGGGTTATATTCAGCCGTTGGTACAATTTTCGTTGCAGCTGCGTGAACGACATAATCTACGCCATCAAGTGCGCGATAAAGCCGTTCGCGATCCCGTACATCACCAATAAAAAAGCGAACGCGGGAGTCATCTTGGAAGAGTTTGGCCATTTCCCATTGTTTCATCTCATCACGAGAGAAAATGATGACTTTTTTAGGATTATAGCGTTTTAGCAACATGGGGATAAATGTATGCCCAAAGGAGCCTGTGCCACCAGTAATGAGAATGTTTGATTGATCGAACATTATTCGTAAACCTCAGGTATATATGAGGGAATCTGCATGAACTCTTTGCTTGGTTTTCCTAAAACTTGATAAGGAATGCTTAAATATTCACATTCCAACGCGGAGGTAGTAAATGGGTCTACAATTATAACCTCTTTAGCATTGGCGTATGCCTCAACGATTGATCTTTCTTGGGTGTCGATTTGAGAGCCTTTGGGTAAAAGACTGATTACCTTTTTTTCGTATGCTTCATCGTAACCATGCTGTCGCCGGAAGCGAACAACGACTTTCTCTCCATTGATAGGTTGTAGTTTTTGCAAAAGCTTAAAGAATTCTTTATCACCACTGGGGTCGAGATCAGTTCCTTCAAGCATAGTCGGCACCAATGAACGGTAGGGACCAATAATCAATATTTCATTCTTATTCACCACATGGTGCTTAAACTTATTATAGACATTTTCTAGATTCTCTAAACGATGCGGAGGAGCTGGTTGCACCTTCTTCTTCTTATTGCTCCAACCCCAAGTATAAAAAAATATCTGAAATTCTTATTTCACATACACCAATGTGGCTGGGATATTCTCCGTAGGCTCCACCATGCTGTTGTAAATAAAGAGGAACCCCTTTATCGGCATAAAGGGCAGCTATGATCCGACAGGTAACGTCTGCCAACTGAGTCGACAATATAAATTCAGGAGAATATTTTCTTGTGATACCTTCACATTTTTTTAAAAGTTCGGGGAATAGCTCTAAGAGCTCTGCTGGAAGCCCCATAGCCAAGCTACTCCAAAAGCCTTTGAAGTTTTTCAACGGGTCCGTGATATCTAAATCTGCTATTTCCGCACGTACTTTAAAATCTACGTTCTTATTATTCTCAACCCAAAAAGGAGGTAATCTTACCAGTTTAACTCCCTCCTTTAAAGCCTCATTCTTCCAATACTCGGGAGAATGGGCGCCCAAATCAAATGCATACTTCCTGATGCCAGCTAACTCTTTATTAAGATACTGCTTTATTTGAACGACCGTTCTAGATGAAAGTTCATATTTATAAAGCAGCAATCTACTAGAACTATTTTTCAATTCTTTGAAGTGATCTTCAAAGAAAGGTGAATTTTCGTCAACCTTTGCATAAGCCTTCCCATCAAGCTCCATAAGTTCAGAACAAGGAAAATGAGCAGTAATATCACTACCTGGCTGACTATTTAATAGATCATTATTCCATCTTGAAAGATACGAGGAAATGAAACTCTGTCCCAAAAAATAATGGAGGCATATATCCCAAAATCGTCCTCCTTTATTAAGCCCATGGTATTTATTCAGGATTTCAGCTAGCTTCTTTCTGGCTTCTTCATGCAAAAAACCTCTAATCTCTACCACCTCTCGGGTAGATTTCACATTTAAATTATTTGCTCTTTTCCCAATCTCAGAGAATTTATTTTGTATACTTTTATTTTGTGACGAGCTAGGCAGGAATGAATATGCTTCTAAAAACTCCAGCGCTTTTTCTTGACTAACACCTGCAATTAGCTCAAAAGTTATATCATGCGCAGCAAAGCATGCGCTTAGAATAAAAGCAAGCTTCATTCTTGCTTCATTATTCAAACCAGCCATACGCTCATGGCTAGGTAGAAATAGCACATCGGTGCTTTCTTGCTCGGTGGCACAAGCTGCTTTGGCATTTATTTTGTCTGGAAAATGGCTATAGGAGCTTGTGTTATGGAAACGATAGAAGCGAAAGCCATTGCGGCTTGCCCAGTGCTGTAGCTCAGATAAATTAGGCTGGCGTTCATGAGTATGCTGGAGAGCGACTCGTGCCTGAATCAGCAACGTTCCTTTAAGTGCTTTTTTACCGTGATCCAATATAGCAATAGAATCACTTAGTTCATCAAGAATCAACCAGTCGAGGCTCTCCAAGCCGCTTATGCTGTCTAGGGCTATAGAATTAATTGGCAGCTCTGCCAAAGATTGCGCGCCAAGTTGATGGCGTTTAGGCAGCTTTTCAGTTGGTAATGGTACCAGCGTGCTGGTCATTTCTGGAGCAACACAAGCATGCAGTGTTGTCGCTTTTCCGTTGCCTAACAGGGTATGTTGGAATAGTTGAATACTTTCACTGCCCTCGTACTGCTTCGCATCTTTTACTTCGCTGGCAGGATCAAACGCAACGACACCAAATGCATTCGTGGCTGACATTTGGTCAGCAAGACCACTTTTAATCAAATTGGCGCGATTATCGAGCACTACAATTTTACCTTTAATTTGCCAGGTAAAATCATTGTTCAGACACAGGCGTGGTGCTTGTGACTTGTTGCCCTGACTGACTTCAGATTTATGACCAATCAACTGCTGTAGTGAATTATCAACTTTGAAATTAGGTTTGGTTGATATGCTGGCCAAGCGCTGGCGATGGCGCTTCCTCTGTGTAGCAGTGAAGTCTTTATTACCCGCACGCGATCTCACTAACGGCGCTAAAGCGGTAAGCAGCCGTTCGGTAGCCCGGTCAATGTGGTGTCTCTCTTCCCCTATCTTTTGAGCACGCTTCACATACTCTTGGTACAGCGCCTCATCATCGAAGAAAGCTAGAGTAGAATCAAAAAGCGGTTGAAGTTCTTCATCACTAATTAAGTGCTGGTATGGCTCTTCATAGCAAACTTCAGGGAAATCAAATACAGCACCGGCGTTGCCAACCATCTCTGGCATACCACCACGATTAGTAATTAGCGCAGGAATGCCGTTCAACATAGCCTCGGCAAGCACACGACCAGAACTTTCCCACCAAAGACTAGGAGCTATCAGTACACGCGCACGACTATAAGGGCCCCGCATGTCGCTAGTGTTGGCGGTTACAGTCACATTACTCAATGCGTTACGTAGCTTCCCCATTTTGAGAGTGGTTTCACGCAGCACAGCTGGCCAGTCGGCACGTGCCTCCACTACTTCCAGTTCAATATCGGGTCTTTCTCGCTCAAGTTTCACTGCCAGTTGCACAAACACACTGGCACCTTTTTGCCAACTGGGGTTAACAAACAGCAAACGTTTATTTTCATGCTCTGCTGCGACGAAAATTTTTGGATCGAGAAAACTACCAATAGGCTTAGCGATATAGCCGACTGCGTTTCGGTACATATCCGCCGTAGCCTGGCTGTCGGTGAGTATTAAATCAACATCACGACACCAGCGAGAGGCCTTATAGTTACCATTAGCCAAGTAAAAAGCGACAGGAATACCTCGGTCACGCGCCTCATCGGCAATGAGCATATCCAGAGTTTGACCGCCGTAAAACCAAACAACATCCGGTTTAAATGAATCCAGCATATAGAGATACTGGCTATACCAGAGGCTCTCTTCATGTGTAGTAAAGTGATTCCGGTTGTAGCTATAGCTCACCACCAATTGATGATTTAGTGGGCCATCTTCAATTTTGATTAGTTGATGTTGGTGAGCGTTCAGATCTGGGAATTGCTCGGTGAGACGTCCCATACCCTTAGGGTTATCAAAAATAGTCGCCCCAAGCACCTGAACCTCGTAGCCGTTGCCTATCAGTTGCAGCAGCATCTGACGAACTGCCATGCTAGCGCCGCTGGAGGTATCCAACAGACAGTAAGGATTGGCCCAAAGCAATCGGGGTTTGCGTTTTTGAGTAGTGGAGGTGCTGGTGGTTTTAACCATGAAGTGGCTCACTGGGAAAAATGGCAATATGCCCAGCTTATCGTGCTATAGCTTTCAGCAAAGGTTTGAATGCACTGGTATTTAGGCGGGTATTCTCTCGATCACGACCAAGTTAAAATGGGGCAAGCTAGAAGCAGCGACATAAATGTTAAAAACTCACAATTCTTACATTTAATTAGTCGCCAATAATTTCCTAGCAACTGGTTTAATAACCTTAAAAAAAACGGGGCCAATTGGCCCCGTCATTACCTTCTTTTAAGCCCAAAGCTAAAAACTGTTAGCCCAGCAGAGACAGTACAGACTGTGGCGTCTGGTTTGCTTGTGCCAGCATAGAAGTACCGGCCTGCTGGAGAATGTTAGCACGCGTCATATTAGACACTTCCACTGCGTAATCGGCATCCTCAATACGCGAACGAGCTTCAGAGAGGTTAGTAGACGTCGTCGCTAGGTTATCGATTACCGAATCAAAGCGATTAAGCGTGGCACCCAGGGTGGCACGATCCGTATCCAGTGTCTTAGTAGACGCGTCGACGGCATCGATGACGTTCTGGAAATCGTCATGCGTAATTGCACCACCAGACCCAGTACCAGTTAATGTAGTTACACCGCCAGAGGCAGTAATAGAACCACCCGAGGACGTAGTAAGACCAAGTCCTGCTGTAGTAGCATCAATCCGCTCAACAGTGATGACGTCTTCAGTACTGGTATTGGAGCCGACCTGAATACTTAGCGCACCAGTAGTACCACCACTAGCTACATTGAGTAGATTGGTACCGTTAAAGTTATTGCTGCCCGCTACACGATCAATCTCGGCTAAGCGCTCGTTGATTTCAGTTTCAATGGCCGCACGATCATCTGCAGTGTTGGTATCGTTGGCACCTTGTACTGCGAGTTCACGAATACGCTGGAGGTTGTCGTTAACTTGATCAAGACCACCTTCCATGGTTTGAACCAAAGAGATTCCATCACTAGCGTTGCGGCTAGCTTGATCCATGCCCTTGATCTGAGCCGTCATTTTATTAGCAATGGCTTGTCCAGCAGCGTCGTCTGAGGCGCTGTTGATACGTAGGCCAGAAGACAGACGTTCTTGTGCTTTGGCCAGCATAGACTGAGAGTTGGACAAGTTGTTCTGACCGATCAGGGCAGTAATGTTAGTGTTGATTACAGACATGTGAGCACTCCTTGGAGGTTAACTGGCCTAATGGCCTGCTTTGCGGCACCTGTGTTGCCGTTATTATAATTAACGGCAAAACCACTAATTTCTTTACAAAAAAATGCTCTTTTAATGTAGATTATTGTAACCGCACATTGATGCGAGAACTGTTTATTAACATTGAGTTTGGAGTTATCTGCCTTAAATAAAAACGGGGCCGATTGGCCCCGTCATTGCTATCTTTTAAAACATTACTTGCTAGGTTATTAACCGAGCAGAGAAAGAACAGACTGCGGCGTCTGGTTGGCCTGTGCCAGCATGGAAGTACCGGCCTGCTGAAGAATATTAGCACGCGTCATATTAGATACTTCAACCGCGTAATCAGCATCTTCGATACGCGAACGTGCTTCAGAGAGGTTAGTAGACGTCGTCGCCAAGTTATCAATCACTGAATCGAAACGGTTAAGCGTCGCACCAAGCGTTGCGCGGTTGGTATCCAGAGTTTTAGTAGCGGCATCTACAGAGCTGATCAAATCCTGGAAGGCTTGGTGAGCACCGCCACTCATCGCAACAGTAGAGTCAAATTCGGAGTCTGTAATTGCAGCGTTACCAGAAGCCAGCCCTAAACCAGCAACCGTTGCATCAACTGTTTTACGGTAATAACATCTTCAGCGTCAGTGTTAGAACCAACCTGAATACTTAAGCTACTGCCGGCGCCGGAATCCAGGTTCAGTAAGTTAGTGCCGTTGAAATTATTACTCCCAGCCACACGGTCAATTTCGGCTAAGCGCTCATTGATTTCAGTCTCAATGGCCGCACGATCATCTGCAGTGTTGGTGTCGTTGGCGCCTTGTACCGCTAGCTCACGAATACGTTGCAAGTTGTCATTGACTTGATCAAGACCGCCTTCCATGGTCTGCACCATGGAAATACCGTCGCTTGCGTTACGACTAGCCTGATCCATGCCTTTGATCTGGGCCGTCATTTTATTGGCGATGGCTTGACCAGCAGCGTCATCTGAAGCGCTATTGATGCGCAGACCAGAAGACAGGCGCTCCTGTGCTTTCGCCAGCATAGACTGGGAATTGGAGAGGTTGTTCTGACCGATCAGGGCGGTAATGTTAGTATTGATGACAGACATGTGAGTGCTCCTCGAAATTTAACTGGCCTGATGGCCTGCTTTGCGGCACTTGCATTGCCGTTATTATAATTAACGGCAGATCAGCCAATTTCTTTAGGAAAAAATGCTTTTTTTTATGTAATGAGATGTAACTTATTTAGTTGCTTTTCTTTTTGCATCAACCATGATTTTGTTTGTAGCAGCTATCAAAAACGTCATAACCAATTTTACTTATTACAACAGCATTTACATACAAAAACGGGGCCTATGGGGCCCCGTGATTACTTCTTTGTCATTAAAGGCTAAGGGATTAGCCCAATAGTGACAGTACTGACTGTGGGGTCTGGTTAGCCTGAGCAAGCATGGAAGTACCCGCCTGCTGGAGAATGTTAGCACGCGTCATGTTAGACACTTCTACCGCGTAATCGGCATCTTCTATGCGCGAACGGGCTTCAGAAAGATTGGTAGAAGTTGTCGATAGGTTATCAATTACCGAATCAAAACGGTTCAGGGTTGCACCCAAAGTAGCTCGGTCAGTATCCAGACCTTGAGTTGCCTCATCAACAGCATTGATCAGGTTCTGGAATTCAGCATGAGTAGCGCCACCTGACGCATCAGCAACCTCAAATTTGCCATCAGTTACAGCAACTGCTGAACTACCAGATGCTTGTACTTCAAGACCGAGCCCCTCAACGGTGGCATTAATCGTATCAACTTCAATAACATCATTGTCAGAGGTATTGGAGCCGACCTGAATGCTCAACGTAGTACCGCCGCTACTCAGCAGATTGGTGCCGTTAAAGTTGTTGCTGCCCGCCACGCGGTCGATTTCTGCCAGACGCTCGTTAATCTCAGTGGTAATTGCTGCGCGATCTTCTTTTGTATTGGTATCGTTGGCACCCTGTACCGCTAGCTCACGAATACGCTGCAGGTTGTCGTTGACTTGGTCAAGACCGCCTTCCATAGTTTGTACTAAGGAGATGCCGTCGCTAGCGTTACGGCTAGCCTGATCCATACCTTTGATCTGAGCAGTCATTTTGTTAGCGATAGCTTGGCCAGCAGCATCATCAGAAGCGCTGTTAATGCGCAAGCCAGAAGACAGACGCTCTTGCGCTTTAGCCAGCATTGACTGAGAGTTGGACAGGTTGTTCTGACCGATCAGGGCAGTAATGTTAGTGTTGATTACAGACATGTGTAAGCTCCTAGAAAAACTAATCGGCCTTATGGCCTGCTTTGCGGCACTTGCGTTGCCGTTATTATAATTAACGGCAGGCCATCCAAATTCTTTAGCAAAAACTGCGCTTTTTTATGTAAACTACTGTAACTTAATTAATTGCTTTTCTGCATATTACCCAGCATGTCGAACTGCTGAGAGAGATACGCGCTCATTGAGTTCATTTGCGCGAGCAGTCCATCTAATTGCCCAAACTGCTTGCGGTAACGCTCTACGCTACGCTCAATGCTAGCCTCCATGCGTAGTTTGCGCTCTTCCAGGCTATCCACCCTTAGCTCGGCACTATTCACTGAGCTTTGGATGATGCCTTCTTCATCAGTGATTGCCTCAAGCGTAGAATTTAAACGCCCTGCAAAGCCGCCCTCTTCCGTATCCCCCGCAAAAAATGTTGCTAGTCCTTCAGGATTGGTAGCGATGGCCTCATCAAGCTTGTCCTCATCAACGCTTAACCGCCCACGCTCATCAATCGCTATACCCATTTGAGAAAGGCGTGAAATGTCGCCGGTTCCAAGGTTGTCCGTTATATCCCGGCGTAGGCGGTCTTCAATGTTACGAACTGTGCGGTCGCCTATTAGCTCGCCTGATGTTTCGCCTTCACCGTTATAGGCCGTCATACGACCAACGGTGGACTTCATTTCGTTGTAGTTACTAACAAAATTGTCTATAGCTTCTCTTAGAGAAGCCTCATCACGCTCAATTACAAGCGTGATAGGGTTATCAGAAACGGCGGTAAGGTCAAGCGTGACCCCCTGAATAGCTTCTTCTACCCGGTTAGTTTTACTGGTAATAGCGATACCATTGACATTCAGCTCTGCGTCCTGGCCTGCTCGGAGGGTAGCGGCATCCAAGGTAAGTGACGCTAGACCAGAGAAACCAACCAGTGAAGCCTCTTCACCCGTCTCTTTCGAGCTCAATGCCAAGCGATAGCCTGTGCCATCATTAACGATAGAAGCGGTTACACCAGACTCTTTATCCGCGTTAATTTGGTCACGAACATCCGACAGCGTGCTGCCTGCTGAAATATCAACTTCGTAACTTGTCTGTGTATCACCAGCACCAAAGTCAAGCTTAAGCTTGGTATCTGCTGCTGTTAGCTCTTGGTCTAGCGCGACGCTGTTCGAAGCTGCGCTACCCGAACGAGCCAATTGGGAAACGGTAATTTCATAGCGCCCTGCATTAGCAGTTTCGCCTGCAGTTGCCAGCACGCCGTCGCCAGTCACCGTACTTTTTTGCTGCTGAAACGCAGATATATCATTTAGTGCAGCAATAGAGGTTTGCACTCTGTCCATCGCTGACTGAAGGCGTCCATAGGCAGAAATCTTTGTTTTTTGAGCACTTTGCTGCTCTAGAACTGGTACAAGTTTTTGGCGTTCAGCCGCTTGGAGCTGATCTACCAAACCAGAGAGATCCAACCCAGAACCTACACCAAGTGAAGTAATCGAAGCCATGCGGCTCATTCCTTATAAAAGTAAAGAGAGGTGTCTGAGTAATTTATCGGCTGCAGTGGAACAAACTTTAGAGTTAGTGCCCTTTTTTAGCTGTTTTTAAGCCATTGCAAAGAAAAATGCCCAACACATAGTGCCGGGCATTTTGTAAGCCATTCATTTAGTTAGCTTATCTGTTTAACTTTGGTTTTGCTGCCCCAGCACTGCAAACTGCTGGGTCAGATAGGCACTGGTTTGGTTCATTTGTGCCACCATGCCGTCCATTGCTTGGAACTGCGTTCGATAACGCTCTACGGTTTGTTCGATACGGCTTTCTGTTGTGATAAAGCGCTCTTCTAGCGAAGCTACGCGGCTTTCAGATGAGCTCACAGCACTTTCAAGACGACCGCCTGTACCTACGAGGCTATCAAGCGCTGAGGCTATTTGGCCTGCCATGCCACCCTCTTCGCTATTGCCTGCAAAAAAATTGGCTAGCTGATCTGGCTGACTAGCCACAATGCTATCTAACTTATCTTCATCAACCTCCAACTTGCCATCCACTTGAAGTGAAATACCTATATCGGATAACACGTTAAAGCCATCTCCGCCGACCACACTGCTGATCGTTTGGCGAAGGGTCATTTCAACAGCGCGAGTGGTCGCGTCTGCGTTCAGCCCACCCGCTTGACCTGTCTCTTGGTCGTAGGCCGTCAAACTGGTAATAGTGTCTTTGAGTGTGTTGAAATCATCGACAAATTCCATAACCTGCTCGTGAATTGCATCGCTGTCCTGCTCAACGCTCACTGTGCTGGTAGCACCCGCCTCAGCAAGGTTCAGCGTAACACCCTGAATAGCGCCTTCCACTTGATTGGTAGGGCTTACGATATCGATACCATTGACGTTAAAAGCTGCGTCCTGGCCCGCCTGTACTACCTGAGCATCAGAGGTTTGCACGCCTGCAGCAAGAATATTAGTGAAATTAGTACTTTCAATACTGGCGTCTGCGCCTGTATCTGTTGCGTTTACAGAAAGCCGGTACCCTTCGCCATCGTTAATAATGGAAGCACTAAGGCTCCCCTCGCTCTGCTGATTGATAGCATCTCGCATGTCTTCTAATGAGCTGCCATCCGCAATAGTAATAGTATTTAGCGTTCCATCAGCGCGGGTAAAGTCTAAAGACTGCTCTCCAGTCACTATGCTTTCAACGGCTGTCTCTAGACGCTCTGTCACCAAACTGCTTGCTGTTGCTAAGCGATCAACCTGTACTTCGTATTGGCCTGGCTGGGCTTCATTACTACTAACGGCCCCTACTGCACCACCTTCAACATTCGTGGTTAAGCTCTCAAAAGAGGAGATGTCGTTGAGAGCTTCAGCTGAGCTTTGAAATTGGGAAAGTGCACTCTGCAACTGACCGTAGGCTGATATTTCAGCCTCAGCGGATTGAATTTGTTGCGCTATCGGCTCAAGTTTACCGCGCTCGGCATCTTGCAATTGATCTAACAACCCGTTGAGATCCAAGCCAGAACCAATACCGAGTGATGAAATAGAAGCCATAAAGCAATGCCTTTTCCGAATACATTTTTGCTACGTTAACTGCTCTCCATTACTGTTTATACATGAAGCGATACGCAGCACTATTTTAATACAATTACCTTAAATTATCGGCCAAGTGAACTTTAACTTGAGTATTAGGCTATTTTTTTCGTATTAAGACGTAATTCTCAGTAACAGGATGTAATCATTTTTTTTGCTTTAACCAAGTAATCAAGTTAAATCATACTTTTAATAGATTAGCCTACGATGTCTTTCAGTTTGATGAACAGAGCCGCAATTACCCATATTATTCCCCACATAGTATTGCTGTTTCATACAAAGCTCAGCGCATCAGAATGATGATGGCCACCATTCTAGTATGAACTCACCAATTATAGACCTTGGTCTAACACCGACCTTGGTCTATAATGCGCTGCAACAAGCCCAATTTGGTGCTATTTGCAGGAGAACATTCGATGCCTCCAGAGCTCATGAATTCCGAACTGACTAACGAACGCCCTGCCCCACCGACTCGTGGGCTCACCACTACTGCGAGCGTTCAGCGAAGCCTTCGCCAGTGTTTGTCGATTGCCGCTGAGCTGCTGTATGACCATGGCCATGTTCTAGAAACCATCACCCTTTCCCAGCGTGGTTTAACGCGCCGTGAGCTTCTCGTGCTTGGTTCAGTCGCGCCCACATGGGCAACCTGCCAGCAGGTAATGGAAGATAGCGAAGCCGCTACGTTCAACGAGTATGGCCGCTTTGTATTAACCCGCTTGGGCCGTGAATTGATGTTTGATATGTTTGGCCAAGGTGCCGCTGACTGCGCATAATTGTTTCCCGGCTGATCGCACATAAAAAAACCGCTCATAGGTGTCACCTACGAGCGGTTTTTATTGGGCTTGTTATCTTGAGCTTAGCGCAGGCCGAGCATCGAAAGAATGAACAAAACAACCACGATAAGACCGACGATATAGATAATATTACGCATAGGGCGCTCCTTGCTTGTTTGCGTTTCTGAGAAATCAAAGGCTTGTTTAGCTTGATAGTAGCACCTCTATGGTAGCAGCCATTAGCGTCTTTTGCCTAATTAGGCGTTTGTGAGGCTGATGGAACCTTCGAAGCGAGCCACTTTCGAAGCTTCGTAACTTTCTCATTGCTCTGCAACACCCGCATTTCTGTAGCAACAAGTCTCTAGCACCCAGTTTCTTCCTAGCGAGGTACCACGATGCGCTCACTATTTTTGTTGACGTCCAGCATTTTCGCTCTGTTAGGCGCGTCGTCGATTTACGCTGAAGTACCCACTACCACAACCCTGGCAACACTAGACAGCGAAACGGCTGAGCTAAGCCGTTTACACGCCGTCGTCGTGGCCCACCAAGGCGAGATCATTCACGAGTATCATCAAGGTGGACCTGGCGTGGCATCGCCTGCCAATATCAAATCGTTATCTAAAACGGTGTTAGCCGCGATTACCGGCGCGGCGATTGAGGCGAATATTGTCGAATCGACTGACCAACCCATGGTTGAGTTGTTTGGCGAGCACCTACCTAACGGCACGGATCCACAGGTAAGCGACATCACCGTCGCCCATCTACTCGCTCAGCAGGCAGGTCTTGAACGCACCTCAGGCAGCAACTATGGCGCCTGGGTGGCCAGTGAAAACTGGGTCACCGATGCGATGACACGTCCTTTTGTGGATGAACCCGGCGGGCAAATGCTCTATTCAACCGGCACCAGCCACCTCCTTTCAGCCGCCCTTACCCACGCCAGCGGCGAAACGACCCACGCGCTCGCTCAGCGTTTACTGGGCAATCCCCTCAATATCAACATTCGGCCTTGGTTACGCGATCCGCAAGGCATCTATTTTGGTGGCAATGATATGCAGCTTTCGCCGCGGGCGTTAATAGAAGTAGGCGAGCTGTATCGCAATGATGGTGTGATCAATGGCGAGCGCGTTCTACCTGAAGGCTGGGTGGAAGCGTCGTGGCAGCCGCGTGGCACCTCACGCTGGACCGGCGATGGCTACGGCTACGGCTGGTTTATCACGCAGTTAGCGGGTGAAGCGGTTTACTACGGGCGTGGCTATGGCGGCCAGGCGCTGTACGTTATTCCCGAGCGTGAGATGACGGTGGTGATTACCTCCGATCCAAACCCACCCTCGCCGGGCGGGCAGTTCCAGCAGCAGTTAAACAGACTCGTAGAAGGGCTGCTATCACCCAATGAGCAGTAGCTCGTCAGGCAGTGCAGGCTCGCTTACTCGCCTTTGTGGCCGAGACTCATCAAATAGAGCGCGGCCGCCAGGGCCAGTACCGAAAGCGCTAAATAGATGGCTTCCAAAGGTGTGGCAAAGCGAATATCCACCACGGCGCGAAAAAACTCAATAATCACCGCTAGAATCACCACTCTGGCGATTTTATCTTTGAGCTGGTCAAGCGAGGCAACATTAAAGGGGTGGCGCAAGCTGCTCTCTTCGGCTTGGTCAATACGGGAGACAAACAGCCTGTAGACGCCCAAGCCAAAGATCAATAGCACGATGGCAATCAGATAAATATCTACCGCGATAATAATGTCAGGCACCAAGCTGTCGTGAATATTCTGCGCACTGCCAAATAGGTAGTAACGAAAAACATCGGCGACCACCTTTAAAATATCCATGGTGCCGACAATAAACAGCATTAATGACCCCAGTAAACTGGGCACTACTGCCAACATCACCAAGAAGCGTGAATTCCACAGCGCCGTTTCGATGCGCCGCTCCCAGGCCCCCTGCTTTTCCGGCAATTTAGGTGGGGTGGGTGGTGAAGGGTCTGACATAAAAATTCCTTTGTTAAAACAAACTCATCGCGATAAACGCAGTGGTGGCCGCAAACAGTGCAAATCCTAGTAACAGCGCGACACCATCGCGGGCAACCAAACCTAACCCCAGCAGCGTCAGCGCCAGCCCCGCACCGTTCGCCGAAAAGGGAATAAACTCCATCGGCGGCATGGCGAGGGCGATCAGCAGGCAGACAACCGCCGTCACGCGGATTCCGATATAGCCCGTCAGCCACGGTAAGCGCACGCGCAGCAGCCCATCAATCCAGCGAGCGGGCTTTTTCATGTAATGAATGCCCTTATCGAACTTTTGCCGTGAAAGTGAGCGCTTTAACAGCCAGCCAGGTAGCCAGAAAGCGTCTCGACCAGCGAGAAGTTGCACTGAAACGAGGAGCACCAATGCGGCCATCAGCGTTGGCATACCGGGTATGTCACCAATAATGGGCGTTAGTGTAATTAAACCAGCCACCAGAAGTAGCGGCCCAAACGAGCGCCGCCCCACGGCGTGAACCACATCGTCAACGCTGACCCGCGAAGCGTCCTGCTCCATGTTCTCAATTGAGTCTATTAAATCCATTAAATTCGAGTCTTCGTTGCGGTTATGCATCGTGGTTATTGCGCTCCTCTACGTGCAGTTTGGTGCGGATAAAATCGCTATGGCTCACATACAGCAGATCCGCCAAGCGGCGAATACGGTGCTCTTCCAGTGGATCGACACTGCCGTCTGCCCAGGCAAGCTGCCACATTTGTGCAACCAGTTCGCAGCGCTGGTCGTAATCATAGTGCTCTTTGATCAGGCTCACGAACTGGTAGTGATCGACGGCTTCATCGACTTCGGCTTGCGCCAGCGTCATTAACTCTTCCACATCGCTTTCGCTTAGCCGGTAGCGCTCAATAAGCATAATACGCAGGGCAGCAAGCTCTTCTTCGCTGGTGTCGTAGTCGGCGCGAACAATTTCACACAACAATGCCGCGGTGGCTAGCTCCAGGGTCAACGTTTGGTTTTCGCGCTGCTCGGGTTGCGCCAGCGTGCGCTGGAAGAAATCACTAATGGCATTCAGCATTCGTACTCTCCATTGATAATCATCGACGTCTGACCGCGCTTAACACTTGAAGTGCATTTATAGATACCTTAAGGCCTTGACTCCCAAAACGGGAGAGAGGACAATTCTCCCAAAAAGGGAGCATCCATGCGGATAATTGCCAAAAGTACATT
>AXCI01003702.1_pt1 | contig 26664 bp, 23 predicted proteins | sample 182571 | NCBI WGS metagenome assembly AXCI01 (sample SAMN02359225, study PRJNA218796) | groundwater metagenome | isolation source: Mt. Simon Sandstone pore water sample D5872 at 1.8km depth, Illinois-Basin... | place: USA: Decatur, Illinois | collected 2009-05 | reverse complement strand
GGGCCCGGTACGTTTTGCCTCCGACTACTTTGACCAGCTCTATGCCTGGGCGCAGCACTTAATGCGTGAAGGAAAGGCCTACGTTGATGACCTTTCGCCAGATGAAATCCGTGAGTATCGCGGCACCCTAACGGCACCGGGTAAACCCAGCCCCTACCGCGAACGCAGCGTAGATGAAAACCTTGATCTGCTTGAGCGGATGAGCAAAGGTGAGTTTGGTGAGAGTGAAAAAGTGGTGCGCGCTAAAATTGATATGGCCTCGCCTAATATCAATCTACGTGACCCGATTCTGTACCGCATTCGCCATGCCAGCCATCACCAGACCGGTGATAAATGGAAAATCTATCCCTCTTACGACTTTACCCATGGCCAGTCTGACGCCATTGAGGGGATTACCCACTCAATCTGCACGCTAGAATTTGAAGATCACCGTCCGCTGTACGAGTGGTTCTTAAATAATTTACCGGTACCTGCAAAGCCACGTCAGATTGAATTCGCACGACTGAATCTCGATTATACCCTGACCTCCAAGCGCAAACTTAAGCTGCTGGTAGACGAGAAAATAGTTGATGGTTGGGATGATCCTCGCATGCCGACGATCTCCGGTATGCGCCGCCGCGGTTACACGCCGGCGTCTATTCGTAAATTCTGCGAAATGATTGGTGTAACCCGCGCTGACGGTGGCTTGGTCGATATCGCCATGCTTACTCATGCGATTCGCTCGGATCTGGAAGACAATGCCCCCCGGGCCATGTGCGTGCTAAATCCGTTAAAAATCGTACTTACCAACGTGCCGGAAGATCACGAAGAAGTGTACGAAGTGCCAGGGCACCCTGCACGTGAAGACATGACGATGCGTAAGGTGCCGTTTGGCCGCGAGTTGTACATCGATCAAGATGACTTTATGGAAGATGCGCCCAAAAAGTTTTTCCGCCTGGCACCGGGTAAAGAAGTACGCCTGCGCAATAGCTACGTGATTCGTTGCGACGAGGTGATCAAAGACGCCGCCGGAGAGATCACCGAACTGCACTGCTCGGTCGATTTCGATACGCTGGGCAAAAATCCCGAAGGGCGTAAGGTGAAAGGCGTCATTCACTGGGTCAGCGCTACCCATGGTGTGCCTATGGAAGTGCGTCTTTACGACAACTTGTTCACCGTTGAGCAGCCGGATCGCGATAAAGATGTCGACTTTCTCGATCACTTGAATCCAGACTCTTTGGTCGTTTGCCAAGCCATTGGTGAGCCAAGCCTTGCCGCTGCAACGCCTGAGTCACGCTTCCAGTTCGAGCGCGTCGGTTATTTCTGCGTAGATCGTCATGACTCAACGCCAGAGCATTTGGTGTTTAACCGTACCGTAGGTTTGAAAGATAGCTGGGCGAAAATAAAACAGAAGGGTTAAGGAAAACGTCATATGCACATTTACAATACGCTGACGCGTCGCAAGGAAGTCTTCACTCCGCTAGTGGCGGGAAAAGTGAGCATGTATGTCTGCGGCATGACGGTGTATGACTATTGCCACCTAGGTCACGCCCGCGTCATGGTCGCCTTTGACGTGATCACACGCTATTTGCGTGAACGTGGTTATGACGTTAATTACGTGCGCAATATTACCGATATCGACGATAAGATTCTCAAGCGTGCCGATGAGAATGGTGAAAGTATCACCGCGCTGACCGAGCGTATGATCGATGCCATGCATGAGGACGAAGCTCGCCTCAACGTCTTGCCGCCAAGTCACGAGCCGCGTGCCACGGGGCATATCGGCGATATCGTAGCAATGATTGAAACGCTGATTGAAAAAGGCTTTGCCTACCCGGCAGACAATGGTGATGTCTACTACCGGGTGCGCAAATTTGCGAATTACGGCAAGCTCAATAATCGCCAGCTCGACGATATGCGGTCTGGTGCGCGGGTTGAAGTGGGTGTTCATAAAGAGGATCCGCTCGATTTTGTGCTCTGGAAGGCGGCTAAGCCCACAGAGGCGCACTGGTCGTCACCCTGGGGCAATGGTCGGCCAGGTTGGCACATCGAGTGCTCCGCGATGTCAACTTGCTGCCTGGGCGACACCTTCGATATTCATGGCGGTGGGCCGGATTTGACCTTTCCGCACCATGAAAACGAGATTGCGCAAAGTGAAGCAGCCACGGGTAAAACCTACGTCAATACCTGGATGCATGCCGGTGCGGTGCGGGTAAATCAGGAGAAGATGTCTAAATCGCTGGGCAATTTCTTTACCATTCGCGATGTGCTCGCCGAGCATGACCCAGAAGTGGTGCGTTTTCTGCTGGTGGCCAGCCACTACCGTAGCCCGATAAACTACTCGGTCGATTCACTGACCGAGGCAAGAAAATCGCTCACGCGCTTATACACGGCGTTGGAAGGGGTTGAAAGCGATGCGATCAGCAGTCAGGCATCTAATTATCGCGAGCGCTTTACTCAGGTAATGGACGATGACTTCAATACCCCTGAAGCTCTGGCGGTGATGTTTGAATTGGCTCGAGAGGTCAATCGAGCTAAACAAGAAACCCCTGAGCAAGCGCCTAAACTGGCGGCTGAACTGAAGCAGCTAGGTGCTGTTTTGGGTCTTCTTCAGCAAGTGCCGCAAACGTTTTTAAAAGGCACGCAGCAGCAAGGTATGCCGCTTAGCGAAAGTGAGATCAAAGCGAAAATCGCTCAGCGTATTGATGCCAAAGCGAATAAAAATTTCGCCCAAGCGGATGCGATTCGTGATGAGCTTGCAGCGTTGGGGATTATTCTTAAAGACTCCCGAGAAGGGACGTCTTGGGTATTTGAGGCGCCTTAATCAAAAACCTTAATCACTCGTTGGCAGCTTATGCGCTAACTTAAACGCTGATGGCTCTTATAATGGTTTTATATGAGTCTCAGTCGTTAAAAGCCCACTGCAAAAGGAATTCAAAGATGCGCTTTTCAATTAAGCCACTCATCGCTACCTGTGCTGTATCTGCGCTTGCTCTTTCTCATGCCAGTGCCAACGATCCCGTCGTGGTTTCATCCAAAATCGACACAGAAGGCTCGGTGCTGGGCGAACTGATTATCCAAACCCTAGAACGCAATGATATTGCGACCGAAAATCGCTTGCAGCTAGGCGGTACCAGCGTTGTGCGTGCGGCTTTGGAAGCTGGCGAGATTGATCTTTACCCTGAATATACGGGCAATGGTGCTTTCTTTTTTGATATGACCGACAGCCCAGTATGGAACGATGCCGAAGAGGCTTATGAAAGCGTGCGTGAGCGTGACGCTGAGCAAGACCTTATTTGGCTGCAGCCCGCCAGTGCGAATAACACCTGGGCGATGAGTATTCGCGAAGATGTCGCCGCTGAAAATGAGTTGGTGAGCTTAGACGATCTCGCTGCTTATTTGGCCGATGGTGGTGAGTTCAAATTTGCTGCAAGCGCTGAGTTTGTCGAATCGGCTCAGGCGCTTCCTGCCTTTCAGGAAGCCTATGGCTTTGAGTTAAGTGATGACCAACTGCTAGTACTCTCTGGCGGTAATACCGCTGCCACTATGCGTGCCGCTGCCCAGCAAACCAGTGGCGTTAATGCCGCCATGACTTATGGCACTGATGGGGGCCTAAGCGCATTGGGGCTTGTTGTACTTGAAGACTCCAAGGGCGTGCAGCCGGTGTATCAGCCTGCACCCGTAGTTCGTGCTGATGTGCTTGAAGCGTATCCGGAAATGGAAGCGCTCCTCAACGAGGTCTTCGCTACCCTCGATCTGGTCACCCTACAAACGCTTAATGCGGATGTTGCCGTCAATGGTTTGTCTCCTACCCAAGTGGCCAGTGACTACCTTGATTCGCTTGATAATTAATGTTGACGCTCGGGATGACTGATTAATGTCACTACTGGATGCACTGCCCACCCCGCGGCTTAGGTGGGGCCGGCTGCACCCTAACATTGTGCTTGTTAGCCTTAGCCTTATCATGCTGGCCGCGTTCTGGTTGCTTGATGTGGTTAGCATGGCCCCTAATCGGATCGTATTGGGAACAGGGCACAGTGCGCTTGAAGCCTTTGGCTGGCCTGGCGCACTGCTCGCCACGCTACTGATCGCATCCGTTAGTATTTTCGCGTGTCAACCAAGCCAACGACACTATCGCGCTTTGCTGGCGACAATCGTTTTGTTGATGGCATTAATGCCAGTGGGGTTGATTGCCAGCAGTTATTTGCTCATTGATCCAGAGCTTCCTCAGGCGCGTTTGGGTTTGGGTGCGGCGTATTGGGTAGTGCTGTTTGTGCTGTTGCTGTGCTTAATTGAAATACGCTTACGATTAAACCTTACCCGCCTTTGGCCCACGCTGTTGCTAAGCGGTGTAGCGTTGTTGTGGTGGTTGTGCGCCACATTCTGGCTGGATAGCCTTGCACTAGTACAAGAGTTTAAAGCCCGAGATCAACAGTTTGTTCGCGCTATCGGCCAGCACATAAGGCTGGTAGGGATCGCTGTCAGCATTAGCGTGGTCATGGGCTTATCACTGGCGATGCTGATGCGCCGCTATGAGCGCTTGCAGAAGGGAGCTTTTGCGGTGCTTAATTTTCTACAAACGATACCCAGCCTGGCGCTATTTGGGCTGCTGCTTGCCCCACTTGCCTGGCTTGCCGCTAATGTGCCTTTTTTAGATCGAATTGGCGTAAGCGGGATTGGCACAACGCCTGCCTTGATCGCATTGGTTGCCTACAGCCTGCTACCCATGGTGCGCAATACCTATACCGCACTTGAAGAAGTAAGCCCTGATACATTAGAAGCCGCCAAAGGCATGGGCATGCGAGCTGGCCAGCGCTTCTGGCAGGTGCGGTTACCACTGGCACTACCGGTGCTGTTGGAAGGAGTTCGGATCACCACTGTGCAGGCTATTGGGCTCACTGCCGTTGCCGCCCTGATTGGTGCCGGCGGGTTAGGCACTTTTATTTTTCAAGGCTTAGGCCAAGCGGCCATGGATATGGTGTTACTCGGTGCGCTGCCCATTTTAATGTTGGCTCTGATGGTCGATGCAGGCTTAGGTGCGCTAGCCGAAGCGCTGCGCCCCGGAGGAATAAGATGATTGAGCTTTCCCACGTCTCAAAGCGATTTGGTGAAGAAACAGCGGTAGATGATATTTCGCTACGCGTGGCTAAAGGCAAATTCTGTGCATTAGTAGGTACTTCTGGCTGCGGAAAATCGACCACACTGCGCATGATCAACCGTTTAATTGAGCACAGCGAGGGCGACATCCTTCTTGATGGGCAGGCGATAGAAGTATATGACCCGGTAAAACTGCGCCGTCGAATTGGCTATGTTATCCAACATACCGGCCTGTTTCCTCACTGGAGTGTGGCGCGCAATATCGGCTTGGTGCCACGTCTATTAAAGTGGTCAGCAGCAGACGTTCAGACGCGAGTCGAAGAGTTGATGGATTTACTCGGCTTGCCAGTGGGGGAGTTCGCCCATAAATACCCTCACCAGCTTTCTGGCGGCCAGGCTCAGCGGGTAGGGGTGGCAAGGGCTCTCGCTGCCGACCCCGATATTTTGCTAATGGACGAACCCTTTGGCGCGCTTGATCCGATCACTCGCGAAAAATTGCAGGATGAACTCGCCAAGCTGCAGGCGCGGCTACATAAAACAGTGGTGTTCGTGACCCACGATATGGATGAAGCGCTCAAACTGGCAGATCACCTAGTGGTCATGCGTGAAGGTCGTATTGTCCAGCAAGGCACGCCGCTGGCGCTGTTACAACACCCGAGTGATCCCTTCGTGGAGTCAATGCTGGGAGGGCTTGAACGGGGGCTCAAGCAGGCGGCACTCACTCGGGTTAAAGATCACATGACATCTATGGGGCCCACGTTGCCTGCACAGTCCCGTATCCCTTCAGATTTTTCGTTGCGCCAGGCGCTCTCCATGATGCTGCGTGATCATAGTGATCGGCTTACCGTCGTCGATCAGCACGATGTGCCGATCGGAGAGCTTTCATTGCGCAGAATTATCAAGGAAGCCCAGCTCGATAAAGGAAGCGCGCGTGAGTAATTCGCTCGGCGCTGCGCGACAGCGTCAACAGTCTTCACCGTGGCTGTGGCCACTCATTTGGGGGGCATTGCTGCTAATTAGCGTGGTAGCGATGGCCAGTGCCGAGCCTCTCTTCCGCTGGATTGAGCCTGATGCCCGCCAAGTAATCTATGGGCGTGCCGATTTTTATGTGCTGCTTGGGCGCCACTTGTTAGTGGTGGGCATTGCGGCTTTGGTGACGATTATTATCGGCGTGTTGGCGGGCATTGCGGTCACACGTGAGCGTGGGGGTGACTTTCTGCCCCTAGTGGGTCAGTTAGCATCGCTTGGCCAAACCTTTCCACCGGTGGCCGTCTTAGCGCTGGCTGTGCCTGTCTTGGGGTTTGGTACTTTACCTATTATTGTCGCCTTGATGCTCTATGGACTGCTGCCAATCGTGCGTAACACGCTTACTGGCTTGCAGGAAGTGGATCCCGATATTAAAACCGCGGCCCATGCAATGGGTATGACTGCTGTGCAAACCCTACGTCAGGTAGAGCTGCCCTTAGCAGCGCCGATCATTCTGGCAGGCATACGCACCTCAGTGACCATTAATATCGCTACCGCTGCGCTGGGAGCGACTGTGGGCGCGAGTAACCTGGGTGACCCGATTATTTCCGGTATCGTGAACGGCAATATGGCCTATGTGATTCAGGGCGCGCTAACTATTGCGTTACTGGCGTTAACCGTTGATAGCTTATTTGAAGTGCTGCAGCGTCAACTTCGTTCTCGTCTTTCTGCTTCATAACCACTCTGTTTTAACATTCCTGTTTTAACTTCCCTACTTTAACCTCTCTGTTTTAACTGATCTGCGCCTTAAGTAGCATCCCTAAAGTGCTTGTGCTGCGTTACTGTCCTAGTGTTGTGGTAGCCCTAGATGTTGTGTTGGCCAATGGCAGATAAATCCACTGGCAAAAACGGTCAATACCAACAACACTGCCCTCAAAAGGGGTAAAACAAGGACAATAATGATGACACAGTTTGTACACCAGCCGGACTTTATGACCGGCGACGAATTTTCAATTCCTACCTTCAGCCTGCTTAACGCCGAAGGTGAGCTTCATGGTGGTGCTGTTGAGCCCGCGCTGGAGCGTGATCACGCTCGGCGCATATACCAAGCGATGCTTGCCACGCGTATTCTCGATGAGCGTATGATGGCAGCTCAGCGTCAAGGACGGCTGAGTTTCTATATGCAGTGTACCGGCGAAGAGGCCGCCGTAGTGGGCGCTACTGCTGCGCTCAATGATGCCGATATGATCATGGCGCAGTACCGTGAGCAGGGCGCCTTGATGTATCGCGGCTTCTCGATTGATGAATTTATGAATCAGCTGTTCGGCAATGAGCTGGATTACGGCAAAGGCCGCCAAATGCCGATTCACTATGGGTCGCGTAAGCTACACTACATGACCATCTCTTCTCCCTTAGCCACCCAGATTCCTCAGGCGACGGGCTACGCTTATGGTCAAAAACTCGCGGGGAATGGTCACTGCACTTTAACCTTTTTGGTGAAGGAGCAGCGTCGGAAGGTGATTTTCACGCCGCGCTGAATATGGCCTCAGTGCATCATGTGCCAGTGATTTTCTTCTGCCGTAATAATGGTTATGCCATTTCCACGCCAGCTGTCGAGCAGTTTGCGGCCGATGGTATCGCCCCGCGTGCCTTTGGGTATCACATGCACGTGATTCGGGTCGATGGTAACGATGTATTGGCGGTGTATGAGGCAACGCGACTAGCGCGCAAGATAGCCGTAGAGCAAAATCAGCCAGTCTTGATTGAAGCCATGAGCTATCGCCTTGCTGCGCACTCCTCCTCTGATGACCCTTCAGGCTACCGCTCAAAAGATGAAGAAGAGATATGGCGCGCCAAAGATCCCTTGCTGCGGCTGCAAAAGTGGCTGTTGAAGAAGCAGTGGTGGAGCGAAGAGGAAGAAGCTACGCAGCAGGAAACCCTGCGCCGAGAAGTACTGGAAACCATGAAGCGGGCTGAAAAGCGCTCATCGCCGCCTCTAGAAAGCCTGATCAGCGATGTGTATGCCGATATTACGCCAGCGCTGCAGCGCCAATTCGATCAGTTAAACGCCATATTCGCCGCTATCCAGAGGCTTACCCCCGCGGGGCACAGTCGTTGGACTTGGATGTTGGCACAGACACTGATTCGCAGGGAGAGGCGTAATATGGCTACTATGAACATGCTCCAGGCGATCAATAACGCCCTGGATATCGCCATGGCTGAAGATGAAAAAGTCATCTGCTTTGGCGAAGACGTGGGTATTTTTGGTGGTGTATTTCGGGCCACCAGTCACCTGCAAGAGAAGTACGGCAAAGCGCGCTGTTTTAATACACCGCTGGTTGAGCAGGGAATTATCGGCTTCGCCAATGGCTTAGCGGCTCAAGGATCGGTGCCCGTGGCGGAAATTCAATTCGCCGACTATATCTTTCCCGCCTTTGATCAAATTGTTAACGAAACCGCCAAGTTCCGCTACCGCTCCGGCGATCTGTTTAACGTGGGTGGACTAACCATTCGCACGCCTTACGGTGGGGGCATTGCGGGCGGCCTTTACCACTCCCAATCTCCGGAAGCCTATTTCACCCACACCCCTGGCTTAAAAGTGGTGGTGCCACGCAACCCTTACCAAGCCAAAGGGTTGCTCCTCGCCGCGATTCGCGATCCGGATCCCGTGCTGTTTTTGGAGCCCAAACGCCTCTACCGCGCCGCAGTAGGCGAAGTGCCCGAAGAGGATTACCAGCTACCCATTGGAGAAGCTGAAATCACTAAAGAGGGCACCGATATTACCGTGGTGGGCTGGGGTGCACAGATGGAGGTGATCGGCAAAGCAGTCGAATTAGCCGAAGAGCAGGGCATCGCCTGTGAAGTGATCGACCTGCGCTCACTGCTGCCCTGGGATGCGGATACGGTGGCTGAATCGGTGTTAAAAACCGGCCGACTCGTGGTGAGTCATGAGGCCCCATTAACCGGCGGCTTTGCTGGTGAAATCGCCGCCACTATTCAAGAGCGTTGTTTTCTCTACCTGGAATCGCCGATTGCACGGGTGACCGGGCTGGATACGCCTTTTCCCTTGGTATTGGAAAAAGAGTACCTGCCTGATCACCTGAAAATTTTTGAAGCGATTCGCGAAAGCGTCAACTTTTAGTGGCTATTAATGCCTAAGAACGCATGGGGGGAATAACAATGAGCGATTTTTTACTGCCGGATATTGGCGAAGGCATCGTCGAGTGCGAAGTGGTCGAGTGGCGGGTCGCCGAAGGCGATCAAATTGAAGAAGACCAGCCCATCGTTGAAGTCATGACTGATAAAGCGCTGGTGGAGATTACCGCCCCCGAAGCCGGTGTAGTGACCAAGCTCTATGTGGCCCAGGGCCAAATTGCCAAAGTCCACGCGCCGCTATACGCCTATCAAGTAGATGGGGATAGCCAGACCGGAGACCCGACAAGCAACCAAGCGAGCAACCATCAGAGCCAGGCCGAGTCAGAAACTCCACAATCGGCTGCCGATGACACGCCGAGTGAACGGTCGGCAGCTGCCTCCACTGCTGAAAGTACTTCTGCTGCGGGCCGCTTATATAACAAGGTTCCCGCCAGCCCCGCCGTTAGGCGCCTGGTGCGTGAACACTCTTTACTACTCACGGAGATCGCGGGTAGCGGTAAAGATGGCCGGGTGCTGAAAGAGGACGTGCTGGCGCACCTTGACCAAGCACCGCAAGCAGCCGCGTCATCTAAGCAAGCCGCCGTTAAAATCCAAACCGAAAACAGCGCGACCAGGGTTGAGCCACTGCGCGGCGTGCGAGCGGTGATGGCCAAGCGTATGGTCGAAGCGGCCAGCACCATTCCGCATTTCCATTACGGCGAAGAGATCGACGTGACCGCACTGTTAGCGCTTCGGGAACGCTTGAAACCGGTAGCCGAGGCCCAGGGCGAACGGCTAACGCTAATGCCTTTCTTTATGAAAGCCATGGCGTTAGCGGTCGCCGAAGAGCCTATCGTAAACGCCCAGTTAAATACGGCAGGGAATGAGCTGCACTACTCCCCCCAGTGTAATATCGGTATGGCGGTGGATAGTAAAGCAGGCCTGATGGTGCCCAATGTTAAAAACGTCGAGCGCTTAACGCTGCTGGAGATCGCTCGTGAAGTAGGCCGGTTAACCACGGCGGCACGGGAGGGGCGGGTTGACCAAGCGGATTTAAAGGGAGGCACGATTAGTATTTCCAATATCGGCGCGCTCGGTGGCACCTACGCTGCGCCGATTATTAACGCTCCTGAAGCCGCTATCGTGGCGATTGGGAAAACCCAGTGGCTGCCACGTTTTGACGACCAGGGTGCAGTGCAGCGTCGGGCGATTATGACAATCACTTGGGCAGGTGATCACCGTTTTATCGACGGCGGTACCATTGCGCGCTTCTGCAATGCTTGGAAGGGCTTTCTGGAGGCGCCGGAAACCATGCTGCTTCACTTGGGCTAACAGGCATGCCTCAGGCGCCGCTTCAGCAGTTCTATATACCCGAAGAGCAGTCGGTTTATCTGCTGAGCCATCACGATGCCCGCAAGCTGAAAGACTGGGTGGCGCTGTGTCAGGCGCAGCTCACCCAGTTGGGCTATCAGGGTATCGAACTCATTGGCAAGGGCGCCTACGGCTTTGTATTTGCCGGTAGTACCGTCCATCAGGGTGATACTGCCCATTATGTGTTTAAGTTCTCACGCATCACTCTACCCACACATCTGCAAGAGCGCCTCGAAGAGGAGGCGTTTATGCTGGATCAGGTCTCGCACCCGCGCATACCTGGCTTAATCGCCTATCAGCGCTCTCGAGGCCAATCTATTTTGGTCATGGAGCGAGCGCCAGGTCTAAATTTAGAGCAGGTGTCGCTTAAACAGGGACGCCTTTCCGCACGCTTGATTGTACGCATCGCGGCGCAGTTAGCCGATATTCTGATTACGCTGCGTCGAGAAACCGGCCCTCAGTCCCGCCCCGTCGTGCATGGCGATATCAAGCCCTCAAACCTGGTGTATGACGCCGAAAAGGAGTCTGTTGCGCTGATTGATTGGGGCTCATCGGTCTTTGCCCAGCTAGACGCGCAGCTGCAGTTTGTGGGTGCCAATGTTATGGAACTCATGTCCGATAATTTGCAGCAAACCAATGCTCGCCTGGGCGATGTGTACTTCATCGGAGAAGAGCAGTTGAACGGGGCGCTCTCTTCGCCGCGCTTTGACGAGCAGGGAGTCGCTGGGACACTTTATGCCCTGGCGTCGGCACAATCCTGCCGCTTTGGTCATCGAGCCATTCCCGCCAGTTCGCTGGGCTTACCCATGGAGTTTGCTCGCACCTTGGACGGCATGCTTGATCCCGACCCTCAGATAAGGCGCAACGCGGGTGACTACTTCGTGCAGAGTATGTCGCGTATGACAAGAGTCGTGATGATTGATTTTCCTGCTGGCGTGCAAGTTCCCCTAGTGCCGGTTTGGGGGCGTCCTGCGGAGCAGGAGATTGATACGGTCGTGTATAGCTCACGCAAAGCCTTTCTGCGTGAAGTCTTTTCACAAGAAGAGCATGCGCAAGAAACTCTGAATGACGTCAATGATGTGCAGCTAGACCGCTACTACAAGCAGTTTATGCAGGGGATGGGAGAGACTGAAAAGGCTTTTTTTGGCCTCAGTGAGCCGGTTGGGAAAATATCCTGTAGTGGGAGGATTGGCGGTGCGATGGGAACGGGAAGGGGTATATATCGACTCGTCGTTAAATCTTCACGACCCGGCGCTAAAGCCTGCCTTTATTGAAGCCGTTAATAATATGGTGCACCTGGCCCGGGCGATTCATCGCCAAGGAGTATTCAAAAGCTGCCTGTTCAATGCCCGCCAAACACTGCACTTAGAACGAGCTTCAGTGGACGAAGCCTTTGTCAGCGAGCCAAACATGGAGATCAGTTATGAGCTCAGTGCAGTGCCGGAGCTTGAAGATCGCACCCGTCAGCACAGCTATTTTGAAGATGGGCCCGATCCCGAAGAGCTGCTCGTGCTGCCTGAATCGATAATGCGCGTGCTTCAGCAACTAAACGACATACATCATACCGGTATGATTATTTTTGAAGCGTTACCCCAGCACCTCAAAATTCATAGCTACTACCGTTTGCTTGATCCTGCCAAAGAGCATGAATTTCGCACGCTGCTGGCGAGTATCCTTGCGTCGGTAAGCCAAATTGAAGGTTTAGGGGTCTCCGGCTTTATGAAAATGCCCTATAAAGACACCCGCTATTTTGCTCACATGGAAAAGCAGCCAGAGCGCTACTACCCCCGGGACCCGCGTGAGTATGTGAAAAAATTGTCTGAACATTAATGGCTTTGCATATTCAGCGTTACTAGCCAGGCTAGCAGCTATCTAAGGTAAAACACGCTATTGATATCATTCTTGCATGACGAGTGGAATGTATTTATGGTTGCTCAGTATGTAGAGTTTAGGCATGCAGATGCTTAACTATTGCAGTGATGATAAAGCAATTAAAATGCCTTCGAGTTTGTGTATAAGCTATTGTGTGTTTCTTTGAAGAGTAACTCTATTGATTTTGCTGTTATCGAATTTATCGTGCGTCAAAAAGTCGCTATGGGCAGTACCAGCGCCGACTTGCAAGCCGGTAGAGGCTAAGCGAAAAATTGATAGAATTGAAAACAATGGTAAAACCAAAGGGTTGTTTCGGCCAGGCAAGTGCATATCATCTTGCTTCATTGGCAATGTGATATTAAAGTGAATATGCGGGAGCTTTAATTCAAAAAATCTAGGGTAATTAAATGTCAGTATTGAGCGACTATATCAAGAAAGAACAGATGCTTAAGCAGTTGCAAGAGGAGCTGCAAGCACTTGAAAGCAACAGTGAACTACAGCAAGAGCTAGAGTTCAAAGACGCTCTAACGCGCTTGATGACAGAGTACGGCAAAGTGTCACGCGATGTCTGTGAAATGTTAGACGCCAGCTACAGCGCTCCAAAGGCAGCTAAGAAAGCAACTAGCAGCACTGACGGACGCAAGAAACGTATGCTTAAAGTATATAAAAACCCGCATACGGGTGAAATTGTTGAAACGCGTGGTGGCAATAATAAGGTAATTCAGGCGTGGAAATCTGAATTTGGAAATGAAGAAGTAGTTAGCTGGGTGATTGAAGAGAAAGCATGAAGTCATCGAAAAGCCCCTCAAAGGGGCTTTTTTTGGCAATGAAGGAGCCAAGACCTAATGGCTAATAGTGGAAAGAGGCTATGAATAATCCATGTGCCTTTTGCAATAACCACTTTTAAATTCAGAGTGAATATTGAGCAAAAAATATCAGCGTTGAAAAGAATAAATGTTAAAAAGGCAGGAGTGATGAAAGTCACCGAAACGCTCGCGGCTTTATCCACCTAGAAAGCCAGCCCGAGCGCTATTAACTCCGCAGCCATGGAAAAATCATCTGAACATCGATACCTGGCGTGACAAAATAAGCCAGGAGCAGGTGTCAGTAAGTGGCGTTCGCCAGAGTCGGAATCAAGTCTTATCTAATTCTGGCCGTTCCGCCACCCATGGTGAGGTGATCAGCGGTCGAAAGCAGTGTCCACTAATGAGTTCATAGCTCCCTTACGATGGCTGCGCCTGGTGTTTTAATCCCTTCGTGATGTTATGTATTAATTCAGTTTTTATCGGACTTCACTAGCGTCCTGTAGTGCCAATAACATCAGGCTGCTGCGCCAACCAAGCTGCCAGCTGTTCGGTTAGCTCATCGCTAGCGCTACCAAACGCATCGACCACATCCGCAATATCGACGCTGCTTGCCTGCGCGCTGGTGCTGAAGTTCCTGGCGGCGAGTGGCGTTCGGTTTTGTGTGCCCACCAATTGAACATCGAGCTGGATTTTAACCGTGGGCGGGTCAGTCACATAATCGCTCTGGAAGTGGTGCAGTTCACTCAGCAACAGCAGATCATGCGGCAAGCGGTCACTACCCACACCGGCAAATATCTGGCTCTGCTGGAGCCCTTCAATCAAGCGTGCCCTGAGTGAGTCAGGGGCGTTTTCATGCCAGCGGGCGCCCTCGTACACATTGACCACAGTACGCTCAGGGTAGACCACAATCCGGTTGCTATTGATAAGATGCCCCGCTTCTGGGTCGGCAATGCCCAAGCGCTGGCGGGCGCTATTAGAAGTGATAGCCGTTGACGGCAAGTCGCTAGCGGGCAAACGGTAAAGCGTGGCAGGCTCGCTTTCGGGCAGTATCGAACAGCCAGCGCTAAGTAGCAGCGCAGCACTGACTAGAATAGTGGCGGGTATACGTAAACTCATGGGCGGAACTCCTCTACCTGATCACGGCCCAGAAAAAAGTCTGTCGGGCTCTCTTCCAACTGGCGGGTAATGCGGTCTAGCGTACTCAGCGTGGAGCGCAGCGAAGAGAGCGCTGGCGCAATGTCCTGCGCACCCTGCAAGCTGCCTTCAATGGCTCCTGCGTTAGTCTCCACTAACTGCTCAATACGCTGGGCAGCGCGGGCCACATCGCGACTGGCATCGGCAGCGCTCTGCATGACTATGCGGCCATCCTCGCGCAGCAGTTGGGTGGCCTCATGGCTGAGTTCATCAATGCTGGTAAGGGTAGTGGTCGCCTGACGTGCAGCGTCGCCAAACAGCGCCATATTGTCATCAAGAGCTTCCTGTTGAGTGGCTATCATCTCAGTGATCTGGGCAATGTTGGTCAAGATATTGCCTGCCTGCTCACGGTTATTATCGTCAAACAGCGCGTTAACGTTTTGAAGGATCGAATTAATGTTCTCGATCATCTCTTCCCCCTCATCGAACAGCGTGGCGATAGGGGAAGGGTCGGCCTGGATAAATGGCGCTTCATCGTTAGTTTGGTCAATCAAGAGAGGGCTCTCTGGAGTGCCGCCATGCAACTGAACCGACATACTGCCGGTGATACTGGCAAAAGCGAGTTTTGCCCGGGTGTCGGTTTTAATTGGCGCATCATCGTACACACGGATATTGGCAATCACTTGGCGTGGGTCATCGGGGTTAAGGTTCAGCTCAGTGACATCGCCCACCTCAATACCGTTATATTGAACCCGGCTACCGATCGATAAACCGCTAACGCTGCGCTCAAATAGAATACGGTAAGGCTGATAGCTGCGCTCGCCTGCGGCGTAACTCATCCATAGCGCAAACAGCAGCGCGGCGGCGGCGGTACCCAGTGTGAACAGACCAATTAAAACGTGATGCGCCCGTGTTTCCATGTGCAGTCACTCCTGGACGTTAGCGTTAGTTGTAGAGATGGAATGAGCGCTTTGTGCGGCTCTACCACGGGGCCCGTGAAAGTAGTCTTGAATCCATTCATCGTCGGTTTCTGCCACCTTGTCGATGGTATCGACGACTAACACGCGTTTTTGCGAGAGCACGGCGACACGGTCGCAGGCGGCGTAAAGCGTATCCAGATCATGGGTGACCAGGAAAACGCTGAATCCTAGCGCATCGCGAAGCGTTACCAGCAGTTGGTCAAATGCTGCCGCGCCAATAGGGTCAAGCCCCGCGGTAGGCTCATCAAGAAATAGAATATCGGGATCAAGCGCTAAGGCGCGTGCCAGAGCGGCACGCTTTACCATGCCGCCAGATAGTGACTCAGGGAACTGCAGTGCAGCTTCAGGGGGTAACCCAACCAGCGAAAGCTTTACCCTGGCGAGATGTTCGGCATCTTCGCGAGGTAGTTTGGCGTGCTCAATCAGCGTAAGAGCAATATTCTCTTGCAGGTTCAAAGAGCTATATAACGCGCCGCGCTGAAAGAGCACGCCAAAACGGCGTTCAATATGGCTACGCTCTTGTTCGCTAAGCTCGTTAAGGGTGGTGCCGAGGACTTCAACCGTGCCGCCATTAGGACGTTTTAAGCCAACGATACTGCGTAAAAGCACCGATTTTCCGGTGCCGGAACCACCCACGACCCCAAGAATTTCGCCGCGCTCAAGAGTAAGGTCTAAGTTTTCATGCACCACATGGGTGCCGAAACGGTTCACTAACCCCCTCACTTTGATCACCGGTGGTTTTTTTGACTCTGCTGATGTGTCTGCATCCATTACCAGCCCATCTCCATAAAGAACAGCGCGGCGAGGGCATCAATCAGAATCACCATGAAAATCGACTGGACCACGCTTGAGGTGGTATGCGCCCCCACGGATTGGGCGCTGCCGCTGACCTTAAAGCCTTCCAAACAGCCAATAACGGTAATCACAAAAGCAAATACCGGGGCTTTGCTGAGTCCTACCAAAAAGTGTATCACCGAGACATCTTTCTGCAGCGTGTTCATAAACTGAGCAAGGGATATATCCAGCGATAGGGAGGCGACCATAGCACCACCTGCCAAGCCGCTGAGCATGCCTACAAACGCAAGCATAGGCAGGCTAATTAACATCGCCATCACCCGGGGCAGCACCAAAAGCTCGATAGGATCTAGCCCTTGGGCTTGCAGTGCGTCAATTTCTTCGTTGGATTTCATGGCGCCAATTTGCGCTGTAAAGGCACTGGCAGTTCGCCCCGCTAACAGTATAGCGGCGAGCAGCACGCCAAACTCGCGCAAAAAAGAGAACGCCACCAGGTCAATGGTATACACCGTGGCACCAAAATCCTGTAACACGGTAGCGCCCAGGAACGCCACCACGGCGCCGACCATAAACGTCAGCAGGGCAACGATGGGTACCGCATTAAGACCGCTCTGCTGAACATGGGCTACCGTTGCGGTCACGCGCCAATGGCGCGGCCGTAATATCAGCTGGAATAGGGTAGCAATGACCAAACCAATAAAGGCCAGTAGTTGGCGCTGCTGGGACCAAAGCCCCACCATTTGTTGGCCTACGCTGGCAAGCGCTTGGCTGATGCGCGAATAAGAGGGCGTTTCAACATCAAGTGGCGCATTCATGGCCTCGGCAATACGCAAAAGCAGTGCCTGCTGTTCTTTAGGCAGTTCACCTGCCCATTCTGCCACCGTTTGTGCTTTCTCGATGCCAATCAGGTCAATAACGAGTATGGCACCAGCCGTATCAAGGCGAGTGATCGCTTTTAAGGAGACCGTTTCATCCGCATTATTGCCTGTCTCAGTTCGAGATTGGGATTTGTGATGGGAAAGCGACGATTTAATATCGTTATAATTGGCAAGCGTCCACTCGCCTTGTAACACTAAGGTTTGATCATCACGCGCAACCCACTCGCTTGGCATCCCCACTCCTTGGCGCTAATCGTATTGATGAGCGGTCTTGATAAATAGCATCAATACGCTTGTTTAGAGGACTATGATGCATTCAAACGAGCGTTAGTTAAAGGTTTCCTAGTTGAAGACTACCTGGAAGGTCGATATCTAGGTGCCAATTCCTGCTTAATCTGGTTGGCGACTTCTTTCAACCGTGGGCCTAGGTTATTGACCAAACGGTCGTGATCCAAGCGCAGGCTGGAGCCGCCGCAGTTAATCGCCATAACTTCGGCGCCATCTTCCAAAATCAGCGGCATTGCCACCGCGCTTATATCGCGCTGCCAGTCTTGCTCCGAAAGGCAAAAACCATACTGCGAATAGTCCTTAAGGCTCTGCTGAATGCCTGCTTCATACTGCGGCCACTCGTTGCCATAAACCTCAGCCAGCTCTTGAAGCACCTGCTGGCGACGCTCCTCAGATAAGCCGCATAGCCAGGCACGGCCAATCGCAGAGGTGGCAATGGGCAGCCGTGAGCCGGCATCCAGTCGAATAATAAGCGGGCCGTGACCGTGGCAAGTTTCCAGATAGACCATATCGCTGCGGTCGGCGCCACCCAGGCTTACGTTGCAGTCGGTGGCATCGGCAAATTTTTGCAGATGGGGGCGGGCAATTTCACGAATACCCATATTGGCGAGAAAGCGATACCCCAGCGCTAATACGCCAGGGCCGAGGCGATACTTCTCTAAATGAGTGTTGTGCTGCAAATAGCCAAGCTGGGTAAGGGTATAGGTCAACCGTGAGACCGTCGGGCGGGGAATATTGGTACGGTTGGAGAGCTCGGCATTGCCCAAATACTCTTCACCAGCGCCAAAGGCACGCAGTAGCTCTAAACCGCGCGCTAGCGCGGTGACAAAGTTACGATCTTTTCCTGGCAGCTGTGGGTCATCAGCATCAGCATCAGTGTCAGTAGGGTGCATTCAGTGTCCCAACAATAGGTGGCTTATGGTGCCAAGTATCGCATATCTACCTTGGCGGGGCTGTTATGCCCATCAACGAAAAGGCGTCCGTTATAAAACGAACTTAGCTATCTAGTCGTTCGATAATAGTGGCGATGCCCTGGCCGACGCCGATGCACATGGTGACCAGCGCATAGCGGCCACCAGTTGCTTCTAACTGGCGTAAGGCTGTTAGTGCCAAACGTGCGCCGGATGCACCCAGCGGGTGACCGATGGCAATTGCACCGCCGTTGGCGTTTAAGCGACTGTCGTCAGCGGACATACCCAACTGCTGTACGCAGCCGAGCACCTGAATGGCAAACGCTTCGTTAATTTCAATCACATCCATTTGTTCAAGCGTTAGACCTGCGCGGGCAAGCGCCTTTTGTGAAGCGGGAACCGGGCCCAAGCCCATCACCCGTGGCGCAACACCGGCAACGGCGCTGGCGACAATGCGCGCCCGTGGCGTTAAACCGACACGCTCGCCAGCACCTTTGGTGCCTACAATTAAAGCTGCAGCACCATCATTGAGGCCAGATGCGTTGCCGGCGGTGACAACACCCCCCTCAAAAAGCGCGCCTAACTTGGCCAGCTTATCTTCGGTACTTTGCGGGCGTGGGTGCTCGTCTTTATCTACCAGTAGCGGCGGCTGTTTGCGCCCTTGGGGCACCTCAACGCCAAACATCTCGCCATCGTAAAAACCTGAGGCCAGCGCTTGGGCGTAGCGGGCCTGGGAACGGGCGGCAAACGCATCGCTGGTATCACGGTCAATATTCAGATCGTGGGCAATGTTATCGGCGGTTTCCGGCATGCTGTGGCTGCCATACTCTTTAGCAAGCCTAGGGTTGGGAAAGCGCGAGCCAATCACCGTGTCAAACATTGGCTGATTGCGAGCAAAAGGGGAGTCCGCTTTGCCAAGCACGTAGGGTGCGCGGGACATGGACTCAACGCCGCCCGCTAAAACAGCTCGCCTTCACCGAGTCGAGCTGCACGGGCGGCATCCATCATTGCCGCTAAGCCGCTGCCACAGAGTCGGTTGACGGTTTGCCCGGCTACTTCAATAGGCAGGCCAGCGAGCAGCGCGCCGTGACGTGCCACGTTACGAGAATCTTCCCCCGCCTGGTTGGTACAGCCTGCTAGCACCTCTTCATAGCTTTCTGGCGCAAAAGGGTTGCGGGCGACCAGTGCTTTAAGCGTTAAGCCCAGCAGTTCATCGGGACGAATAGCCGCTAAGCTGCCGCCGTGGCGACCAAAGGGGGTGCGTAAACCGTCGTAAATGTAAGCATCTTGCATGATGGTTTTCCTAGTTGTTTTTAAGCAGTGGTAAGCGACATTTTCAGCGCAGCGCGGCGGCGCAGCCACGGGCTAGGGCGATAGCGCGGGTCACCGGTGGCCTCGAGCAGGTTGGTCAGTATCGTCATAATGCGGGTGGTGCCGTAATGATCACCCATGCGCAGCGGGCCCAAGGGGTAGCCCAGGCCAAGCTCAACCGCCCGGTCTATGGTGGCGGGCTCAGCGACACCTTGCTGGGCAATGTCGGCACCCACGTTAACGATGCAGGCAATTACCCGCTGAAGCACAAAGCCGTTACTGTCTTGAAGCGTACTCACCGGCGTGCCGTCGTGGTTGAGTAGGCGTTGCGCTGCTTGAATAAAGCTGTTTTGGGTAAGCGGTGTCGTCATTAGGCTGCGGCGTTTATCGAGCCCCGCGAGCATATCCACGGCCACGCACTGCTTGGCGTCTAGCCCCTGGCGTAGGGCGCAGCTAGTAGCGTCTTCGCCAAAAGGCGTCAGCAGGCAGAGCGCTTGTTCAGTGGGTTGCGCGCCGGTTTCTAACGGCCAGCCCGCCGCGTTTACCAATTCAGCGAGAGCAGAGGCGCTTTCGGGTTCATCCTGGCTGATCCACACAGGGCAGGCGGGCACGGTTTCAATGGCAGGCTCATCCGGCATTTGCTGTTTGCCTTCTACATAGCGGTAAAAACCTTCGCCAGTTTTACGCCCTAATAAGCCTGCAGCTAAGCGTTGCCGGGTCAGTGGTGAAGGGCGAAAGCGCGCTTCCTCATAATACTGGTGATAAACCGACTCCATCACCGCGTGGGAAACATCCAGACCGGTAAGATCCAACAGGGTAAATGGCCCCATTCTGAACCCGCCTTGATCGACCATAATGCGGTCAATGGTCGCCGGGTCAGCAACGCTTTCACCTAAAATCCTTAGCGCTTCGGTGCCGAAGGCGCGCCCAGCATGGTTGACCAGAAACCCAGGTGTATCGGTTGCCTGAGCAGTAAAGTGGCCCATGGCTACGCCTAGGGCATTCACTCGCCGGGTAACCTCATCGGCGGTGCGTAGCCCAGGAATGACTTCGGCAATCTTCATCAGCGGCACGGGGTTAAAGAAGTGAAAGCCGAGGACCCGTTCGGGATGCTGGCAGGTGGCGGCAATAGCGGTGACGGATAGTGAAGAAGTATTGGTCGCTAACACCGCCTGCTGGCTGACGATCGCTTCTAAATCACTGAATAGGCCCTGCTTGGCCTCAAGCTTCTCAACGATGGCTTCCACGACGATGTCGCAGGGGGCAAGGGCGGCTAGTTCGCTTGCTTCTACCAACTGCTCACTATACTGCTGCGCCTGCTCTTTTGTGATGCGCTGCTTTTCCGCACTTCTCCCCCATAGGCCATTAATAAACGTTTTGGCCTCTTTTACAGCACCCTCTTTAACATCGAACAGCATGACCTTTAGGCCTGCTTGGGCAGCCAGTTGCGCGATGCCACGGCCCATGGCACCCGTGCCGACAATACCCAGCGTGTTGAAAGGCGAAAGTGTTGATTCATTAGACATGCGCTAAATCCTCTCTGCAAAATGGGTTCTTTTGTATGTTTGATTCTGCATTGCAAAATGGTGTTTCAATTATTGACTGCCATCCTAGGCTATGCAAAAGTGCCTGACAAGAAATGCAGACGCTAATTAACAACACTCTCTAACGATAAAAATACGTTGCCACCAGGAGCCGTCATGATTCGCGATCCCGAATTGATTAACCAGCTTGTCGATACTATCGCCCGTTTTGTCCGTGAGCGTTTAATTCCCAACGAGGCGCGCTTGGCAGAAGAGGATGCGGTGCCACCGGAAATTCTCGCGGAAATGAAAGAGATGGGACTGTTCGGGTTATCGATCCCGGAAGAGTACGGCGGCCTTGGGTTAACCATGGAAGAAGAAGCGCTGGTGGCAATGGAAATCGGTAAAACGTCGCCCGCCTTTCGCTCGGTGTTTGGTACCAACAACGGTATTGGTGCCCAGGGCATTTTGATTGATGGCACCGACGAGCAGAAAGCCAAGTATGTTCCACGGCTGGCGACCGGCGAGATTCTAAGCTCGTTCTGCCTGACTGAACCGGACTCAGGCTCCGACGCCGCCAGCCTACGGACGACCGCCGTACGAGATGGCGACCACTATATTTTGAACGGTACCAAACGCTATATCACCAACGGCCCCGAGGCGGATCTGTTCACCGTAATGGCGCGCACTGATCCCAATAATAAAGGCGCGGGCGGTATTTCTGCGTTTGTCGTTGAAGGCGACACCCCTGGGTTAATTCGCGGTCCTGCGGATAACAAGATGGGTCAGAAGGGCGCTCACACCTGCGATATTATTTTCGATAACTGCCGGGTGCCTGCCGAAAACATCATTGGCGGAAAAGAGGGGCAAGGCTTTAAAACCGCGATGAAGGTACTCGATCGCGGGCGACTGCATATCTCCGCTGTATGCGTCGGCGTGGCCGAGCGCTTAGTGGAAGAGTCATTGCGCTACACCATGGAGCGTAAGCAGTTTGGTGCGGCTCTAGCTGAGCATCAGTTGATACAAGCCATGCTGGCAGACAGCAAAACCGAGGCCTATGCAGGTAAAACCATGGTGATGGATGCCGCGCGGCGCAAAGATGACGGTGAAAACGTCTCGACGCTGGCCTCCTGCTGCAAACTGTTCTGCGCCGAAATGGTAGGCCGAGTGGCCGACCGCGCCGTGCAGGTTCACGGTGGTGCAGGCTATATGTCTGAGTACGCGGTGGAACGTTTCTACCGTGACGTGCGGCTATTCCGCATTTACGAAGGTACTACCCAAATTCAACAAATCGTCATCGCCCGAAATATGGTGCGGGAGGCGTCCTAATGGCTTTGTCGGTACCTTATCAAGCGCCGGACGAAACTATTTTTGGCCGCCTCGCCAGCGAACTGGTGGCTGAGCTTCCCGAGCGGCTCAGCACCCGCGTGCTTGAAAATGCCAAACGTATCGGTGATCAGCCCGCCATCGTAGATGGTAATGTTCGCTGGAACTACGCAGAGCTTGGCCAGGAAATACACGCCGCCTGCAATTGGTTAAGTGCGATGGGTATTCGTCCTGGCGACCGGATAATGACGGTGAGTGAAAACTGCCGTGCTCTGGTTGTGCTGTTGCTGGCCGCCAGTGAGCTGGATGTATGGGTGGCGATTGTCAATTCGCGCCTTTCGGCCCAGGAAGTGGACTTGATTCAGGGCAACTGCCTACCCCGGCGCGTGTTCTACACCTGCGATGCCTCGCCCGAGGCTACCCAACACGCCGAGCGCCACGCCGCCGACCGCTATCAGCACCCTCAACTGGGTGGGCTGGCAATTTCACCGCTCTACGACAGCGAACCCGAACCGGTATACGCCAGCGGCGCCGAGCAGGTCGCGGCGATGATTTACACCTCAGGAACGACCGGTACACCCAAAGGAGTGATGCTGACTCACCGTGGCATTCTCTATATCGCTTCGATTTCGGGCGGCATGCGCCATTTAAGCGAGGGTCAGCGTGTGTATGGTGTGCTGCCGATGTCGCATGTGTTTGGACTATCCTCGGTATGTATGGGCTCGCTCTATAATGGCGCCTGCCTATATACCGTGCCGCGTTTCGAGGCAGCGCAAATGCTGGAAACGTTAATACAGGAGCGAATTACCGTGCTCCAGGGCGTGCCAGCCATGTATGCCCGGGCGTTAGAGTATTTAAAACGCGAGCAGCGCCCGCTAGATGCGCCTGAGCTTATTTATATCTCCGCAGGTGGCTCTCCGCTGGATAGCGATACCAAGAATCGAGTGGAAGCGGTCTTTGGCCTGACGCTGCATAACGGCTATGGCTTAACTGAGGCTAGCCCCACTATTAGTCAAACCCGCATTGATGACCGCCATAGCAACAGTACCGTTGGCCGTGTATTACCTCTGCTTGAGTACCGCCTTGAGCCGCTTAGCGATAGCGGTACTTCCGAGCAGCCCGGCGATGAGGTGGGGGAGCTATGGGTGCGCGGGCCTAATATTATGAAAGGCTACTTCCGCCAGCCGGAAGCTACCCGCGCCACGCTAACCGAAGAGGGTTGGCTCAACACCGGCGATATCGCCAAACTCGATCATGATGATCAGCTCTATATCGTGGGGCGTAGCAAAGAGCTGATTATCCGCTCGGGCTTCAATATCTACCCACCGGATGTGGAAGCGGTGATCAATGAGCATCCCGCGGTCACGCTTACCGCGGTGGTTGGTCGCCAAATCGCCGGGAATGAAGAAGTGGTGGCGTTTGTACAGTGCGAGCCGGGCGTTGACGTTGATATGGCGGAGTTAAAAGCATTTATCGCCGAGCGACTGGCACCCTATAAACGCCCCACCCAAATTGTGTTAATGGATACCTTACCTTCCACCGCCAGCGGCAAAATACTAAAAGGGCGGCTGCGGGATTTAGCCCAGCAGGAGAGCGGATCATGAGCCCTTCGCCAATAGCTACTCCCGATACGTCTCAACAGGCACTCATGGGCTATCACGAGTTGTTAGGTATGCATGTGGTGGAGTGGCAGCAAGACCGAGCCGTGGTTGAACTCACCATTGAGCCAAAGCACCTAAACCGCAGCGGCAATGTTCACGGTGGCGTATTGGCTTCCATGTTGGACAGTGCTCTGAGTCTGGCGGGCCTGCACTGTGATGTGCCGGGTAATATTCGCCGGGGGATGACGCTGTCCCTGACCACGACCTTTGTTGGCCCCGCCCGGCAAGGCGTGTTAAGGGCAACCGGCACGCTGCGTGGGGGCGGGCAGAAAACCTATATGTCGAGCGGTGAAATTGTAGATGAAAAGGGCAATTTAGTAGCCATGGGTGAAGGGTCGTTTCGGCGCCGCAGTGGCAGCGAATCGTCTGAGGGATTTCCGCAAAGCAGCCCTGGGGAGCCCGCTGAGTGAACTCAGCCCGCCTGCGGGTCTCATTGTTACTGCTGGTCACCCTTGCAACGCTATTCCACCTGGTGGTCGGCAGCCTATTTTGGCAGGCGGTCGGCATTGTGGCACTGGTGCTCTATCTATCTACGTTGGCGGGTCAGCTTACTCGTATGGCCAAAGGGTTATTGCTGGTGGCGGGCGTGTTGACGCTACTCGCGCTTTGGCGTTCGCCCAGCCCAGTTCAACTACTATTCGATGCCAGCGGTCGTTTTGCTTTTTTTGCTACCTTTGTGGTGGCGCTGAGCATGCTGCGCTTACCTGCCTATCGTTCCCGTTTGGTGCGCCGCTGCGGCCAGAGCATGCTGCTTCAACCACCCAGCCGCCGTTATCCGATTTTGTCATCAGGCTCGGCACTGTTTGGCATCATTCTCAATATCGGCGTGCTTAATCTGTTCGCGGCAATGATCGAAAAGAGCAACACGCTAGGTGCCGCCCAGGGGCGCGCTTGGGTTCGCGAAGCTCGTCAGCGGCGTATGATGCTGGCACTGCTGCGTGGGTTCTCCCTGGCGCCACTGATTTCGCCCATGGGTATCGGTGTTGCCGTCGTATTGTCGAGCCTTCCCCAAGTCACTTGGCTTGAGCTTGCGCCGTATATTTTGGGTGCGGCGGCGCTGATTTTTTTTGCTGGTTGGGCGGTGGATTTTTTTACCGGCCCGCATCCACCTGCTAATAAAGCTCAACGAGTTACGCCTTCGTTACGCCCATTGGGTCAGTTTAGTGTGCTGCTCATGGGCATTGTGGCACTGGTGTTTAGTCTTGCCTGGCTGCTAGAACTGCGTTTACCCATCGCCGCGCTGTTAGGCGCGCCCATGGCGGCGTTGATTTGGCTTGCCTGGCAGCGGCGCAGCCTTGGTCATGGCGGGCTACCTGCTGCCGTTAGCGCAGTTCATCGCCAGTTGCCCTGGCTGCTTTCCCCCAGTGCCAATGAAATTGTGGTGCTGGGAGCGGCAGGCTACTTGGGGCATTTGTGCGTTGGTTTAGTGGATACCCAGCAGTTGGCGCCGCTATTAACCGTGTTGAACCAGTGGGGCGCCTTTAATGCCGTGCTGGCTATGCTAATGGTGGTGGGGCTTGCTCAGGTTGGCGTTAATCCTATTGTGACGGTGACACTGCTGGTAGGCCTGCTGCCGCAATTAGCCATTGAGGGACTAACGCTGCCGCTAATTGGTTCGTCGCTGATGGTAGGCTGGGCGCTGGCGCTGATGTCGTCACCAATGACAGCTTCGATGCTGATTTTATCCCGCTTTACCGGGGTGCCCGCCACGCGGATTGGCTACCGCTGGAACGGCCGGTTTCTAGTAACCTCGATACCGTTGCTGGCAGCATGGTTTGTATGGTCCCCTTTTTAGCAGTGGCAAGAACAAGGAGGCGCTTGACCTTTGTTGAGCGTTTTTTTATTGTATACTCTATAAAATGAAATATTATTTTGCTATGCGAAATTAATTAGCTTGATGAGCTAAGCACTGGAGCACGCCTTATGAAGATTCTCGTCGCGGTTAAACGCGTCATTGACTACAACGTCAAAATCCGTGTTAAAGCGGATCACTCGGACGTCGATCTCACCAACGTCAAAATGGCCATGAACCCCTTCTGCGAAATTGCCGTAGAAGAGGCGGTGCGCCTGAAAGAGAAGGGCGTAGCGACGGAAGTCATCGCCGTGTCGGTGGGCCCTAAGGCCGCTCAAGAGCAGCTGCGTACCGCGCTGGCCCTGGGCGCGGATCGCGCCATCCATATCGAGACCGATGAGCGCGCCGAATCCCTTGCCGTGGCTAAACTGCTGGCCAAAGTGGTCGAAGAAGAGCAGCCCGGCCTAGTGATTTTAGGCAAGCAGGCCATTGACACCGACAACAACCAAACCGGCCAAATGCTTGCCGCGTTGACTGGCCTACCCCAGGGCACCTTTGCCTCGGAAGTGGCGGTCGACGGCGACAAGGTGCATGTTACCCGTGAAATCGACGGCGGTTTGCAAACCATCGCCCTCACGCTTCCCGCGATTGTCACCACCGACCTACGCTTGAACGAGCCGCGCTACGCCAAGCTGCCGGACATTATGAAGGCCAAGAAAAAGCCGCTGGATGTCAAAACCCCTGCCGATTACGGCATCGAGGTGGCCTCCAAGGTCAGCCTGCTGAAAGTAGAGTCCCCGGCCGAGCGTAAGGGCGGTGTCAAGGTGGCCTCGGTAGAT